>Ga0169931_10009217_pt1 | contig 14277 bp, 10 predicted proteins | sample Kivu_15m_20L_FD_129675 | JGI IMG/M metagenome (GOLD analysis project Ga0169931, IMG submission 129675) | Freshwater microbial communities from Lake Kivu, Western Province, Rwanda to study Microbial Dark Matter (Phase II) - Kivu_15m_20L... | ecosystem: Environmental > Aquatic > Freshwater > Lake...
CGCGAGGAATGACCTGTTTTGTCGATGGAACCCGCGACATCGGCGCCGGTGTAGACGGCGATGGTGTCGAGCAGCGATTGGCCCACCGAAGTCGCTGCCACATCGCAACCATAAATCAAAATGTCCCCATCCTCGCCGAGGGACATTCCGAACCGCTGCAGGTACTCGCCGTACTGCTCGACGTTCGCTGCGGTGAGCCACGATCCACCGAGCTGGATCATCCCATCGGAACCGTGGGTGACGAGATGGATGGCATCCAGATTGTCGTAGGCTGAGAGCAGTCGATCGATTTGCTCGAACCCGTTTTCGAATCGATCCAGGACGTGAATGTCCCAAGCAACATCATCTCCTGCTGATCGGATCGAGTCCGCAATGAACTGCTCGAGTTCGGGTTGCCCGCCTTGGATGAGCACGAGTTCATGGCGGATGGATTTGGGTGCTGGGGGATTCACTTCCTCAAGCAGTTCGTCGAGAGCAGTTGCGCTCGAGTCGAGTTTCTCGAGTGCATGCGCTATTCGCTCTACGAATACCGCATCCCCAACTCCAGAGGATCGCTCTCTTGAATACCCTTCTGCAGCGGGGATCATCTCGATCGAATCGAGGTCGTCGAGCGTAAGTTGAGGCTCCGTCAAAGCTGCCGCATAATCGATTCCAGCGCCATTGAGAAGAACTCTGTCCTCCAGTTGATAAAGGTCCAGCGCTGGTCGCTGCGGTCGGGCAAGAAAACGTTTGAGCCAGCCGAACATGGTGAGGCCGTTCCAAGAGGGAGAATGCAAAATCTTCGCCCTTGGGGGATCAGGTGCATTCCGGTTAACCGTGCAACTCTACTTCGCAGCATGAGTTCAGGTTGCCCGCCCGATGCACCGACCACGGGGACCTGCGTCCCCCTGAGGACACCTCCATGGAATTGCCTGCGTGATCCATCCAATCAAACTTGCCGAAGCCTGCGAATAATCTGAATTATCCGAATGATTCGGTATTGCAGTTGGGTCTGGATGTAGGAAAGAGATCGAATTGTCCGTTCCTGCAGGGGTACAGCACACAATCACGCATGCGCTGTGCGAGGTTTGGCGGGCGAGGGCAGGATCAGGCAAACAGCTCCGAGATGACTCGACCTTCGACATCCGTCAGTCGGAAATCGCGACCGCCGTAACGGTACGTCAATTCTTCGTGGTCGATACCGAGGGCCGCGAGCAGTGTCGCGTGAAGATCGTGCACATGAACCTTATTGTCGTAAGCATAGAATCCAAACTCATCGGAAGCACCATAATGCAAACCGGGCTTCATTCCTCCACCGGCGAACCACCAGGTAAAGGCGTGGGGATTGTGGTCGCGGCCATTGTCTCCCTGTGCGGTAGGCGTTCGTCCGAGCTCGCCTCCCCAGATCACGAGCGTCTCATCAAGGAGTCCCCGGCGTTTGAGATCGGTGAGAAGCCCCGCGATAGGAAAATCGACCTGAGCGGCCAGTTCCTGATGTTTTTCACGTAATTCGGCATGCTGGTCCCAGTACGCATGGGAGGCCTGGACAAATCGCACGCCCGCTTCGGACAATCGTCGCGCGAGCAAACATTCACGGCCAAAGTTGTCTGTCGGCTCTTTGCCGATTCCGTATAAATCGAGTGTTTCTTGTGTCTCACCCGAGAGACTCAGGAGATTCGGGGCCTCGGCTTGCATGCGAAATGCGAGTTCGAAAGAGCGGAGCCTCGATGCGGCTTTCTCGTCCAGTTCATATCCGCGATCGGAGGCTCTCTGGGCTGCGAGCTGCTCGAGCAGCGCCAACTGGGATTGCTGCAGCGGAACTGAGGTGGCAGCGGGCGGTTGCAAAAATTCGATTTTCGCTTCTGACAACGACACTCCCGAGGAACCAATCCGCGTACCCTGATGTATCGGCGGCAAGAATGCAGAACCAAAATTGCGGACTCCCCCATGGCCGAGGGTTGGATTGATCGTGACGAAACTGGGGAGATTCTCGTTCTCGGTCCCGAGTCCGTAGCTGATCCACGCACCCATGCTGGGTCGGACGAAGGTGTCGGAACCGGTGTGGAGTTTCAGCAGAGCGCCGCCATGTGCTTCGTTGGAACCGAAAAGTGAATGGACAAACGTGAGATCGTCCGCATGGCGTGCGACGTGCGGAAAGAGGTCACTGACCCACGTTCCGGAATTCCCGTACTGGCGAAACTCCCACGGGCTGCGGAGAAGATTCCCGGTCTGTGCGAATTGAATTCTTGGCTTCTCAAACGGCAGAGCCTGGCCATGACAGCGAAGGAGCTCCGGCTTGTAATCAAAAGTATCGAGGTGCGACGGACCACCGTGCATAAAGAGAAAGATGATCCGCTTCGCTTTTGGATGAAGACCGTGCGGAGCGAAATCCGCTGCTGCTGCGGCTTGAACTCCAGCCGTCCGATGAAGCAGCTCTGTGAATGCGAGTCCTCCCAATCCGTGATGAATGCCGGCAATCATCCGGCGACGCGTAATGAGTGGCTCTTGAGCCATACGGATTCGATGCGAACGAATAGGGATTCGATGCGATCGAGCGGTCATGGAATCCATAGGAATTCCTCTCCAGCGATCATTGTTCGGATAAAGCTCGCCAAAGCCTGATGCTCCCGATCTCCGGGCGACAGTGAGCTATCGACCAGCTCTTGAGCCGTGTGCAGATAGGCAGCTGCCAGCTCCAGTTCGGAGGATGAAGGGGGACGCCCGTAAATTGTCAACCAGAGGGTATCGAATGGGCTGGTACATTCATGGGACTGGGCACGCAGATGCTTGGCGAGGCTTTCTGCCTGCTGATAAACGAGCGGATGGTTCATCAAGAAGAGGGCTTGGCTGGGGACGGTGGTCACCGGCCGTTGTTCAATGTGGCTTGCTGGATCGACGTAGTCGAAAATAGAAAAGATTTCCCGGAGCGCAGCGCGGTCGATCTGCAAGTAGACCGTCCGTCGTGCGGATTCTTCACCGCTTCCTGGGCCACCAAAGCGTCGCTCGAGACCCGCGGCGATGCTCAGCAGGCTGTCTCGAAGAGCCTCGATCTCCAGACGGCGTGGCGTCCGCCTCCAGAGCAATCGATTCTCGGGATCCTGCTGCTCATAGGTACGAACATCACTCGTCATGCGATAGAGCTTACTGGTGACAATCTGCCGATGGAGCCACTTGATCGACCAGTCATGCCGGACCCACTGTGCGGCGAGGAAGTCGAGCAACTCGGGATGGGTTGGTACTTCGCCTCGATAGCCGAAATTCGATGGCGAGCGAACGAGACCTTCGCCGAAATGCCAAGCCCAAACGCGATTGACCATCACTCTGGCGGTCAGTGGATGGCGGGGATCGCAAAGCCACTTGGCGAGCTCCATGCGGCCGCTCTGGTCGGGTGCAATGACCTGCAGAGGGAGCTCCACTTGCAGGCACTTGGGAGCACCGCGAGAGGTTTTCGCTTCGGCTTGTCGGAGGTGATTCCCGCGGATGTGAACAGCGACATCGACTGGGTCGGCTTCGGTCACTGCCATCGCCGTGTCGTACTGGGGAGTACTCTTCTCCAACTCTTCGATCTGTTTCTCCAGCGTCTCGAGCTCGGTGCGGTCGACTTGCGAGTAATGCTCGCGAGGGTTCTCCGGCAAGCTCGCGAATTGCCCTGTCGCCATCAGCTGCGAATTGGCCATCGAAACCAGTGTTTCACGCCGCTCCTTTGCTGCCTGAACCTGAGCTGCATGGCTGGTCCTCGCTCGGGTGATGGCACGGTTGGGAAGAGGTCGCTCGAGCCACTGCGATACGAAATCCCGATTTGCCATCGACTTGGTGCTGGTGAAGACTCCTGCCAAGGCATAGTAATCGGTGGCTGCGATCGGATCGAATTTATGGTCATGGCAGCGAGCACAGGCGATCGTCAAACCAAGAAAAGTCCGGCTGACCGTATCGATCTGCTCGTCGACAATATCCGCAATCATTTTCTCTTTATCCTGCTCCGCCAGCATCTTCGGGCCGATAACGAGCATGCCCGTTGCGGTTAATTGCCGGGCGGCTGCGACCTCATCGTCGGGCGAAGGCAGAAGGTCTCCGGCGATTTGCTGCATGATCATTTGGTCGTAACTGAAATCATCATTCATCGCGTCAATTGCCCAGTCGCGGTACCGCCAGGCACTTGGCATCGCATGATTCTCATCGGCACCGTTGGTATCTGCATACCGCACGCAGTCGAGCCAATGCCTTCCCCACCGTTCCCCATACGCGGGATCGGCAAGCAAGCGATCCACCAATCGATCGTACGCCCCGGGACGCTGGTCGCGAACAAAAGCGTCAATCTCCTGCACCGTTGGCGGAAGCCCGCGGAGGTCTTGGGACAGTCGCCGAATGAGCGTGTATCGATCTGCCTCAGGCGGCGGATGCCATCCTCGTTGTTCAAGCGATGCAAGAACAAATGTGTCGATTGAATTGTCGACCCAGGCGACCTGCTGGATGTGGGGAATCGCAACTTCCTCGACTGTCGCAAAAGCCCAGTGGGATCGTGGATCGCGGGCGGCCGGAGAATCGGGTGTCAGAGCTGGCTGTGGAACTTCGACGCGCGGGTCCGCCGCTCCACGATTGATCCAAACAATGAAATCATCGATAGCAGTCTCGGACAGCCGTTTCCCAGGCGGCATCTCATAAGTCTCGTGACGCAGCGCGCTGACAAGCAGGCTCCCCTCTCCCTCGCCAGGGATCAAAACGGGGCCACTATCCCCTCCGCGGAGCATTCCAGCCTTGCTATCGAGCAGCAAACCACCACGAATCGATGGTGCCCCCGTGGCGTGACACGAGTAACAATGCTCGACCAGTACAGGCCGGATACGCTGTTCGAAAAACTGAAAATCATCCTCCGCCGCGCAGGCCGCTTCGCAAATGACGATTGCGAGCGTCAACCGCCACAAGGCTTGAGAAACTCTTCGCAGAATCATCGGTAAGAGACCGGGGGGTGGGTTGTCGTGGGCAAGGTGAGAAAATGGCCGAGTCTGCATGGTAAGGCCCCGGAGCCGCATTGTAGCTGATCGCCTGAGTCCCGATCTAGTCTGTCCCTTCTTCTGGCCTACCCTTTTTCTGGCCTACCCCCGTTCTAGTCCTTGCTCCGCAAACTCTCCGCGATCAGCAGTGCGACTCTTCGTCGCTAGGGATGCCATCAAACAGGCTCTCATCAGAAAAAACCGACGAAATCCCACCACCAGTATCCGATCGTGAATGTCAGAATGGCGCCAAGGATCGTCACCGTGCCCCCGGCTCGTACCATGTCCGATACCGATAGAGTTCCTGCCGCAAAGGCAATTGCGTTGGGTGGCGTGGATACCGGAAGAGGCATTGCCACCGAGCAGGCAAACGCCGCGGAAAGGAACATCGGTTCCAGGGGCTCGACACTCAGTCCCAGGACCACCGGCATCACGAGATTTGCGGCAGCTGTGTTGCTCATCACTGACGAGAGCAAAAGTGCGGTCGCACCGAAAACAATCATGAGTTGATAGCTTGAGAGCCCGGCGACAGGCAAGCTGTCGACCAACCAGAGAGCCAGACCACTTGCGTCAAGTACGACTCCCAAACACAGTCCTCCGCCCATGAGTATAAGAACATCCCAAGGAAGGCTGCGAAGTTCCTTCGTGGTGAGAACACCACTTCCGAAAAGGATGAGGATTGGAAGGAGGGCTACGGTTCCAGTCGAATATCCATGAAGCCCAGCCGTCATCCAGCCGACGATCGTCACGACGAGTGCGGCGAGGACGATGATCAAGGATTTGGACTTAGAGCCTATCCGAAAGGGGGTCTGACCCTTTGGAGGCAAGTCGATTTTATTGGTTTTTGGGCCGTGCCGGAGAGGGTCAGACCCCTTTTCGGATAGGCTCTTCATGAGGACTGATTCCGGAGTGGGAGCTTGTTGGTAGGTCGGAGGCTTGCCACAGAGTATCCGCAAGACGAGCCAAGCCAAACCGAGCAGCGCGACAACTCCTGGAACACCAATCAGCATCCAACTGCTGAAGCTGGGGACGATCCCTTCCGACGCCATATACTTGAGCGCAATGGCATTCGGGGGGCTGCCAATCGGCGTCCCGATACCTCCGATATTTGATGCTAATGGCACAGCGAGAATCAATCCTTTCCGCCATGCAGACTTCGGATCGAGACGCTCCGCAATCGGGACGACGATGGTCAACATCATGGCCGCGGTCGCTGTATTGCTCAGCCACATCGAGAGAAAGGCGGTTACCGACATCACGCCGAGCGTTAACATCGAGAGCGAACTCCCTGACCGCGCCAGGATCCATCTTCCGAGCCATTCATCGAGCCGCTGTTTGCGGAGTGCTGCGGAGAGGACGAAACCCCCAAGAAAGAGCACAATGATGTCCGAAAAAAATGGACTCAGAAAGAGATCGCTTGATATCGCTGGGGCTTCGTCTGGGAGGAGCGGTGTGAGCCAGGCGATGGCGAGAAAAAGAACAAGGAGGCTCGTCACAAACAACGGAATCATTTCCGTGATCCAGAGGAGCGCAGCGATGAGGAGAATTCCAAGTGCAGCAGACTGGGCCCGAGTAAGCTGCTCAAGAGGCGGAAAATGGCCGATCGTGACGAAAAAGATCACTGCGATTAGCAGCCAGAACAGAAATCGTGCAATCCGTTGCAGGTGCTTGTTCATTCAGCGAATAAATGTTTGCGAAAAATGAAAAACGCCGCTCCTAAAAGACAACAGCCAGCCCATAAATAATCCCACGTCAACTTTTCTCGCATGTAGAAAAGCGAGAAGGGTACGAAAACGACGAGGGTGATGATCTCTTGGGTGATCTTCAGCTGGCCGACAGACATGGTTTGATGACCAATGCGATTTGCCGGGACCTGGAGCATGTACTCAAATAGGGCAATCCCCCAGCTGACCAACGCCGCGATGATCCACGGTTTTGAGGACAGATTTTTTAAATGTCCATACCATGCAAACGTCATAAAAACATTGCTGGCCGCAAGCAATGCAATCGTAATCAAAATGTTTCGCATCAGCAGCTCGCCTTACTCACAGCCTCTCCGAAAAGGGGGGTCTGACCCTCTCCGGCAAGCTCCAAAACCCAACGAAAGCGACTTGCCTCCAAAGGGTCAGACCCCTTTTCGGAGAGGCTCTTCCAGTCGTTTGCTGTTTGTCTCGCCGCCGCGATCGATACCAGCCGAACAGTACGAATAGGCCGCCGCATCCCAGCAGCGAACTCGGTTCGGGAATTGCAGTCAAACGGAGATTATCGATCGCGACATATGCGGGAGGGTCGATATAAGTTACTCCAAAATAGGTACTTGTTAAATTCGAATCGATCACAAATCGAAGACCGGAGACGGTTCCAAGCGAATCAAGATTGATCGAAAGCCAGTCATCCAGGATGAAATTATCACTCGTTCCCACCCCACCGAAATCGACCAACGACGTGACCATCTCTCCCACGACGCTGTCATTTCCATCAAGCCCTTGGATTTTCAACCTTAAAAAATCCCCATCGGTGAAATTGTCGCGATTCGGATAGAAAGGAGGGTTATTGTCACGAGCATAGAGAGCGACCCATGTGGTATTCGCAATGTCGATCGAATGGACTCGCATCGCTTGTCCGAATCGAACCATCGCGTCGCTCATTCCCAGCTCGCTACCAGTATAAGCGACTGCATAATTCCCCCCAACGTCAATTCCGCCAGAGCCGTCGGAGCCACCTCCGGGGAAGGAAGCATACTGATTATCCACGAACGGGGTCAGTCGATTGACGACATTCGAGTAGGCCCAACCGCTCCAGTATCCACCAAAATCAGGGGAGTATGTGTTGGCGAACGTCGCTCCTCGAGTCGTCCAGCCATTGCTGTTGGCTTCTCCAGTGCCGTTGTCACCGTTGTAATAGGAGCCGCCTGGTTCTCCATCACTGTTGCCGCTCGTTCCAGAGAAAAAGGAGAGTTCTTCGAAATCGATGATGATTTCCGCATGAAGGATTCGGGTGCTCGGCGGGGACAGCGCGACCATCAATGCGATGATGAGTATGCCAACCCGAGGGCTTGTTTGGGAGTTTATGGTATGAAGCATGTTCATGGACCCTTCAATGTGACTCAATGTGACTCAATGTGACTCAATGTGACTTTGTGTTTTAGTTTAGAGCCCATCCGAAAAGGGGCCTGACCCTCTCCGGCACGGCCCGACCCTCTCCGGCACGGCCCAAAAACCAATGAAATCGACTTACCTCCAAAGGGTCAGACCCCTTTTCGGATAGGCTCTTAGTCGGAATTTCTTCGCGTGATCATCGTTCCAAGCGTTGTTTTGTCGATCGTTTGCGGGAGGAACGAGACGTGGCCGTCCAAAAACAAAGCAATCGCTCCGTCCGCATGGTCACTGCGAATTTCGTTGTCTCCGATCCAAGCGCGGGGATCATTGACCCCTCCTGATTGAACAAAGACATTTCGGCCGTTGATCCATTCTCGATCGGGACTTTTCGTATCCTCGGCGACTCCGATTGTCTGGCTCAGTCCATCGGCAAAGTCGGCAAAGCGAAGCGATCGCTCATAGAGAAAAGATCCATCGTCGCTCGGTCGGGTTACGAGGGTCTCTCCGAACAAGCCGCCGTAGTCTGTTGCTCCGCGGATTGCGGCCACGGGATGTGTTGCCGTCGGACAAAGATAAGTCGGAACAGACTCCCGCGCCGCTTCGGCATTGATCGGCGCGTCGTAGGCCATGCCAAAATGGATGCGGCTGTGCAGTACACCTTGGTCCAGGTAAGGAAGCAGAAAAGCTGACCAGGCGAGTTGTCGTTGGGTCCGTGGGCCGTTGGGTCTTCTCCATTCAAGACAGCCCGTTGGGAGCGTTCCGAGGGCGGTGTGATAATTGTGGAGCGCGATGCCGATTTGTCGCAAATTGTTCTTGCAGTGAACCCGCCGTGCTGCCTCGCGAGCAAACTGCACAGCAGGGAGTAGTAAACCGGTAAGGATTGCGATGATTCCCATTGAGACGAGGCATTCGACGAGCGTCATCCCATCGCTTCGGAGCGATCGCGATCTTCGTGAGTGAGGAAAGGTTGGGGCATTCATCGCACTTGCACCACTGCGCTGCTGGAGGACGAGCGGGCCACGACTCGCATCCTGGCGACGTTCTTTTGTCATCGGCCTGAACGCGGCAAGGAAAATCCTTTGCGGCAGGTGAAAAGACAAAAGCGGCGACGCGGAGTCTGCGGAGTTAAAACTGCCTGCGGACGATTCTTGGAAAACGGAGACATCGAGGCAGCTGACCCCAATCCAGGAGAGCCGGGGCTGCCAAAGCGTTGCAGGTAGGTCTTCTGGCTTGCTGCACTCCTGATCCCACTGGCCTTCTCGCAGTCAGTTGAAGCGAATCAACCGAACGCAATGGCGTTACCGAAGAGTGGAAACATTCTTAATCCAAATGGATTTTTTGCAGCTCACAGCGGCCGGACCGCTCCGGATTCACACCGGATTCCCTGTTCGCCTGAGAAGAGCAACTTCCCAGGTCACCCACAACGTTGGTTGCAAGTCTCGCATGGACACAGGACGATGTCAATTCCCTGCGATCGTCACCAGCTCGGCAAAGTCTTCTTTGAGGTCTCGATAGAGTTGCTGGTAGAGCGGGAACATTTTGTCGTACAGCCTGGCGGCTTTGCGGTCGGTGGGAGTATTTTCGGCCAATTCAATGGTCGCTTTACATGCCGATTCGATATTCGGATAGCAGCCATCTCCGACGGCGGCCAGCAAGGCAACTCCGAACGCAGGACCTTGCTCCACCTTGATTGAATGCACGTGCTGAGAAAAAATATCGGCCTGAAGCTGTCGAAAGAGCGGGTTTTTGCTTCCTCCTCCCGAGACTCGAATCTGCTTGATGGGGACGTTGAGGTTTCGGATCAACTCCAAGCTTTCTCGCAACGCAAAGACGACCCCTTCCATCAGTGCCCGCGTCATCGATCCTCGATCATGGTGCAGCCCCAGACCCACGAATGCTCCACGTGCCGTGGGATCGGCGTGTGGAGTGCGTTCGCCGCTGAGGTAAGGAAGAAAGATCAATCCGTCACTGCCTGCGCGCTTCGTTGCCGCTTCGTGAGTGAGCGACTCGTAGAGATGCTGTCCGTGGGCCGTCCCAGGAAAATGATTGCGGATGACGGAATCGACCCACCACTGCAACGATCCACCGCTGCTGAGATTGACTCCCATCATATGCCATTTCCCACGGACCGCATGACAGAAAGTGTGCAATCGTCCGAGAGGGTCATACTGCGGTTGGTCGCAATGAACAAAAACAACTCCGGAGGTTCCGATCGATGTGCTGAGTATACCTTTGCGGACCACGCCATTGCCCACGGCACCTGCCGCGCAGTCCCCTGCTCCACCAACAACCTTGCAGCTGGTCGTCAGCCCCAGTTGCTCGGCTGCGTGCGCGGTCAACGTGCCGGTGACATCTTCGGACTCAAAAACCTCGGGTAGGAGCTTGCGGTCGAGCTCCAGTGCATCGAGCACGTTTTGGTTCCATTGCCGTTTGACAACATCGAGCAGTAATGTCCCGCTGGCATCTGAGACCTCGGTCGCGTAGTCCCCGGTTAAACGACGACGGATTTCGTCTTTAGGAAGGAGGACCTTAGACAATTTTTTAAAGACCTTTGCCTCGTGGTTTCTGAGCCACAGAATCTTCGGAGCTTGGAATCCAGTCAGTGCAGGGTTGGCGACCCACTTGATCAACTTTTTTGGTCCACCGCAGCGAGTCGTCATTTCGTCGCATTCCCGTGCCGTTCGCTGGTCATTCCACAGCAGGGCAGGTCTGAGGACTCGATCCGAACTGTCGAGAAAAACCGAGCCATGCATCTGCCCGCTCAGACCGATGGCACAGATTTGCTCCGGCTTCAATTTCGACTCATGGACCACTTGGCGGACCGTTTTGATGGTTGCCTTCCACCACTCTTCAGGGTCTTGCTCCGTCCAGCCGGGGCGTGGTGTGAGGACCGGATACTCAGCGCTCGACTGCCCCAAAACCAAGCCACGATGGTCGATCAGCAAAGTCTTTGTGCTGCTGGTTCCGATATCGATTCCGAGGTAATACGTCATGCTGGACTCGCGGTCAGTACCCAGGGGTAGGGAAGGAATGACCCAGGGGTAGGGAAGGAATGAACTCGCCGTTACTATAGAGCGTAATGGGGAGGTTAAGAAAGAGATCTGTGAAGGGGATCAGCGTAAGTAAAGCCCCGAGCGGTAGGTGGGAGGGGAAATTGGCTTCAGTGAGGAAGGTAAGGAAGGAATGTCAAGTGGCTCGTCGACGTGAAGATGTTCGTTTGGGGGCGCGTCGATGTGGGGATTATCGTTCTGAGCCGCGCGTGGTTCGGTGCGCTGTGGTTCGGCGCGCTGTGTTGCTCTGGTCGCTGTGCCTTTTTTTGTCGATGTGCGGGTGCCAACGGAATGCGTCTACCGGGGATGAGCGTGAGCAGAAGCGACCGGTGGGTGTCGGAGTTGAGGGAGGAGTCCGTCAAGTGCCGCTGCGGATCGTGTCGGCAGCCCCCCCGGCGATGGCTGAACAGATCATGGAAGCTTGGCGTTTGATCTCGGATCAGCCGATTGAGATTCGTTCGGTTGCCGCGATCGAGGTGATCGGTCAGGCAAAACAGGCCGACGTGCTGATTGGGGATGATTGGCAGGTGGGCGATCTTGTGGCCTCCCAGGTGGTCTCCGATCTTCCGGAGGTCGTTTTGAACCATGCGGCGATCGATCGCGGGAGTCTCCTCGGTGGCCTGGTGGGGAATTCAATGATCTGGGGTAACCGAGTGGTATCATTACCGCTCACCGCTCGGGTTCCGGCGATCTTTGTGCGAGAGAATGAGAGCCTCGAGCAGGTCGATGACTGGCAAGCGTATCAAGAGATCGTGCAGCGAATCCCCGGCCGAAGGGCGGCCGAACCTTTGGCCGATGGTTGGGCGGTACATTCGTTCTTGGTCCGCGCAGCGAGCTTGACGGCTGGAGGATGGCTCTTCGACCGCCAGACTTTTGAGCCGATGATCGAGCTTCCTCCCTATCGCCGAGCGTTAGAGCAGATGGTGGCCGTACGCAGCTCGTACCCGGAGAAGCGGCTGGGGCCTGGGGAGATTTTTCAGCGGCTGGAGAGTGGCGAGTTGGAGTTCGCGCTGGTTTGGCCGGAATCGCAAATGGCAGCGTCGCGGAGAACTGGGGATCGAGGCTTACGCTTGCTGCCGCTGCCTCGAGGAGGAGAAGTGTTCATTGACCAGTGGCAACCGGCTGGAATGGCGGGGGGCGGGGCGATCCTTGTTCCGCCGAGTTACTGCGTGGCGATATCGAGCGGCTGCCGCCAGAGCGGAATTGCGAGAAGCTTTGTAACGTGGCTTGTTGGTATCGAAGGGGCGCCGACGGTCCGTCAGGCGGATGGTGGAGTCTCCACGATCCGCGCGGAGGATGTGAGTGAGGAGCGCAGTGGGGAGCTGCTCTCTGGAGGGACGCCGGGGGCGATTGGGATTGAGGCCGCCTATTCGAAGTACATGGTAGCAGAATTGAACAAAGGCTCGTCGAAGCCGATTTTGCGGATCGCGGGGGCTGGCGAGTACTCGGCGGCACTTGATACCGCAGTGATTGAGGCCGTCGAAGGGGTTTGTTCTGCGGAGGAAGCGCTGCGCAAAGCATCCGCTGCATGGCGCGAGATAACAGCGCGTCGGGGAGTCAAGACGCAGCTCAATAGTTGGCGTCAAGCACAGGGAATGCGGGAAAGGTGAACGCTGGACAGTCCAAGAGTTTTGGCGTATTCTACGCTTTATGGAAATCGGGGTCGTAGCTCAGTTGGGAGAGCGCTGCGTTCGCAATGCAGAGGTCGAGGGTTCGACTCCCTTCGGCTCCATTGGCCAAAGGCGAATAGAGAGTAGACAAGAGAAAGTGGAGAGTAGAGCAATCGGCCCTCGGAGAGCTTCGAGGGACAAAGATTTTGAAGATACCCCACTTTCTATTGGCTGGTCAGAGCTTATCCGAAAAGGGGTCTGACCCTCTCCGGCAAGGCCCGATTCTCGGAAACTCCGCGTCCACTCGATAAGATTGTGGTCAAGGAGAAAACGGATGCAGCCCTACACGACCGATACCAGTCCTGAGGCTGAGCAGGTGCAGCTTGACTTGATCCGCCGCATGACGCCTTCTGAGCGGGCACTGAAATCGCTGCGAATGACGACACGGCTGAATCGTGAATGCAAAGCCGCAATTGCTCGCAATCATCCTGAACTGACGCCGCAGGAAATTGGAATCGCCTTCATCGAACTGAACTACGGGCGTGAACTGGCTGCCGCAGTCCAGCGTTATCAAGCCGAACTGGCCCATGGATAACACTGAAGACCTGATCAGCTCGCTGCAAACGGTCAAAAAAACGTTTGACAAGCTGGGAATTCGGTACTTTGTCGGGGGCAGTGTCGCCAGTTCATTTCACGGCGCGATGCGCAGTACGATGAACGTGGATGTCGTGGCTGAGCTTACGATGGAGCATGTAAGTCCGATTTTGGCAGCAGTTGCTGGTGAGTACTACTCCAGCGAGTCAGCCATGCGAGACGCGATCCAACGACGTTCTTCGTTCAACTTGATTCACCTTCCCACCAGCTTCAAGGTCGATATTATTGTCAGCCGCGGCCGGCCGTTCGATGAAGCGTCGTTCACTCGCTCTATCGTCTGCCGCTTGGGAGCCGAAGAAAGCGGTATCGACGTTCCGATTGCTTCGGTCGAAGACAATCTTCTGGCGAAACTTGAGTGGTTTCGAGCAGGCGATGAAGCCTCCGAGCGGCAATGGGACGACGTCACTCGGCTCATGAAATTGAACCGCGAGCAACTCGACTGGAGTTACCATGAAGCCAAGTCTAGGGAACTGGCGGTCATCGATCTGCTACAAAGGCTGAGGAGATACTGCGGCAACGGGTAAGTTCAATTGTCCAACGCCATTGGAACGTGAGAACGCGGAAAGCAGACAGGCTTCAATCCATAAATTGCCATCCCCGCCCCATTTCGCCCCCTTTTTATCCCCCACGCTGCTTTGGCGGAATTCTGATGGCCCGCTGCTCTATCTGTTTGATTATTGCGCCCTTGCTGATCCAGCCGGCTCACTTGAGCTCGCAGGAGGTACAACCGGGTGAAATGGCCGGGTAAGGTTAACGTAACTGCAGAGGACGCCGACAGCAGTTGGAAGAAGCCGGGACCGGTGGCTGGTCCCTTTACCACGACGCTAGGTGATGGCAGCCTCGTGACCTATGCCTGGTATCGATTCGCCGACCAGCCGGCTCTTTTCCACGCCGA
>Ga0169931_10009218_pt1 | contig 14277 bp, 14 predicted proteins | sample Kivu_15m_20L_FD_129675 | JGI IMG/M metagenome (GOLD analysis project Ga0169931, IMG submission 129675) | Freshwater microbial communities from Lake Kivu, Western Province, Rwanda to study Microbial Dark Matter (Phase II) - Kivu_15m_20L... | ecosystem: Environmental > Aquatic > Freshwater > Lake...
CATATTATTTGACAAGTTTCTTATTGTATTTTTTGTGGATTGGGGATTGGGGATTGGGGATTGGGGATTGGCCCATCCCCAATCCCCAATCCCCAATCCCCAATCCCCAATCCCCAAAAAATGTCATTTTACTTTGCTCATTCTCAATAACTAGTATATCAATTCGTTTAAATTAATATTAATAATTATTTTAATCAATTAATAATTTAATGTAAAAATTAGGTCAAGCAATTATTTGAGTAGTATATTTAAATTTTAAATTTTAATAAAAATTTTTAAAAATGCTAAAAGATTTAAAAGAAAAAGTCAAGAACCTAATTCGAAACGTAATAATAAGATAAAAATTTTTAGGATTTCAACATAAACATATTTGGAGAAAATGGTTGTGGAAAAACGAAATTCATCAAGGAGATATTTGATGAATTATATACAGAGCCTATTTATCTCACATATTCCCATTTTATAAACATACAAGATTTATTCAATTTATTCATCGATCATATAAAATATCACATAACAGAACTACAATTAGGACCTGACTTAGAAAATTTGATGATCTCTGCAATAAATATAAATAAATTCTCTGACTTGCAAGAAATTCTTTCAGACCTGGAATCATTCGAGAGATACATAGTAAGAATAAATATCATAGTGATGCTTTAGGTGATTGACGGGTTGACAGACATTCAATCGTTTATGAATTTTAAAAAACAATTCCTAAAATTATTTGCAATAAGCGAAATTTCACAAAAAAGAATTAAAATCATTTTAGTTTCGAATTTCGACATCAAGCAGTCTGAATTTGCCAGATCGGCAGATCTATCGACATTCATATCTACTTGCTTTCCGAATATCAGAAAGGATATGTCAACATTGAAGCAAATTATTTCGAATAATATCAACTTAGATAAATATCAATATAATGTGGAAGAAGTAATCAACAAAAGTCTGCTGAATTTAACAAATTCAGTTACGAATCTGAATGAACTTGTTTACTGTGTGTCTGAAAATTTGGAAGAATTCTCCACTAGAATGCCAAATGATCAATTTTTACAAGCTAATTATAATGATCTAGTAACATGTTTCAACTCATTAGAAATTATTCGAAAAATAAATGGCAATGATAATAGGGATATCGAAAATGAAGAAGAAAGGGAAAAATTAAATGATTCAAATATCCAATTAGTTGATAAGAAGCGCTCACAATTTATGATGCCTCATCTTAACAAGAATGTTAAACTTAATGATAAGCTCTACCAACAAATATGCGCCACACCAATACATCTTATACATTTAGGAAAGGAATCGAATGCCAATTCTGTCTCTGCTTCTACTAACACAAGTAGACTCAATATTTTACCATCGACTAAAAATTTAACCGAGTCGCTTTCAAAAACTCAGAAGATTTTGTTACTCTCATCGTTTATGGCAGGTGAAATTTCACCTAGAATGGACAGTGTAATATTTATAAATGTGAAGAAGGTCAAAACTAGAGTCAGGAAGGTAAATTTAAAATATAAGCTGTATATAATTATTAACAACAATATAATTAATTAGTTTGAAAATCTCAGCTTGAAAACGAAATTATCTCATACTTTTAATATTCACAGACTGCTTGCTATTTTTTCATCACTTAAAACAATAATAGACGGAAATGATTCTACTATTGACTCAAACATTGAGCTGATTTCGGATGTCAACACATTAATACATCTGAATTTGATTAGATATGTCAATATTACTGAATATAATTTCCTTGCGAGGAAAATGTGTAGTAATATAGGATTAGACTTTGCAAAAAAGATAGCCGAAGATTTTGAAATAAGATTAGATGACTTTTTGGGTGCGGGAAGTTTTTAAACGAGTGCATATATTCAATAAATTTTTAATAATTTTATTTCATATAAGTTTATCACTTAATAATCAATTACCATATCATTTAATAATATTTCTCATCCTATTATAATATCAAACATATAAACCTTTTAAAAATCATTTGAATATATTTTAAATATTTCTTATTTAATTAATCCTAAAATCTTGGTTCAACAACATTTAGTGCCACCGCTCTCACTTTTTTTATTATTTGACCCCCCCAATTTAACAACATTATTATACACTTGCTTTTGCACATTTGTAACTTTTCTTCTCTCGTTGTATATCTCTTGTAACAAATCTTCGAAACATTCATTAACCCGGTAGCTAGACAACGCACTAGTTTCATAAAACAACAATTTATTTTCTTCAGCAAAAGTTCTGGCTTCTTCGTAAGTAACCTCTCTTTTTCTGTTATTTCTTTCGATTATATCGTATTTATTTCCGACTAGCATTATTATACAATCCGGTTCGGCATATTGCCTAAGTTCGGTAAGCCATCGCTGGATATCTGTGAATGTGAATCGTTTTGTTACATCGTAAACAAGAAGAGCTCCAACGGCCTTTCTATAATGGCTAAATAAATTTGTTTATGCTGGGTATTTTACTATGATGTGATTGATTTATATTTCTCCTGACCTGCAGTATCCCATATCATAGCTTTTACATACCCCCCTTCTTTTAATTGAATTATCTTCGTTGCAAATTCTATGGCGATTGTTGGAAGGGGGCTAGTAGGAAAAATTCCTTTAACATATTTAGAAAGTAGAGAGGATTTACCGACTCCCATGTCGCCTACAAGGATAACTATATTTATGAATATGAATAAATTAAATTTCTGAAATAATCTGTACGTTTGTATAGGTGATCGTATCTCATTTCCATCGTTGTTTCTTCTTCCTTGTCTTGCATTAATTAATAATGTTATTAAAAATTATTAATTTTCGAGAAATTAAAATTAATTTATTTAGAAGAGAGAAAGTGAAAATTTAGCGAGATAATATTAAATAATATTATTTATATAATAAAAGGCTAAAGGAAGAAGATTTTGCAGGAATTTTATCTTATAACACTTATTAGTGTAATTTTTCTTATTTACATTTAATTTGTTTGTAGCCAACATATAAAATGTTCTATTTATTATCAATTAATTTTTATTTTAATAAATGAAAATTTTTTATTAAAAATCAGAGTGAAAAATAATCTAATTATTTTAATATTTAAAAATAAATTGATCAAATTCAGAATTTTACTTTAAATTAAATGCAGAAAAATTTAGATCCGAATACCATGAGTAATATCAAAAAAGTAGAAAGCATTTTCAAGACCGGAAGTTTACCTAACACAGAAAATATTTTAAAAAACTTTCCCTACTTCTACTACAACACAGAGTTATATCCGGATTTTCAAGAGATGCTTAGCAAAAAATTTGACTTGATGAACTTGGATGATGACGAGAAAAAAAGAATTTCAGAAAATTCCTCAGAAGAATCCGAGAAAACCCTTAAGGAGAAAATCGAAGGAAAAATTAAGAGCAAATATAAATTGATCATCCCCGCAATCCTAATCGAACTCGCCGAAAATGGAAAAGATTCCATAGAGTTTCAAAAAGAAGATTTAAAAAATGTAAGAAATTTATTAAAATTAAGCTTCTTACTAGTTTAGGAGAGATTAAACACATAGAAATCAACGGTGGTATAGCTTATGTACTTTATGAGCACTACTTCTCAGCGTTGTTAGCTTACAATGTCCTTAATGAAATAATTTCTGCTGACAATAGGAAATCCATAGCAGTAAAGCTTTTTACTAAAGAAGAGGATGAAGAGAAGCAGAAGAAGAGCCAAGATAAACATAAAAAAGGGGGGAATAAGTCTCTCATCGAAAATGTTTATGAGAAAGGTAAAGGAGAAAAGGAGGAAACAAATAAAGGTAGAAGTGAAATTCCTACTAAGGATTATTTTCCATCCAAAGCTTATGGAAAAAGCTCAGGGGGTAATCCTGGAAATAAAAATGAAGGTCAGGTTAAGCCCCTCAAATTTGATGAAAAACTCGATTTTAGTATTTATGACAGTCAGATTATGGAACTACCTGGACCAGTAAGATCATCCTTCTCAAACGTTTTTAAAAAAGAAGAGAAAAAGGCTCAGAGTATATTCAGCAACGACATATTTTCTCCTAAATCAGTTGATGCTGCTAAAAACATGAACATTTCATCTGTTAAGGAAAATGAACAGATGGATAAAAACCGATCGCTTATATCACACTCATTTTTACCACTAAATAATATAAGTAATCACAGTAATCATTTTCCTTACACTAACAAACCTCATAATAATAATGATTCTCTCTTTCTATCTGCTCTTAATACAAATGATTCTTTTAACCTAGACAATGTCGGACATAACCCAACTTTTTATGACTACAATCAATCCTTGAATAATCTTAGCATTAGCATGAATATGAGTTATATCCCATCTGCTCATTCTTCACTGATGAATTTCAAAACTCTCCCGAATAGAATGTACCTAATCAAGTATGTATGCAACTACAATATCCAAATAGAAAACGAACCCACATTTCAGGTAACCAGAAGGCTTATAGGTAATAAAGGAGCCTATCTTAAAAAAATTTTGTATGATACCTGCATAAAATACAGCGACTACACTACAAAAATCAGATTGAGAGGAAAGGGTTCTGGATATAAGGAAGGTCCATTGATGGAAGGTATTTATAAAACAAGTTTATATATAATTAATTAGAATCAGATGACCCCTTACAACTCTGCGTCAGTTCCCTCAACTATTTCCACTATTGCAAATGCTGTGAAACTATCGAAATTTTTTTAAACCAGATTTACTACGAATATTTCATATTTTTATTCAACCAAAAGCAGCTGGTCGACGCCTGCCCGAAGAAAATTTCGAAATATGAATATGTGATTAACCGCTATTAGATTAGACTTCTTAGTAATTTAGAAGTGAGAATTCTTAATAGCAATAATTATATATATTATTTAATAATTAAATACTTTAAATTAACTTAATTAATTTATTTATGGATGTTATAAATTTTCAAAATTCAGAAATACGAAAACTTATTCGTCCTATTACAGCCAGACCTAATTTTTCAAATGATGTTCTGGAAAATTTAGAAGAAGGTCGAGGTGAAAAAGCTTGTGACTCTTTATCTCAAGAATATTCTAGCAAGAGAGAAAATTTTACAATCGAAAATAAAAGCGAATATGAAAAAGAAGAAAATGAAAACAGACAAAGAGAAAAAGATTCAGATATAGATTTCGCATTTTCTGAAGATAACTTGTTTCAATATAAATCAGAAATAGAAAAAATTTTGAATGAGGAAAATCAAAGATTGGAGTATATGAACAAGCAAAAAGAAAAAATGAAAAAAATTGATCTTATTGAAAAAAATGTAAACGAGTTATATGAATGGAAGTCTTTGTTTAATAAATCTCGTCCAATTACGGCTTATACTCACTCGTCGAAAAATTTCATTCACACCGAGAATGATCAGGATGCTGAGCAAATCGATGTAACTGCAAATTTTAATCATAATAAAAAAGATAGTGGTACAAGTAAAGAAAAAAAGGCTCCCTATGATAACAATAAAGAAATAGTATCAAGAAAACCTTTTAAATTTCCTATAGCTTTAATTAATGAAAAAGAAGATAAAATAAAAGACCATATAACATTTGATAAAAATAATATCAATAAACGTAAGAATAGAAGCAATAAAAAGATTGCAAATAAAAATAAAAATGAATATTTAATTAAAAAGAATAAAGATAAGACTATAATCAAGGAAAGAAAAATATCTTCTGATGATTATTCTCAATCCACAAGATCTTTTAATACTAAAAATTCTGAAATAAAAATTAGAGAAGATAATAATAAATCCAATATAAATTTCAATTTAAATTACAATCTTAGAAAATCTTCAAGCGATATATCCCTGTCTTCTCACAACAATTACGCTTCCAAACCTCGTAACGCCACAAGACCTCAATCTGTTTATGCAAAAAGAAAGGATGACGAAGTTTATTATCTTAATCAAGCGTTTTCAGATTATTTTACACAGGATTTATCCGACTTCATCGCAAAATTTCCTCTCCTACATCCCAAAATAAAGTGTAAAAATAATACATTGCAGAAAACGCTTAATTTTGTTAAAAACAAGGAGCTTGAAGATCAGAAGATGCTTGAAACTAAACGTAAAGAGGAATTTCTTTTAACCGAAAAAGATTTACATTTAGCAGGAAACTCAAAGAATATCGTACCCCTACTAAAATCAATGTATACCAATTTGTACCCTAATTCCTCTTCAGAAGTAACGAGTAAAATGTTTGCTAGCAGTGTAAAGGGATGGGAAGAAAATAAAAAACTTACAGCCAAAGAAAATAAAATTTCTAAAAAGCGAAATCATAAATGTGAAGAATACATTGGAAAAATCAAGATCGATACTTACAATGTTAATGATCCTGAAATCAAAATTTTATGGAAAGAAGATGACGAGAAACCAGACGATGTAAGAATTGTCAAGGAAAGTTTTGAAAATAGTTCTAATAGAAATACTGATCTGAACTATTTACTTAAGGATATTCCAGAAGTAGTAATTGAAAATCTTGTCATTTATGACAAAGAATATAAACAGTCACTAAATAAAACAAACTTACTAGAAAGTAAAGAAAAACTGATTAAAAGTAGACCTCAAACAACTTACTGCAGAATTAAATCTTCTAAAAATTTTCTACCTATTAGCGTAAAAAATTATCGAAATCAATCAGCTGTAGGAAAGCCTAGAGAAATATCATTTACGCAGAAATACCCTGAAGAAGACCAGATAGAATTAATAGAAGTTGCTAATAAAAAATATCATAATCATCATTCTAAATCTGAGATCGACTTGCCCAATTCTTCTTCAAATCCTATCCCTTATCCTCTTAGAACTTTTCGAATGAAAGAAAAACCATCAAACCACCCGTTCCAATATAAAAATCTAAAAAATGCGTTAGAAAAGAATAAAAAATGCAAGGATTTAGTCATGATTGAAGAATTTAAAAATGAACTTTTAAAACAAGGGGTAAAATTAGAGAAAGCAGTAAATACCTTATTATTTGAGGAGCAACCTAACATACACAAAGAGAGACCAAATACATCAATCGGTTTAAGAGAAAGACCTAGAACTTCAGTTGGATTTAGAAGAATAAACAATAATTCTGTAAATTGTAAGCAAAATGATTTTATTACATTTAAAAAAATTTTAGCTTATAACATTAATAATTCTGTGGGATCAAATTTCAATAACAAATTTAGAAATAATAATATTTCTTCAAATAAAGAAAAAAAGATAAACTATTTAAATTTCAACGACTACATCGATATACAATTTAGAGGAATGAATCAAAATTCGAGATATTATAATTCCTATCAAAAAAATGAAATGCCTGTATACTTTACAAAATTGTATGAGACTCATAAACAAGCTAAACCAGAAACTAAGGAAAAATGTAAAATAAACGAGTTTTTGAAAATAACAAATTTAAATGTGAATAATAGAAAAGTTAAATCTGCAAGAGTAAAATTATAAAAAAAGAATTCGTCATTCAGATAGGATAATACGTATATTTATTTATTATTTATGGATAACGATATGTCTTATCATATAAAAGATTATTAATGTAACAGATATTTTCAACCCCCTAATTATAATTTTCTTAAAATGTAAGAGTAAAAACTTAAATATTATTCACTTTATAAGAATAATATCCGCAGATTACCTACTTTATGTCCCCCAACTTTGACACTCAATTAAAAATAAATTTGATATTAAGTAACACGTCGGGAAATTCGATTTTACATAATTCTATTTCTCATAAATTAAAATCAAAATTATTTTTATGATTATCATTATAATAAATTAAATTAATGTCTTACACAGAGGAAGAAAATTTCGACGAATGTGCAGGAGAGGGGAGCGGAGAAAAACAACAAGAGCAAGCAGAATCAACACAAATAGAAATTGTAATAAGATATAAATAAATAAATTCATTAATAATATTACCTACCTTAGGAGAAATCAGCAGAGGAAATCGAATCAATAAAAAGTCAAGTGATTAAACTCAAAGTTGAGGCTAACAATGATTATGTGAGCGGGGAATATCTGACAGCATTGAATAAATATACAATATGTATAAACATGGCAAAAGATGTTGATTTTAAAGAACAGTTGGCTATTTTAAACTGTAACAAAGGCCAATGTTTTACGAGGATGGTACTAACAATTTAGATATTTATTCATGCTTAATTTTATTAGTTAGATCAAGATAAGGCTCTAGAACACTACACAAAAGCAATAGAATATGATAATAAATATGTTAAAGCTTATGTGAATAGAATGCTTATATATAAAAATAAAGAAGACTATTTGGAAGCTTTAGAAGGTATGAACAACTAAATAAAGAAATATTTTATTTATATTTATTTTAGATTTTAACAAAGTGAAAGAATTAAACCCAGCAATATATTCTGAATATAGGTACATGGAGAAAGAATTGAATTACAAAGCTGAAATCAAAAAGAAACAAATGACTGATGAGATGTTGACTAAATTGAAGGATGTAGGAAATTCATTTTTAGGATTGTTTGGAATGAGCGTTGATAATTTTAAATTGAATCAAAATGAATCTGGTGGATATTCGGTTCAATATAAAAATTAAATCAAATTTATATTAAAGTATAGTGAAATTAGCTTTTAGTATTAGTAAATTAAAATAATTTTTAATTAAGGAGGCTTTTGTCAAATTTTCTAATTTTATGATTAGCTTTTCTTATACTTATTATTAGTTATAATTAAATTATTAATAAAATTCATAAATTTTTAATTAATAACATTCTATTTTTCTATTTTTTTACCGTTTAAGAATCTCTATGTTATAAGAAAAGGTAATATTTTATTATATCAATGTACAAACTTCTAGCCAGAAGTAATATCAAGAATTTATGCAACCATACTAGATATGCATATTTAACACCAAAATTATTACAGACTATCCCGAAGTTCAACTTCACGATGACCAAAAACGAAGAACATTATGACATCCGCATTACACAAACAAAGGACATTGAAGAATTGAAAAAGGATGCCAGTAAACTTGAAGGAAGCGGAATTCACCTGACTTTGAATCCTAAATTGACTAAAGAAAGATTTACCGAACTCTTTGATGTTTTATCAAAGACAAATCAGGAAGAACTTCATTTAGACATCTCAGATGTATCAGTCCAAGATGATAAAGTGGAGGCAATCAAGAAATGTTTGAGCAAATGGAATCTCAAACACATAGAGCTACATTTATCTAATATGTCTTTCACCGATACCCAGTTTAAAGAGATGCTGTCCCCTCTAAAAGACATGAAGAATTTATATTTCCTGCATTTAGAATTAGATAATATTAATTTAAATAGGAAAAAAAGAGAAATCATTGACGAAATTGTTAATAACATTCAAAGCTTGAGAAATGTATATATCAATATCAGGAAAACACAGAAAGGTGACGAAGATGTTGAAGTGTTCTCAAGATTATTGGATAAGATACCGTTTAGAAGATTACTTTTATAAATCTGAGAATATTATAAATAGATAATTAAAAATTATTTTATAGAGATACTTTATTTTATATAACTAAAAAAGATTTTATAACGAAATAAGATCTTTTATCAATTCACTGCAAAATTCATATTAGAAATGATAAATAATCGAACTAAATCATTTTATTTTTATTAATTCATAATTTTAAGATGGCTGATGAAGATTGTAATACATTATGTTACCTTTCGATAACTTTCGGGTGGATATACTTCTTTGCATGGTCTTTTAGTTTCTATGGGCAAATTATCGAAAATTATAGAAGGAAAAGTGTTTCGGGACTAAGCTTCGATTTTGAAGTTTACAATTTCTTAGGTTTTACAAGTTATTCTGTTTATACAATCTGGGGTTATTATGACCACAACATTGGAACCGGAGACGTGTCAATACAGGATGTGGTGTTCGCTACACATGCCTGGCTGATGACAGTAGTCACTATTATACAAATCTTTATTTACTATGATAGACATGACCCCCACCAGAAGGTGTCTTATGTATGTATAACAATCTCAATCTGCCTAGTTTGGGGGGCCCTCCAGATTATTTTAATCGAAGACATTTTAAAGATGTACGACCCTCATGTTACTAAGGAAACTAAATTTGTTTTCAACTCTGTTATTTATCTCGGGTGGTGTAAAGTTTTTATCAGCTTTATAAAGTACATACCTCAGGTCATCTCCAATTGGCGCAGGAAATCCACTAAGGGATGGAATATTCATAATATTCTACTAGATTTTACAGGAGGGATGTTCTCATTCGGACAGAATATTGTGGATACTATTAGACATCAGTCTGTCATAATTCACGATCATCAATCAGATGCACTTAACATTGCAAAATATGCGCTCTCATTCGTTAGTATCGTTTTCGATATAATCTTTTGTATTCAGCATTTTATTCTTTATAGAACTCCAGAAAGCGAAGAGGAGAAGAAATATAAAACATTAGTTAGTGATATAGAAACGAAATATTAAAACAAGGAATCTAGCTATCAAGCTGAAAATTCGTTTGGAATTATCTTTTAGAGATATTTATAAATAAAGGAATATACCTATTTAAAAATTTTTATTCGAATTTTTATTATTCAGGTTGAATTTATATATAGATAATTTTGGTATTTACTTTATTCTTATTTAAATTTTTATGTTAATATTATATTCATATCCTCGAATGCCTATTTGGGTTTCATCTAATAAAATTTGAACAGATGTTTAAATTAGATTTAATATTTCTTTGTTATATAGTTTTTAAAAATAATTAAACATAATAAATGATAAAGAAAAATTTATTTGTTTTGCTTTTCATCGGAATTATTATAAAATCAACATTTTCGTCATCTAATGAAAAATATCTTGAAATGGGAGATGAAGAATTTTTAAAATATGAATTCAGATTCAGAGAAGAAACTAATGAAGACGAGAAAAAATATTTGGAAGCTGTAGTAAGGCAAAATAAATTCGATTTAAATAAAGACGGAAAAATTTCGAGAAGAGAAATTCGTGAAGCTCTTAAATATACATTGTACCCTAAAGATCCCAAAAAGAGGATGAATATTCATAAGGATTTTGATACTCACATAAAAAACAACATAGATCTTTTTATTAAGAATTTAGATCAAGATTTCTTCACTTTTAGACAATTTTCTAATTTAATGAAGAATATCTCTCCTGCCAAATTTTTGAATTCTGAAATAGTAGATGCGATAAATATAATGCATAAGACTCGGGTTAAAGAAGTAGAATCAGATTTATAAAAAACTTATTGTTTGTTTATATATTTATAAATTAATATTTAAAAAATGTTTCATTATATGTAATAATAATAAATTAAATAACAATTCAAGTGATTAAGTGAAGAAATTCATTAATCTTAGTAAATTGTTCTTAATATAATAAGTATGATTATAAATATTTCATCCCTGATTTTTAATCTAATAGAACATATGATCCTTATTTGTTTTAAAGGTTTTATTTGGCCCCGGTAGGGATTTTATATTCCGTCTATTTTTATTTATAATTTAATTTATAAAAATGACGAATCAACACTATGATGATAATGAAGTTATAAAAAAAAGAAATAAATTAGCATATTTATTAATAGCATTCCACCAGGGTGTAAGTTACATTTCAAAATTGGCTGTTCAATATTTCTTTAAAGATGAATTGAAAATAGAGCCACACATTTTGGCTCAAATAAATTCGATAACAGAATTACCATGGGCGATAAAACCTCTTTTGGGAATGCTAACCGATTTTTTCCCAATATTTGGTTATAGGAGAAAGGTTTATATTATAATATGCGGTATAGTAAATCTTTTATGCTGGATGATGATGGCCACATATACTCACACAACAGAGGTAGCATGTATAGTAATATTTCTGGTAAATCTCACATTGTCATTCTGCTCGGTTCTTGGTGAAGCTGTTGTTGTCGAATTATCACAGCTGGAGTCATCTGACAAGGATTCAAAAGCGAAAGATTTGGTCAGTTTATTTTTCTTATCTAGAACAGTAGGCGAATTAATTTCTGCTTATTTAAAGGGGTTGTTTGTAGATATTATGCCATTAAGACAAATATTTTTTATTGCCTGTTTTATTCCGAGTATGCTTGTGATCGCTGGATTTATGTTGATAGAAAAGAAAGTAGGTAGTGACTACGGTAGTAATTATTCTTCAAGGAATACAAACTCTCGTTTGAATCTTGACGAAGAGAGGCCAATATTAGCTGGTGAAACAAGAAATGCGAATGAGAATAATAATAATAATTATGGAAGTACAACTCGACCTGGAGAGGGAAATCAACAGATTCATTCGATAACCGGGGAACAACGAAGAAGACATAACAAAAGAACTTCAATCCCAGATATTTTTGCATTCTTATGCCAAAAACACATTTTACTCCCATTATCGTTTATTATAGTGTTTAAAATGGGTCCCTCATATCAAGACGCATTTTTTTATTTCATTACGAACGAATTAAAACTTAACGCTACTGATCTTGGAAAGATTTCATTTTGTTCAACTCTCGCAATTTTGTTTGCTATTCTATTCTACAAAGCATTCCTTAAAAAAGTAAATTTCAAAACAATGATTGTAATAGGTACATTGATTTCATTTTTGATATCCTTATCAGCCTATCTGCTGGTGCTTCGAGTTAATCTGGATATAGGTATATCCGATTTCGCAGTTTTATTATTTGCTAATTCGTTTTTATCTATGGTAGGGGAATTTGTACTATTGCCGATTCTTTCGTTAGCTTGTATTTTATGTCCGAAGAACATGGAAGGGACGGTATATTCCTTTTTCATGTCTAGTTTGAACTTAGGGGGTATTCTAAGTAGTGTTAATGGAGGAATAGCCACTTCTCTTTTGGGGATATCTTCAACAAATTACGAAAATTTGCATTGGCTTATTTTGATTTCTAAGATATCTAATCTTTTACCTCTCCCCATGCTATTGTGCATTGATGAAAAATATTTAAATCCAGAATTGGAAGGTGAGGAAGAACTAAATAAGCAACAAAAGGAAATAACTTCTGTTGTAGAAAATGACAATGAAAAAATCGATATACCTGTTGTCGAACAAAAGTCTTCAAGCGATTTGAAATAATAAATATTTTAATACAAATCACATCATACAAATATTTTTTCATGTATTATTAAATTAATATGTAACGATTTTCAACATATTGTATAATTTTTTTAGATTTCTTGTTTATTACTTACTATATCTTTATATTTAAATTAAAAGAATTTATAAAATATAACTGAAACTTGTCAACCAAGATAAAATTTTTGGTATATAAATTTTAAAATTTAAATTTTCATAAATTTGTTTTATAAAAACCGAAGTTAACTCAAATTTCTAATCCTTAATTGTTAATTTGGAATTTTGTTTGAAAAAACCAAATTTTAAAAGAAAATTTCTCTGAACAAAATGACAGATGTAATTTTTATTAAAAATCATAAAGTTAGTTAGATCAAAATTTATTTATTATAGTAAAACGAATGAACAATATTTGTTAAGAGATTTATATCAAACTGGTACAGTTGTTTTCAAAATTTTCTGTTTTACCCTAATTTGGATTTTCTCATTTAATTTTGCTAGAATAGATATTAATACTTTATATTCTCATCTAATTTCAAAGTTTTTAAATTTTTTTAATAAAAATAAAATTTTGATAAATTAATTAATTAATTTTTTAATATATAAGTAAGTGAATCATTTATATATAATATTAAATGAAGTTCAACAAATTATTCTTCGCATTGTTAGTATTGTCCCTTATCTCATTGGCCACCTTTGCCAGAATCAGAAGAACCGAAGCTGAAGCTGCTTCTGAAACTGATGCTGAAGCTGAAAGAAAAAAAAGAAAACAAAACAACGTTCAAGAAAACACCAAATCAGAAAACGCAAAACCAGAAGCAGATGCATGTGTCGCTAATTCTAAATTGAATAATTCTAAAGCTGGATGCAAGGACGAATTCGGTGCCTGTTTTGATGAACAAGGTGCTCTTAGAGCTGCATTCGAAGAAGCTGATCAAGAAAAATGTACCAGAGTCAAGGCCGCTATTAATGCTAAAAACAACAAAAAACAAAACAACAACAAAAAAGAAAATACCCAAAACCAAACCCAAAACCAAAGCCAAGCTCCAGCTCCAGCTGAATCCAAGAGAAAATAAATAAATAAAATAGTTATAAATTTCTAAAGAACACGCAAATTTAAACTTAAATATTTATTTAA
>Ga0169931_10009220_pt1 | contig 14276 bp, 15 predicted proteins | sample Kivu_15m_20L_FD_129675 | JGI IMG/M metagenome (GOLD analysis project Ga0169931, IMG submission 129675) | Freshwater microbial communities from Lake Kivu, Western Province, Rwanda to study Microbial Dark Matter (Phase II) - Kivu_15m_20L... | ecosystem: Environmental > Aquatic > Freshwater > Lake...
GAGCTGTCTTTTGCAAGTAGGCCTCTAGAAGTGGCGCCCACACCAATGCCTGCAGAGGTGCCAGTAGCACCGGGAGCCACAGTTGTGGTGGAAGTTGTTAGCTTAGTTGCAACAAACAAAGAAGCGTTTAAAGTTCCTTGAGTTGCTACTATGTTAGTATCATCAACAGCGCCATGTGCAGAAGCTACTGGTGCAGAGGCAACAGATAGGGTTCCTGCGGTTAGTGCTGCGATTACAACAAGCGATAAACGCTTGCGTATTGTCGTTTTCGACATTTGTTTCCTTTCGTTAGTCAGAATTAGGAATTTCCTAAATCTGGCTCGAAGATCTTGTGGATCTTCTAATTCCATTTCCTTGAGGCACACACGTGTAATGCCGCCAGGAGATGGAAATCTATTTATTCGGTAGGAGCTGGTCCACCATCTGCTTTGTCTAATATCTGAAGCATTAACACAGTTGTTTCCAGTTGATCAACTGCTAACTGCATATGAAGTGCTAGATCTTCATTTGAAATATTTTTATTAGTTGCTGGCATTGTAACTTTGGCAACAGGTGCAGCTTGGGTTTCAGTAATAAATGGTATATCTTGATTTGAAGAAAGTTGAGATGAAGAAGTTGTAATTATAGATGTATTTGGTTCATTACCTGTTAATGAGTTAAGGCCAAGGAAAGCTGTTAAAACAAGAATAAAGGTAAGAGCAATCTTAGAAGATTTACCGGCAAGATCTGCCGCCTTCTTATATGTAGTAGATAAAAGATCTAAAGCGGTTAGACCACGAGCCTCATCAATAACAAGCTCAGATAGAACTTTACGAAGGGACGCACGAGCGCGGGACACTGTGTGACGAACAGCAGACTCTTTGATACCAAGCTCTTTTGCAATCTCTGCAGTTGAGCGACCCTCGACCTCCCACATAACTAGAGCAGCACGCTCTGCCGGAGATAGTAAGGAAAGTGCTTGACGAATAATTGCAGCATCTTCAGCAGATGAAATTGCTTGTGAGTGATCACCAGATACCTGCCAGGTGGATTCAACCTCAGCTGTTGCATCATCTAGGGCGACAAGATTTGGCCGGCGATTTTCTGCTCTAAATAGGTCAATACATAGGTTTTCAATTGTACGGTGTAGATAAGAAAGAGCGTGATCATCACTTGATAGTTCTGGGGCCGCCAGCATGAACTTAACCAGCGCTTCCTGGGTGATCTCTTCAGCTTTCGCCTTATCTTTAACAATCCGATTGGCGTGAGCAATAAGCTCAGATCGGTTTTGTGTGTAGAAGGATGAAAATTGGGCAACGCTCCAGGATGCAGGAGTTGAGGACTCAACTGCTTTGGATTTCCTGGCCTTAAATGCCATTTTGTTTTGCCCCTTGTTAACCGATTTTATACTGCAGAGTCAACCGTCGCTGCCTCTATCCCCAACTACGAAATTCAGGCAAATTTGTCGCTTATAATGGATAAAACAGACAATTAGTATATTTCACCCCAATTCAATAAAGTGCTTTGCACTTAATCCCTCGAGGTATCGGAATTCTCAGAAATCGTTTAGCTGCTCTTGAAAATAATTTCAAGTACTTTCACTCCATATCTTCCTGGATAGAGTATTAATTCTAGACCACTTAGAGTTTTTTGAACTATATACCCATTTCAAGAAATCATCTACCGCCATCGAGCCTGTATACATTCGTATGTCATCTTCCCCCCAAGCAAAAAAAATTCTTCCATCTTTTAATGTCAAACCATTACAAATTTCAAGACCAAACTTACGGAAAATAAAAGGTCTGGACACATAAGTAACCTCAAGATTTTGGCTATGTAACATAACATAAGATAAATTAATCAATCCAAGTTTAGGTAAACGATGTTTGAATCGTACGATGCGTGCAAACAATTGCTCGTTTAATTCTATAAATTGTGAACCGCCATGATAGTCAAACTCTACTAAATTATAGTTTTGTGTGCTGAAGACGGCAGAGTCTAAATCAAGATTATATTTCATAATAGTAAACGGTTTAGATTTATAAACTAAGGTAAGAATTCTATTTTTAAGACTAAATGGAATCCAATTTTTCTCAATATTTTTATTACTAACATTCTTTAATCTATGAATTTCCATGGAATCTAAATTAAAATATGCAGTTTGGATAATTGAAGATCTATCAGAACCATAAGGTTCTTTAATTAGATAATTACCAAACAGAAATATTTTATCATTAAATATTAAGGCTTTTGGGTCCTGAAAGCATGGTGTAGGCCGAGGATCAAGCATTATATTAAAATTAATTAAATCAAAATTGTCCGAAACCTTAAAAGAGCAAATACCATCTTTAGTTTTATCAACAGTGCTGCGCTGCAAAGATCGTCCTTGTCTATCTGCTAAAGGTATAAATGAACGATTTGAAATTCTTGCATAAAAATTGAGTTCACCGTTAAAATTAACTAACGTTGGATTATAAATATAATACTCGGTTATTGGTGGAGTCAACTCAATTATATTTTGAATTGGTATTTTAACTTCTGAGATTGTTTTCCAATTAGAAGACAAATGCAGCTGAGTTTTTATCATTTCATATCTATGCTTGAGAAAAAAATACATAATTTCTATAACTTTTACAATAGATCCAAAGAAAAAAATGTTTCTGAATTTCTTTAAATACATTTTTGTGCTTCTGATCATAAAACTTAATGTTAGCATATAAAGTTTTACCAGGGCTCAAAGGGAATAATATTATTTTAGGATAATGTTTATATTATTTAGAAAATTCTTTGCTAATTTTTTTGTCTTAGACGATTAAAATCTAGTAACATTTACTGCTACTATTGATGGATGATCGTTATTGCTACAACGTTTCGCTCATTCGGGATTGGCGAAAATGACAAGAATCAAAAAAACTTTATTTCGTCACTTAAGAATCAATCGCGAGATTTAGTCCTATCAATAACTCAATTCGGAGAAGTTGGAATTAAAGAACAACTTGATGATTTAACAGCTACTATTATCGAATGTGACCCGCCGTGGAGTTTGTCGCAAGTGATTATAAACGCAATAAAAAAGTATCCGAATCAAAATATTATTTGGGCAAATGCTGATTTAGGTTTTGAACCAAATTTTATTGAAAAAGTTGAAGCCAATTTACTAAAGTATGATTATTTGACGAGTTGGCCCTATGTGAAAAGTAATGGATCTTTTAAATCACCTACCGAGCATGTAAGAACTTTTTTTGGTCTAGATTTTCTCGCCATATCTAATAGAATTACTCAAAAAGTTTCAGAATACGCTGAAATTTTTCCAAATAAATCTTGGGGACTTTTTGAACACCAAATAGTTTGCTATTCATATCTTGCTTCAAATAGAAAGCGGGGCTTCAATATGTATAAGGAATCTAAAGTTATTAAATACTTGACGCCTCATGAAGAAATCGGTGAACTTAACCATCATCTTAGAAAATCTTGGCAAGATAATTTGAAGCGGTGGAATTGGATTAATAGTAGACGTTATCGACGGATATGGCTTAATTTTGGTTGGGTTGCATTAAAATTTAGGGGCACACCCATTAAATTCAATCTGGTAGTAATTAAATACCTAGTTAAGTATTATTTTATGAAGCTTTTTAATTTTATGATGTCGTGAGAAATTTATGATCTACATTATGGACAATAAATTCTTGAGATATTCACCATACCCTGTACCAACATACTTTTTAGAATTTACCTCTAGTTGCTGATCTGAAATCCAGTTATTTCGCCATGCGATTTCATCGGGTGAGTTAAAAATAAATCCTTGTCTGGCTTGTAAAACTTTTACTAAGTTTGAAGCTTCATAAAGTGAATTTATTGTACCGGCATCAATCCAACCAATCCCGCGTTGAAAATTATTAACCTCAATCTGCCCATTAGATATGTACAGGTTAAGTAAATCACTAATTTCAAGTTCACCGCGATCGGAGATATCCAGTAATTTGGCTAATTCAACTACTTCACTGCCCGTAAAATATAGTCCCGGAACAGCTAAATTACTCACGAATGTTTTTGGTTTTTCAATGATTTTTTCTGCCTTGTTGGTTTTTTGATTCAGTTTAATTACACCATAATCTTGGGGATTTGAGACAGGAAAAGAGAAAATTTTAGCCCCTTCTGACACGATTGACGTGGATAGTGTTCTACCGAGCCCCTGGCCAACAAATATATTGTCGCCTAGAATTAAAGCTACAGATTTTCGCCCAATAAATTTTTCGGCAATCAAATAGGCTTCAGGTACACCCAAAGGTTTCTCTTGTGTCAAAAATCTTATAGAAATGCCTAGATCTTCAGGTTTTGAAAATAAATCAGAATACAATTTAATATCTCCTGGACGCGTAATAATCGCAATGTCACGAATTCCCGCCAGCATAAGAGTTGAAAGTGGGTAAAATATCATTGGTTTATCATAAACAGGTAACAGATGCTTATTGAGTACCAGAGTTAAGGGTCGAAGTCTTAATCCATTGCCACCGGCTAGGATAATGCCACAGGCCTCTACCAATTTAGAAACCTATTTTGATTTTTAGTGTACCAATTGACTGTTTTTTCCAGCCCACTTAAAAAATCTTCATGAGGTTGCCACGATAGCTCGCCTCTTATTTTAGAACTATCTAGCGCATATCGATAGTCATGTCCGGCACGATCCTTAACTAATTGAAATTGATCTTCTCTAGTTCGCATGATTCTGCATAAATCTGAAAAAACTTCTAAATTCGTCTTAAAGTTTCCGCTGGATATATTGTATATACTGCCTGGAATTCCATGAGTTAAAATTGCAATTAAAGCCTCACAGGTATCAGTGACATAAATCCACTCTCTGACATTTGATCCATTTCCATAAATAGGAACCTTTTCACCAGCAAGTAGGTGGCGTATGGCTGTTGGAATAAACTTCTCCGGAAATTGGCGTGGCCCATAATTATTAGAACATCTCGCTATTAAAGTCTTTAATTTGTATGTGTGTGCAAATGCTCTCACTACTAGATCAGCGGACGCTTTGGATGCAGCGTACGGCGAAGATGGATTCAATTCATTTGACTCTATTTGAAATCCATCTTTAACTGATCCATAGACCTCATCAGTTGAAATTTGGAAGAAAATATCTATCGTGTGTTCCAGGCATAATTCTAGAAGGTTTTCAGTTCCGATAATATTTGACTCAAAAAATATTTTAGGTCCAGTTATTGAATTATCTACATGAGTTTCAGCTGCAAAATTAATTACTATCGAAAAGTTGTGTTCTATAAATAACTCTTCTAGTTCATTTCTATTTCGAATATCAAGTTGCTTAAATTCAATTTCAGATTGCACATCTGCTAAATTCAAAAGAGAACCAGCATATCGCAAGGAATCTATGACATAAACTCTATATTCCTTAACTTTCAATAAGTGCCTAACAAATTCTGAGCCAATAAATCCGGCACCGCCTGTAACTAAAACATTCAAAACATCCAACTTTCGTCTTCGTTAGCGTTTAGTATACTTAAAAACCCTAAAAAATCTAGTAAGTGAATTTTAGAGGTTTACAGTTAAAGAGTTATCAGTTTCAATAATGATCAATAACGAAAAACTTCTTTACGCCTTGTGCTAAGCCTGTTACACTGGATTTAGAAATCAAGAATTTGATGCGGTAAGGTCACAGAAATCTATTGATGTTTTAACCCTGGAAATCTAGCTTACTGAAAATGATTCTTTACAGGTGCTAAAGATCTAAGCCAGCAGTTTGCGCACCCTCTATGTTCTAATTGATTCCATTTTTTCTCTTACTGGCTCGATGTTTACAATCACTTTATTTCCTTATCAACCTATTTGGCAAATTTTTGTTATACTGAGAGAAGTGAAAAATTCAAAGCGAATTCCGATACTAATTCCTACCGCTCCAAACGCTTCTGAATTAAGTAAATACCTTAGAAAAATCGACAGAAATCGAAGATACTCAAACTTTGGCCCACTGCATTCAAAATTAGTTTTTAAGTTTTCAAAATATTTTAAAATCCCAGAAAACAATATTGTATTGATGTCGAGCGCCACGATGGCATTAGCGGGTGCAGTCAAAACAGCTTCTGTTAAAGATAAAATTTGGGCCACACCCTCATGGACATTTACTGCGACACCCGCCGCGATTTTACAGGGTGGTGGTACACCTAGATTTGTAGACATAGATGAAAAAAGTTGGAGGGCTAAATTTGAAGAAAATAATGTAAATACCATTGATGTTTTGCCTTTTGGAGATAAGCCACGTTTCAATTTTAACTACACGAATAAAGAAGTTTTGATAGTAGATGCCGCCGCTTCATTTGATGCTTTAAAAGATATTGTTTTTGATCATTCAAAATCAATTGCTTATATAGTAAGTCTTCATGCAACTAAGTTAATATCTGCCGGTGAAGGTGGAATTTTCCTTACAAATGATCCCAGTTGGGCCGGTAGAGTTAGAGCTTGGTCCAACTTTGGATTTAAAAATGACAGTAGAATTTCTTCAGAAATTGGAATTAATGCAAAATTAACAGAATATGGTGCTGCTGTCGGTCTAGCATCGCTAAGCCAATGGCCGATTAATCGTAGAAATATTTTAAACCTATCGAAAGAAGTTCAGAATATTTGTGGAGCTTTTGGCTTAAAAGTAAGCCCTGCAATGAGCAATGGATTTGCAACGCCATACTGGATTATCGAACTAGAAAGTAAAAAGCTTAAGAGGAAATTAAAATTTGAATTTGATAAGCACAACATTGAAACTCGAGATTGGTGGGGAAATGGGTGCTCGGTTATGCCCGCTTATTCCAAATTTGAAGCACATGAATTAGAAAGTACCATGCGCTTAACAAGTACTACTATAGGACTTCCATTTCATTTACATTTGAGTAAAGAAAATTTAAGCAGAATTAAAAGTGCTCTCAGTAAATGTTTATCAGCGTGATTTGGAGCCTAAAAAAAATTTAATTCCAATTCTGAAGTTAACGCTGTCAGATTTAATGGCTAGAGATTGGTTTGGAAGTTAATTCCTTGGCTGGATTACCAACAACGGTCGTGTAAGGTAAGACATCACTTATTACTACTGCCCCCATGCCAATAACAGCGCCTTTGCCAATAATCCTAGGTTTCCCTTTTTTTCCAGGCCTAATTGTGGCCTGTGCTCCAATAGACACCAAGTCTTCGATTATCACATGGCCGTTTACTCGTACTCCGGGTCCAACAGTCACGTAATTCCCTACAACTACATCATGTGAGATTGAAGCAAAGTAGTTAACTTGAGTAAAATCGCCAATACTGGTGTCGCAAGAGACTAGAGAAAATTGTGCGATTATGTTCCCTGAACCTAGTTGCGCGGCGTTGGAGACATAGGCAAGTGGCGATACTATCGATACTGGCTTAATGCCTGTCAAAATCAATCTCTGTGCAATATCAAAACGAATCTCAGGCTGTCCAATAGAAATAACAAATATCGTGTCTTTTATAGGCAACTGACTTATCTTTTTTTCTGAAATGACTTGAATTGAGTTTATCATTTCTGAAATAACTTCAGTTTCTACAAAAAAAATTTTTAACTTTTCCGAAACTAACTCTTTCTTATATATAGATTCGAGAATGCCCAAAGTTTCTCGACCGTTTCCCCCAGCTCCATATATTAGGATATTTTGCATTTCAAAAGTGCTCCTTTTTGCGCTGTAATAAATTAGTGTACTCATATCCGAGAATCTGACAATATATGACGCGCAAACTTCAGGTTTCCACTATGATTCAATGATATTCGTAAGTCATTAATAGTGTAGAGGTGCTAATACTTTGATATTGATAGTTATAGATAATTTGAAAATTGGTGGCATTCAAAGACTTGCTCTAGATGAATGCTACTACCTGAAGAATAAGCAAGTGCCGTTCAAATTGATAGTTCTTGATAATCCGCCAAAATCAGAAAATTCAATGATTGAAGTTGATGGCGATTACTTTAGTAAAAATGGGTTTGATATAAAATTCTTAGGCAAAAATAATGTTGTACAGATTTTATTGCTTTATAAATTAATCAAAAGTCTTGACAAGAATTTAACTGTGGTTGCTCATACAGTTGCAGGTTCACTAAAGCTTAGAATAACTGGATTACTATTAATGAGAAGAGTAAGAATTTTACTTTGGATTCATCAGTTTATTTTTTTGTCCGATAGAGCGCAAGCAAATAAGAGAATTTGGTATTCCTTATCCGCAAGCAAATTGTTGTTTGGAGCTAAACAATTTCAAGTTGAATGGGAAAATTACGTAAACAACAAACCTTTTTTAAAGAGAGTGTATAAGAAAGTAACTCATTTTAGCAGGATAGGGATTTATCTTGACCGTGTACTTTGGCATAAGCACCCATCCTATAAAACGGTTAATAGTGAATCTAATCATATTTTATATGCTTCTCGGATAACGGACTGGAAGGGAATAAACTCTTTCATAAAAATACAAGAATTTATGAAAGATTATAGTTATACCTCAATGATTCTAACTTCGGAAGACTCATTCTCCAAATTAGAATCAATTTTGCCAACTAATTCTAAGACAGAGATTGTGTATAATAAATGTCCGTCCTATTTTCGAGACGTTAATAACTTAGTTCATTTATATCCTACTAATTATGGTAAGTCTTTGATTCATAATCAAAGCATCGGTTTAAACGTTTTGGAGTTTATAGCACTTGGAATACCGTCAGTAATATCTACTGATAGTTTTCAAACTTTTCCTGAGCTTCAAGATTCAGAATTACTTTTAACTCATGATTGGCACGACCTAAATGACATAATGCTTAGTATTGATAAATTATTAACTATTCCGATAAATATTCGTAGAAAAATTGCAATAAGTCTTCAAAATGTGATTTCGATTGAATCACATATGAAAGATATTTTAAATGACAAGCATTGATGTTTTGGAATTATGCTGTGGAATTGTGCATAAGTAACAAGTTCATCCGTAAAATAGTTTTTAAGTTATAGTCAGTGGAATGTGGGCCCTGTCGGGATCGAACCGACGACCCACAGATTAAAAGTCTGTTGCTCTACCGACTGAGCTAAAGGCCCCAATGTTTAATGTTTTTCTCAATTCGCTAAGAGCACATAATACCCGTATTTAAGTTACCATTTCATTAAATCGAAATAAAGTTAAATGATGAATTCTTTAACTTCCTCTTTTACAAACCTGAGCCTTCATTAGAGAATCTAATGCGTCCATACTTTTTTGAAGTTTTCCAAGCTCTGTAATTCCTTCAGGAGTAGTGGACAGGATGTCTTTAAAAATACCGTATTGGTCCTTTGCTTCAACATATAGATCATATGCCTCAGGGCAACTAGTTAGCATCCAGGTCAATTTTGTTGGGGTGACATATGGGTTTTTGCCACATACATAATTTTTCTTACCAGTCTTAGTCTTTTGCCCAGATTTCTTGCATGCAACACCATTTTTAATTTTGGCTGCCTCGGCTGCTGTAATCACTGAGGTGGTGGAAAGAAGTAGCCCAAGTGTAAGGGCGATCAGAGCTGGTTTTGCCTTAGCTGCGGTTTTAGTCATTTTACTTACGCTCCCATTTTAAGATTTATAGCGGTCCCTGCCTTGCCGCAGGATTTCATAGGGTTAAAGATATCAATTTATATCACTCTGTCTACTCCCCTAATTAAATCTGCTTTTGGCCCATTATTTAGTTGTGTTGTGGCCAGGGTAGTAGGTTCAGGCGGGGGATTAATTCTTTTATTCAGAGATTTAACTGTGAGTTTTTCAAACTTAAATCAGAATCACACTTAAATAGACTGATTAACCCTTATAAGCACATTTTTCTAATCGATCACAGATAGCAATCGCTATATCTTCCCCAGTTGGTGGAATTACGATAACATTTGATATTTGTTTGGTATCACAAAGACGGAGTGCTTGATATAAAAGCTGGGCATACTCATTGTTATTTTTAGGCGAGGCTAATCTAATAGCACCAGGTGGTGTTGGTATATTAGATAGTGCAATAAAACCAGCCCCAAAGTCAGGTGTAGTTGAGAGAAATACTTTTGCCCTTGGCGCATAGTGCGATTGCAGTAGGCCAGGGGCCTTGATTGAAGATTTATTACTGCCAGTAGCTATTTGATTTACTTGTACACCAATCAAATCAGAAATCATTGCGGCAGTAATAGCACCAGGGCGCAAAATCTCAGGTATAACTTGTGTGCAATTGATTATGGTTGACTCGACTCCAACCTGACAGGGCCCTCCATCTAAAATTAAATCAGTAGGTGATAGGGAACCAGATAACTCTTCAAACACATCACCAGCCGTAGTTGGTGAAACCTTGCCAAATCTATTTGCACTGGGGGCGGCAACGCCAAGGCCACCTTGATCTTCAAACTCTTTTAATAGCGCACTTGCTAATGGATGTGATGGAACCCTTATGCCAACACTATTTTGATTACCAGTTATAAAATCCTTTGCTAAATTTGATCGAGGAAGTATTAATGTCATAGGTCCTGGCCAAAAGGTGCGCGCAAGTTTTATTGCATACACTGGAATCTTCTTTGCCCACTTATCTAGATTTGCCATAGATGAGATATGCACAATTAGTGGGTGATCACTTGGTCGCCCCTTTACCTGATACAGATGAGCTACCGCCTCTTTATTTGTCGCATCCACTCCTAGTCCATAAACTGTTTCAGTTGGAAAAGCAACTAGATTTCCAGATCGAAGTGAAGCAGCAGCATCTTTTAAGGAGGATGCTGTATAACTCGAGATAAGTGTCATGATGGGCAATTGTTGCACCTTGCGTCAATCTGGATACAATTTGAAGGATTTAGCACTTGTTTTTTAATCGGTTTTGCCCAGCTTAATTGAACCGATACTCTTAGCCCTTCCACTGTCCCCATCGTCTAGTGGCCTAGGACATCGCCCTTTCACGGCGGTAACACGGGTTCAAACCCCGTTGGGGACGCACGGTGAATTGAGAGTAATTTCAATTTACATTAAATCTGGCCCAGTAGCGCAGTTGGTTAGCGCGCCGCCCTGTCACGGCGGAGGTCGCGGGTTCAAGTCCCGTCTGGGTCGCTCAGATCGACTTTAAATCCAGTCCACAAAATGGAGGGGGTAAAACGTGAATGATTCAAAAACAGTATTGGTAACTGGACTTGCGAGAAACACTCAGGATCACCTTGCCGTTGAAATTAGGAAAGTTTATGAACAATTATCTGAAATATTTTCAGCCGTTAAATTTTTGATTGTTGAATCTGATTCTTCAGACAAAACTTTAGATGAATTAGTGAAAATTAAAACAAGAATGCACAATTTCGACTTCGTAAGTCTTGGACAATTGGAATCTTCGTATTTAGACCGTATTGAGCGATTAACTAAATGTAGGAATGTTTATGTTGATGCAATTCGATTCAACAATTTCTACAAAGACACTGAATATATAGTTGTATTAGATTTCGATATCAGAAACAATCGATTAGATTTAAGTGCACTAAGATTTTGGCTAACACAAAAAAATTGGGCTGCTTTGTTTGCCAATCAAACCGGATGTTATTATGATATCTATGCGCTCAGAAAAAATGGGTGGAATGAAATTGACTGTTTTGTTGAGTATAAAAAGCTAAGGTCCCATTTGCCTGAGCAGTTGGCAAAAAAGAGGGCTATCTGGTCCAAAATGATACGCATCCCAAAAAATTCCAAGCCGATAAAAGTAGAATCAGCATTTGGTGGTTTAGCGATTTATCGAAGAGAGGTTTTTACTAGGTACGACTATCAGCCGATAGTTAATCGATTCGAAGAAAGTGAGCATGTAGTTCTTCATCGTAAAATTGGAGGCGATTTAGGGGATTTACTAATTATTCCAAACCTAACCAATTTTTCATGGAACCCTCATAATCTGTCAAAATACTCAATTTTTCGTAAATTTGACTCGTGGACAAAATATTATGGACTTAAAAGAATTCGCAAATTGATTAGAAAACATCTACCATGAAGCACCTGGCTTGGTAGCTCAGTTGGTATGAGCGAACGACTGAAAATCGTTAGGTCGCCGGTTCGATCCCGGCCCAAGCCACTTATGAGAATTGAATATATGGCGAGGGGCCCAACATGCAACTATTCATAATTCTATCGAAAATTCATAATAGAATAATTCTTAGATGGGCAATAGTTGGTTTCTCAACTTTTTTAGTTGACTACGTAACATTTCTTGCATTCTATTCTAATCTAAAAAATGTAATATATTCAAACTTTTTTGCTGCTCTTTTTTCACTTTTATTTAATTATTTATTACATTTTTTTTGGACTTTTAAAAGTCAATCTAGCTATTATAATTCCGGTACCAGATATTTGTTGAATCTGTTTATATTTTGGATCCTAAGTACAACATTATTAAGTTTTTTTATCTCGGCAGGAATAGAGGCCAAAATAGCTAAATTTATACCAATCACAATAATTGCACCATTAAGTTTTTTGTCGCTGAAATACATTGTATTTAAGAAGAGAATTTAATGGACTCTACTCATCAGCAGTTCTCATAAAGCAAAAAAATATAAATAACCAAACGAGACAATAGGCAAAAATAAAATAGAGTTCCCCTGATTGGGTGAGTTGCAGCAAAATTACAGAAAATACGCCGAAAAGTACTGATAATGACCAGAGCGAGATTGCAGCCTGTTTTCGAGACAAACCTAGCCTGATCAGCCTATGGGACAAATGGTCTCTGCCACCATTAAATGGTGAGACACCTCTACGAATCCTTGAAAAAACTGCAACAGTTGTATCTAATATTGGAACGGCAAGCAATAATACCGGTACCGCGAATGATGCAATAACGGTTTGTGTGTCGGGATCAAGTCTTATTGTTAAGGTTGCAAGCAAAACTCCTAAAAATAAAGCTCCCGCATCACCCATGTATATTTTTGCAGGAGCACTATTCCAAACTAAAAATCCTAAAGTTCCCCCAGCAATTACAACTGCTAGCGCTGCAATAAAAAATTGTCCATTTCTTAATGTAAGGTAGGTAAGAAATATTGCAGAAATCGCAACAGTTCCAGCTGCGCCTCCATCTAAATTATCAAAGAAATTAATGGAGTTACAGATCCCCACTACCCAAATAACTGTAATTAAAACATCGATATAAGTTGACCCTGTTGGATTTGCAACATTCTTATTTAAAACAAGGATTGCAGCCACTACTAAACCAGCAATAGATTGCCCAATAAATCTAGGAAGGGGTGGCAAGTTCTTTAGATCATCCCATAATCCCACCAAACCCATTGCCACAGCTGGAGCTAATACAGAGGTAGCAAGCCAAAAATTATTGCGTGTGAGCCCATTAAATAATAAAGCTGCGTATGAGACAACCACTACTCCAATTAATATAGCAACTCCTCCTAAATAAGGAACGGCCTGGGTATGTGATTTGTGTGCAGATGTTGGTGTATCCAAAATTTGTTTTGAGATTGCTACTCTTCTCATTATAGGAGTTAGAAACCCAACTAAAGAATACGTAATCACAAAAAGAGTTAAATACTGAATATCAGAAATTTGCATCAGTGGTTTTAAACCAAATTAAGCCGAGCCAGCTTTTCTTCTATGCATCTTTGGCGCCGATCCACCTGTTTGACCGGCCCCAATCTTTGATCCTGAAGCTGGTCCTGCATTCTTCGCTAGAGAGTTGCCTTTCTTTTTTAAAGCAAGCGCTGCCAACATCTTTGCTTTTGCCTCGCCCATAGAATTTTCATCTGAGGTCTTAAACTCTTTATTCATGTCTTGTTTTCACCAATCTGTTTTGTTGAGATAAGTGGCGCAGAATCACCTAATGTTAATTTAAGTAAAACTCTTACCTCCGACTCTCGAAATCTGCGATGCCCACCTAAGGTTTTAATAGAGGTAAGTTTTCCGGCTTTTGCCCACCTGGTTACAGTCTTTGGATCAACCCTAAATAGAGTCGCTACTTCAGATGGTGTCAACAAATTTTCTTGAGCAGAAACAGAAAAGTTTGATTGACTCATACTCCAACTCCCCCACTAATTTCTATTCCTTAAAAAAACAATTGTCGGTGTCCACTTTACCCTTTATGTCGCAAGAAACCTATTAAGATTTCATTTCATCAGTAAATATGATGGATAAAATTATGTTGCAGACTCCATTGCGGCGACCTTGCGCCACCTGGAAACTAACCGCTCATACCCTCGACTTGCTAGTGCCCCATCTCCTGATGCTAGCCCGGCAATAGATGAGGCAACATCTTCAATCGAGGTATCGGCCTCAAGCCC
>Ga0169931_10009221_pt1 | contig 14275 bp, 6 predicted proteins | sample Kivu_15m_20L_FD_129675 | JGI IMG/M metagenome (GOLD analysis project Ga0169931, IMG submission 129675) | Freshwater microbial communities from Lake Kivu, Western Province, Rwanda to study Microbial Dark Matter (Phase II) - Kivu_15m_20L... | ecosystem: Environmental > Aquatic > Freshwater > Lake ...
CGATTCAAATTTGAAACACCTATATTTGCAATGAAAGAATTATTGTTTAATCCAAAAGTTGCATTTGTGGCTTGAATTCAGCCAATTTTAAAACCACTACTCCGTAATTTAGTTACGATGTGAGAAAAAACTTTTTGGAATCATCGAATCAACTCACTTTATGGCTGCATATTTATGAGAATGCACCATATTTGCAAAAAACTAAAACTATAAACATGAAGTTGATTCTGACTCTATCATCTGTTCTTATGTTGTGTGCGTTTTCTTGGGCACAATCGCCTTATCAGGAGGCAAAATCACAGTTTTTCAAGGTGGAATATTCGCCCAATGCATCTGATCCTTTGTGGATTCAATTGATGTATGGTGATGCGCCAAACTTTGATGAAGTTTTGGCGGCTTATGAGGATTATTATTCCAAAAATCCGAAAGAGAAAACGATTCACACGCAAAATTTCAAGCATTGGGTGAAACAAGTGCAGCCTTATGTGCAGGCAGATGGTTCAATTCGGATTCCTTCGGCTGAGGACTTGCAAAATCAGGAAAACTTGATGCGCGAACAAAGAAATAGTTCAGGAAACCGTGTGGAATTGTGGTCGGATGTGGGCCCGGCAAGAACTTATGTGAACAACGCCTCTGGCAATCAGCGACCAACACAGGTGAATATCTACAGTGTGGGCATTGCGCCTTCGAATACAGACATCATGTATTGTGCAGGTGAAACGGGCGGCATTTTCAAATCTACGGACCATGCCATGACTTGGAACTTGGTTTCGAAAGGCGAGAATTTCACGAATGCTCAAGATATTAAGGTGCATCCTACCAACCCAAATATTGTTTATGTAGCTGTTAATCAACACATTTACAAATCGACCAATGGAGGGACAAGTTGGGGCATCGTTTATTCATTTGGCAGCAATGTGGTTGTGGAGCAATTTTACATCCACCGCACCAATGTTGAGCATGTTTATACAGCCACAAGCAACGGTTTACATCTTTCCACAAACGGCGGCACAACGTGGAATCAATTGATGTCGGGCAGATTTTGGGACATTGAAGCCCACACCGTGAACCCAGATATTATTTATGTTTCGAGAAGAAATGCTACTTTGAATAGAGCTGAAATTTTCAAATCGACAGATGCGGGAAGCAACTGGGTTTTGAAAGACAACGCTTGGTATATGCCACAAACGCCATCTCAGGCACAAGATATTGGTTGTAAAATTGCCTTAACCCCAGCCGATCCAGAGCGCGTTTATTGCGGCTTAATTGGTCAGAGCAAGCCCGGTGATGCCGGTTGGATTGGGGTATATTACAGCATAAACGGTGGCGATTCGTGGGTCAATCCAACAGGCACAGATGGCGGACCCTATGTATCAGGAAGCAACATGAATACCAATTGGTATGTGGCTGGTTATTACGATGCTGGCGGAGATCACTATCATCAAGGTTGGTACAATTTTGATTTGGTGGCTTCGGATGTGAATCCCGACCGCATTTGGATTGGAACTGTTTGGTTTTGCGAATCCAACGACCGCGGGGCAACCATTGAATATGTGCGTGATACGAGAAACTTGGAAATGCATGCCGATATTCAAGATATGGAAGTTATGAACGGTGAACTTTGGGTGGCCTCTGATGGCGGTTTGAATTTTTCAACAGACCAATCTCAGACCATGCTCATCCGCAATGATGGCGTTACTTCGAGTGATTTTTGGGGTTTTGACCAAGGATGGAACGCAGACACCTACGTTGGAGGACGCTACCACAATGGCGATGCCGTGAGTCATGAAAACTATGGTCTCGGCAATTCGCTTTTCTTGGGTGGTGCTGAAGAAGCTACGGGTTACATCAATCAACTCAACAATCAGGAGACACATTTCTCAGATATCACCGATAAGATTACACCACTCGATTTGAATGGAACGGCGAGCAATACCTTCAATTATGCCATTTATCCCAACGAAAGTTACACATGGATGAATTCATCTGAGGTGCATTGCGACCCGCGTTATGCCAACCATTTGTATTTGGGCAGAGATAATATTTTCTATAAATCTACATCAGGAGGAACAGTTTTTCAGCCTTTGTTTACTTTTCCAGAAAATAGTAGAGTATTGGAATTTGAAATTGGTCGCGATAATCCGAATATCATTTACTGTGTAGTTCGATTGAACAGCACATGCACCATATACAAATCCACAGATGGAGGCTTGAATTTTGTGGCTTTGACATCACCAAGTACCAGCATGAACCGCGTCGATATTTCTCTGAATCCAGCGAATAGCAATCACATTTGGATGAATGCACGCTTTGGAACCAATGGCAACAAAATATTTATGAGTACAGACGGCGGTCAAACGTGGATCAACAAAACAACAGCTGCTTTAGATGGCAACAACTGCTTGGATATTGTATATCAAGGAGGAACAAATGATGTGGTATATATCGTGTCCATCAACAATGTTTTCTATTGGGATGCAAGTGCCAATGATTGGGTGAATTATACCGAAGATTTGCCATTTGTGATCAATCCCTTGCATTTCCGTCCGTTTTATAGAGACCAAAAAATCCGTCTTGCTTCGTCACGTGGTGTATGGGAAGCACCTTTGGCAGCTGCATCTGCTCCACTTGCCCAACCGATGACATTTACCGACAAAGTATATTGCTCGCGAGATACCGTTCAATTTGATTGTTATTCTGTACTCGATCATGCAGGCGCACAATGGCAATGGAATTTTTCTCCGCAGCCACAATATGTGAGCAATTTGAATGTTCGCAACCCAAAAGTGGTGTTGGGCGAAGGTGGATTTTATTCCGTGACCCTAACCGTTACCGACGGCAATGGATTGAGCAGTACCAAAACTGTAGCCAACATGATTGAATTGATCGACAATTGTTCGCCAGATACCATTCCGGGCTTGGCGATGCGTTGTTTGGCGAATGGAGATTATGCCAATGTACCCGATTTGGGTCTCGGCGAAACCAACACTTTTACGGTTTCTGCCTGGATTAAACCCAACGGAGTTCAAGACGAATACACAGGAATCGTGATGGGCGATGGCTCCGCAGCTGGATTGAATTTCCGTCCGAACATGGCTTTGGCTTACCACTGGCCGGGTGGACAATGGTGGTGGAACAGCGGATTGATTGTACCCGCCGACGTTTGGTCGCATGTGGCGATGGTTGTGTCGCCGACTTCAATCACTGTTTATTTAAACGGTGTTGCGGCAACACACAACATTACGCCCCAAATGGCCAATATTCAAACCATGAAAATTGGTTCTTACCAAGCTTGGGATGGACGAAATTTCCGCGGTGAAATTGATGAAGTATGCATTTGGAATCGCTCATTGACGCAAAATGAAATTCGTGAGCTGCGTCATTTAACAAGAACAGGTCCAACACCTTACACAGATGATTTGGTGGCTTATTATCAATTTAATTTGCCCAACACCGTTATCATCAACGATAGAATTGGTTTGAACCATGCCAGTTTGAACGGCGGAGCCACAAAAGTTGCTTCTTCTGCTCCAGTTGGTGGTGGAGTTAGCGATCGTTTGACCATTGGGGCAGATGGTACAATCACATTCCCAAATACCCAAACAACGATGATTTTGGCCCCAGGCACCGCTTGGACTGGCGAAGTTGTGGTTTCTCGTTTGCACGTTGATCCGAATGTGTCACCGAACAACAATTCCAACATGAACCAATATTGGATATTGAACAATTATGGCTCTACTCCTGCGCTGCCCATGCAATCTGTGACATTTACAACAACATTTATTACGCCAACAGGAGCGGCGACCAATGTGCAGCTCAGCACTCGAAGCGAGAATGCGCATTTGGACAATTGGAACAACTTGTGCACAGCTGCAAACATCACAGGGAATAGCATTTTGTTTAACAACACATGTAACATCAACAATTTTGGTCAATTCGTTGCAAGTTCACCAAATTTCACTCAAGTGAGCATTGACGAAGTGTTGGAAAACAACATCATCATCTACCCCAACCCGAGTACAGGAATTTTCCATATTGCATTGCCTAGCAATCAGACCTATCAGATTGAAGTTGTGGACAATATGGGTCGCGTGGTTTTGAATCAAAGCAACGCAGAAAACACAAGTACGATTGACTTATCCAACCAAGCGAGTGGTGTTTATTTGATTCGTATGATAGATGCAGCCGGAAATGTGAGTTTTGGGAGAGTGGTGAAGAAGTAAAGCAATTCAATCCCTGAAAATTTGACATCTATTCCGGTAGGCTTTATCAAACTGAAATAGATTTTCAGGTACGCTACTTCCTCACCAAATGCTTCAATTCACTCACTTCGCGTTGGATTTCGCGCACTGATTGCAACAACTCACTTTCGGAAACTTGCACATCAGGCAGTTCTTTGGCGATGTAGTTCACAAATTTCCAAACTTCAATGATATCATTGGCATGCACCATGTATGGCGGATACAAGGGATTGGTTGAACACATCTGCAAGGATTTATCAGAATCGAGCAAGTTGTTGACGATTTTAAAAACAATACCATCGTTTTTGGTCACGACGATGCATGGTGTTCCGCTTTTAATCAGATTCCAGTTTTGGATAAATTCGCCCGTAACAAAAGAACCGTGAGAAACGGGGGGCATACTATCACCCTCGATTGGGAAAGAGCGGTATTTTTTCTCTTTCGACAAAAATGGCAACGAAAATGTCGGCAAAACCTTGATATAATCAGGGTCGGCATACCCCGAAACATAACCCGCACGGGCTGCCTGAGGAATCATTTCGATGAGCTCTTCATTGTTGTGATCGACAACAGACATCAACACGCGCAATTTACTGCCTTTTGTATCGGTGTAAACGCCTTTATCTACCGGTGACCAATCGACCTCGGTGAATTTAGAAAAATCTTTGTTCACCAAATCGTCTAAGGTTATACCATAGAGTTTGCTGACATTATTGAGCGTTAAAATATTCGGTTCTGCAACTCCATTTTCGTAACCGCTATACGACGAACGCGTTAAGCCCAATTCCTGAGCCAATTCCTCCTGAGATCTTTTCGCGCGCTTGCGCAACAACTTGATGTTATGACCAATCATAATGACAGATTTTTTACCATTCTTTTGACAAAAATACAATCATTTTTTGAATTAGCAAATTTCTTCTGAAAAAAATGTTCATTTGTCAACCTCAGTTTGACGACAAAACGCGCAATGGTTCGTAGAAATCATCCCAAAGAGTCCATTCAAAGCAAATTTATGAATCTAAAATTTCTCGGTTGATGCGTTCAATTTTGCGCTAATTTTACGCTCCAAACAAAAAACGCATGAATTTCATCAAGAAACATTGGAAAAAAATAGTCGGTACAATTGTTCTTGCGCCAGTGCTACTTTTTGGCGTGGCTACTTTGATGCTTTACACGCAACAAGAAAAATTGGTGCAGTTTTATTTGCAAGAGTTCAATGCCGATATCCATGGACACATTGTGATTGGAGACAGCAAAGTGGCACCATTTAGAAATTTTCCGTATATCTCTATTGATTTACAGGATGTTATCGTTTACGAATCAGAAAACGATACCACTGGCCGACCCATCATTGAATTGGACGACGTTTATGTCGGTTTCGATTTATGGAAATTGCTCGGCGGAAAAACGGAAATCAAAGCCATCACGCTAAAAGATGGGCATTTGGATATTATCCAAGATGAAGAAGCCAATCTGAATATTGCGCGCGCCTTTGAAATGAAAAAACCGGTTGAGGAAGTGGCAGAAGCATTCCATTTGGTCTTGAAAAAAATCAAATTGAAAAATGTGGACATCAACAAACATAATTTGGAGAATTTGTTTACCATCGATGCGTTTGTAAAAGATGGTGTCATCAAAATTGACATGAACGACAAGCGCCAAATACTGCACGCCGATTGCGATTTTATTCTATCAGTTGTTCAAGATGGCGACACCACATTTTTCAAAAACAAACACGGCGATATTCATACAGATTTCAGCTACAACCTAGAAAGTTTGGTGCTCGATTTCGAACCATCAGAAATAGCCATAGAAAAAGCCCAATTTAACTTTGAGGGTTCTATTGATTTGAAAAACGATGCCTTGCTCGACCTCAAGTTTAGCGGAGAAAAGCCCAATTTTGATCTCTTTCTTTCATTTGCTCCAGCAGAATTGGAACCCACACTCAAGCGCTACGACAACGCAGGTCAGGTCTATTTCAATGCAGAAATTACAGGAAAATCTCTCAATACTATTCCGCACATTGAAGCGCGATTCGGCTGCAAAGAAACCTTTGTGAGCAACCAATTCAACAATAAAAAATTGGACCAATTGCAATTCAACGCGTTTTTCTCAACCGGGGACTCAAACACCTTGGAAACCATGTATTTTGAGCTCAAAGATTTTGAAGCACGACCTGAAGCGGGGAAGTTCAAAGGCAATTTATCCGTTCGCAATTTCAACAGTCCTGATATCAATTTGCAACTGGATTCCGATTTCAACCTCGACTTCTTGGCAGATTTCTTTGAACTAGACAACCTTTACAAGCTCAAAGGTCAGGTTTTGTTACAGATGAATTTTCACGATATTATTGATTTGGCCCATCCTGAAAAAAGTTTGGAGAAATTGGAACAAGCCTATTATGCTAAACTCACGGTGAATAATTTGAGTTTTGAATCGCCCGACTTTCATTTGCCCATCAAAAACATCAGTATTTCAGCAGAAACTGTTGGTAACGATTTAAAAATAAGCAAAATAGACGCAAAAATCGGGAAATCTGACTTATTCATCAGCGGCAGACTGACCAATATTCCTGATATTATTCACCACACCGATAATGATGTTTTGCTGGAAATGAGCCTGAAATCCAATATGTTGGACTTAAAAGACATCACGCAAAGCAAGCGAAATCCGGACGAATTTATCGACGACCAAATTAAGAATTTCAGAACACATTTCAAGTTTATGGGAAGCGCCCAAGATTTGACAGAATACAAACACCTGCCTAGAGGTAGATTTATTCTCGATGATTTGTTTGCTTCCTTTAAAAATTATCCCCATAAAATTCACGATTTTGATATTGACGTGAACATAGAAGATGACTTTGTAGCGCTCACCAAATTTCATGGTGAAATTGACAAAAGCGATATCAATATAGAGTCGAAAGTGAGCAACTACGGCATGTTTTTGCATCCCAATGTGAATGGCGATACTGAAATTTCTTATAAAATACATTCAAAACACCTCATCCTAAAAGACCTACTTACCTACAACGGTGAAAATTTCCTACCAGAAGACTACCGCCACGAAGTGCTGGATGATTTTGGATTGGTTGGAACTGCGGCGATACATTTCAAAAACGACCAAGTTCATGCCACCGATATTAATTTAGATAAGCTTCAGGGCAAGATGAAACTGCACCCCTTGAAATTCGAGAACTTCAAAGGGCGCATCCATATAGAAGACGAACATTTGGTCGTTCAATCGTTATCCGGAAAAATGGGTCATTCACAATTCACCACATACTTGAACTATTATTATGGCGACAATCCTAAAATTAAAAAGCGCGATAATTATCTAAAATTCACTGCTTCGCGTTTGGATGTTGACGAAATCACGAATTACAACGACCCGAAACCAGGAAAGAAAATTGACCATGATTCCGTTTTCAACATCTATGACCTACCCTTCCCCGACATGCGTTTTGAAGTGAATATTGGCGAGTTGAATTACCACAAATACAAAATCACTCAGGTCGCAGCAAAATTGCACACGACTGCTGAGCACTACATTCACATCGACCAAATGGATTTGGATGTAGCAGATGGTCATTTGAAAGGCAAGGGCTATTTTGATGGACGGAACAAAAACAAAATCTACCTGAATCCCGATTTTCAATTCGACCGTATGGATTTAACCAAATTGCTGCTCAAATTTGACAATTTTGGTCAAGACGAACTGGTTTCCAACAATTTAACTGGTAGAATATCTGGAAAACTGAGTGGCAAAATCCGCATGCACATAGACATGGTTCCCATTATTGAAGAAAGTACCATTCGAATGGATTTCACTGTGCTCAATGGAGTGATTATTGGTTATGCTCCCCTATTGGCCTTGGAAGATTATTTCAAAGACAAAAACCTGCACCGCGTGGCATTCGACACCTTACAAAACGCAGTAACCATTGACAAAGGCATGATGACTATTCCATCAATGACCATCAACTCATCTATTGGCTTTTTGATTTTAGAAGGCTCACAAGACATGGATTTGAATATGAATTATTTAGTGAGTGTGCCTTTTAAAATGGTAACCCAATCAGCATCTCAACGCCTATTCAAGCGCAAAAAGGAGGAAATCGACCCTGAAAAAGAGGACGATATAATTTACCATGATCCGAATCGAAAAACAACCTTCATCAATGTGCGCATCACAGGCACGCCAGATGTTTACAAGGTGAGTATAGAGCGGAAAAAGTAAAACACTTCCCATTTGCTTTAGCACATTAAAAACCTGAGTTCGAATAATATTTCAAGGCGCAGATTTCATTTTAACCAGCTGATTTAGGCGTGTTTACGAAGATTTAGCGGGCTAAATCGAGTAAATACAACGACAATCAGATGAGTTAAAATGGAAAGTCAAATAACATTCCCGCTTCTAAACAGCCATCTTCTGCCTAAATCTCACTCAACATAATTCACTATGTCTCGTTCGAATTAGTTGAATCTGACTATTTACAAGCGGTCTGAGCCCGACCACACAGTCGCAGCGAAGCTAAATAATAATCGAACTCAGGTTAAAATTCTATTGCACTCAACCAAAGAGGCACAACAATCAATGCCCAAAACCAAAGTGGCAGGTAAATTGTATACTTGTAATAGAAACAATAAAGCGCACAGACATGAAAAATTCAAAACACAGCATTTGGACCGTTCAATCGCAGGGTTTAAAAAACACAAAAGGAAAGATGCGTTTACAATCGAAGCGACAACTCTGCACTTCTAAACTAGGTTTCGACGCTGCATTGCTGCAACTCGGAGCCAAAATCAACTTAGAAAAACACGAAGCCTGCTTGGGGTAGCACGATTTTACATCATGTCATCGCCACCGCCACCGCCAGAAGAAGGTCTTTTGCGTGGTTCTTTTCCAGCTTGCAAAGGGCCGAAATTGTAGTTCAAGGTAAGGAACAAACGGCGGGTTTCCCATTTAAAGATGCGTTCTTGATACACCCCCGGAGCATTGGTTTCGATATAAAAACGTTGGGTATCAAACACGTCAGAAACACGAATCGTTAAACTCAGAGATTGCTTCAAAAAGCTCTTTTGGAAAGAAATATCAACTGCAGGACCAGGTTGCACAAAACCTTGCGGAACAACACGTGGGGCTGTATATCTGCCATTGATTTGAATAGCCGCCGACTTGTTCCACAAATCAAAGCTCGAGGTGATTTTAGCGTTCCAGTTGATGCCTGAATTGTTGTTCAGAAGCGGGTTCGTAGTGATCAAATACAACTGATAAACATTCACCGAAATCACATTTTTCCACCATTTATTCACCTTGTATGTAGCCACACCTTCATAGCCCCAGTTGATGGTCTGATTCAAATTATCCCATGTAACAGCGCCTCTGCCCTGTTCATCAAAAACAGTGATGCGTTGCAAAACATCTGTAGAATGTCGGTAATACACGGTGTTGTTGATACTTATCTTTTTGAATTCACGGTTGTATCCCATTTCAAAACTGTTGGTGTATTCAGGGCGTAAATTTGGATTCCCATAACGGATGTTGAAGGGATCGGTGAATTCTACAAAGGGGTTCAAACTTTCAGTGCCTGGGCGATTGATTCGTCGAGAATAACTCACAAACAAATCTTGTTTCTTTTTCAAGGGAAAAACAACGTGCACAGAAGGGAAAAATGAAAAATAATCGTTTTTAAAAAGCTGATTTGTAGTCAACAACTCAGGACGGACAAGCGCTTGCTCGAGACGCATTCCCACTTGATAATGCACTTTATCCATTTTATGAGCGAAAATACCATAAGCAGAATAGATTTGCTCATTCAAGCGAAAATCATTGTTGATGCTTATATCTGGGATATAAAGGGCACTGTTAAAATCATAAATTTCGCGGAATTGTGTCCTATCGTTGCTATTCACAACAGCTTTCAAACCGTATTCCACTTGCATGTTGTCTGCAAAACGGTTAACAATATCGAGCGCTGCAGTTAAAATGCCTCCACTTTCAGGATTATTCAATCGTTCTTTATAATACAAACCTTCGTCGGCGCTTGTGAAGCCATATTCATCATAATCGCCCAACATTCTGCCGGTAGAACGTGAATAATTCACATCAAACATCAACTCCCCTTTTTTCTCTTTAAAAATCCACTGATAATTGGTATTCACATCCAAACTTTTGCTGAGTGTGTTTTCGGTGGCGTTTCTGTACCACGACCTTGTGCCAGCAGCATTGGTGGTCATATCATTCGACAACAAACCCAGTCTGCCTCTGGAGCTATTCCCATAGGTAAAAGATACACCCCAAGTATGTCCTTCTTTCACATTGAAATCAAAACCAGCCTTCAAAGTGTTGCCCGAATTCAAATCTCTCCCCAAACGTGATTGATTAAAAATCTCCAAATCACCGCTCAATTCGCGCTCACGATAGGAATAAAAATTTCGATAACCTTCAGTATTTCGGTTGCTATAATTGGCATATAAATTAAAACGTGATGTTCTATAATTGATTCCAAAAGAGGCATTGTTGCTATTTCCGGTGCCACGAGAAATCGATAAGTTCCCGTTCAAACCACGTAATTTGTTCTTTTTCAGCACAATATTGATGATTCCTGTCATACCATCGGGGTCATACTTGGCTGATGGATTGGTCACAATTTCAATGCGTTCTATTGACTCAGCGGGAATGGAATTTAGAATCGCCGCGCGCGAACTTCCACTCAAAGTACTTGGTCTTCCATCGATTAGAATGATTACATTGGCATTTCCGCGTAAAGAAATTCTGCCATCCTGATCAATTTCAATAGAGGGCACATTTTGCAGCACATCTTCCGCTGTTCCACCTTTGGCAGCTAAATCTTGATCAACGTTGTACACGCGTTTGTCGATACTCGTTTCCATAAGTGGGCGCTCTACTTCCACGACAACATCTCCAGTTGTTAATGCAGATGGCACAATTTCAACTACACCCATTTCAATTTGTCGTTCCGTGCCTTGAACTTCTAGTGGAACGAAAAGTTCGTTGTAGCCGATAAATTTGAAACGAACCAAGTAAGAACCTTTCACTACACCTTGTAAGCGAAAAGCGCCTGCTTCATCAGATAATGAACCTACTACAATGGACGAATCAGCGGTGTTTAGAACAACAACATTGACAAATTGCATTGCCGCTCCATTATCTTTATCCACAATAAGACCTGAAATATTGACTTTTTGTTGTGCGTTAAGAAAAGGCGTTGATAAAACCAAGAAAAGCAAGGGCGTAATAAATTTGAATTTCTGCATAGTCGGCAAAAATACAAATTATGAGAAATTAGGCTTGTTACATTTATGTTATTGACGAATCAAATGCACAAAAGATTGGCCTTCTAAAGTACCACCCAAGGTTGTGGTGATCTTATATTGATAAAAATACACGCCTTCGGGAGCATCAGCACCACTGCTCTGATCCTTGCCATCCCAACCACCATCGTAGTCGGTAATAACCACCTCAGCCATCACAATTCCCCAGCGATTCACAACTTGCATTTCAACTTTTTCTGCCCATTCAAAGAATAAATTGAGCACTTCATTGGTAGCATCGCCATTTGGTGAAAAAACATTTGGAACAACAATGGCATTGGGGACTACTGGAATCATTTGGCAATATTCATTGGAGCATTCAGAACCAGCGGCCAAACTCAAACAAACTTCATAAATTCCTATTGTATTATAGGTATGCTGCGCATTAATTCCAATCACAGAACTTCCGTCGCCAAACTGCCAAAGCCATTCATTACCTTCAAGCGAAACACCAGTAGATGTATTTTGAAATTCAATCAAATCGCCTAGAAAAGTATTTTCACTGGCCACCACAAACGAGACAGTGGGCAAAGGCAATACATAAATCGGTTGAAATAAAGGTTCGGCTTCGCAACCACTTACCGTAGAAAGAATCAACACATTATGTATAAAAGTGCCTTGTAAATTGGCATCTGTGGGAATGTTGATACTCGTGGTTCCACTCAAATCGCCGGCACTCCAAGTAATTTCTGGTTCACCTAAACAGTTGGCAACAGCCAGGTCGATTGTTTCACCTGCACAAAAAATAGTATCGGCCAAAGGAAGAATTTGAGGCGCTGGTTTGATATTCAAATTTCTCAATGGAAATCCAGTAACAGCAACACCACAAGCATCAATTACTGTGGGATTTGGTACAGGCAAACCGGTGTAATCTGGATCACAATAAATGGGGCAATTGGGAATGGTTAATTGAAATTGAACATTGGTTTGTCCTGTATTACAACCATTTGCATTGCCTTCCACAATAATCGTGTCTTGCCAAGGATGGGTGAAGGTATAAGGCGGCACACCATATCGCACATAGGCAGTGGCGTTGAACTCGCAGTTGTCTGAACATCGTTGTGCTTGTGGAACGGACCATTCTGCAGCATAGGTTTCGGGTGTTCGACCATATACAGTAGCCCTAAAAGGCCATTGCGTTGTGAAAGGGTCGTAGCGTATAAAAGTGGTGTTACAGCCCGTCCCTGGCCCGGTGCGACTCAGATGCTTTCTGAGATAAAATTGTTGCTGAGTACACGATTTTTGGAAACAACAAGTCAAAGGACTCAGCATATTGGCACTATCCAAATAGGCTGTACCGGGCAAATTGGCCGTTGGTCCGCTTGTAATTTGATAGCTCTGAGTAGCAGCGCAAGTAGTTGAAAACTGCATAGCACCTTGCGACATAATTGCAGAAGTAAATGGATCAGCATAAAAACTAGACCCTACTGCAAGAGAGATGGGCGTAACGCCTGCTGGAATGGTAACTAATATACTATCAATATTCTGTTGCGGTGTAATACATGATGGCATTTGTCCACCAGCCCATTGCGATAAAGGTCCAACTACCAAAGGGTCTATCAACAATGGAAAAACACGTTCAGGCGACATCAACCAATTGTTTTTTAGTCGGATATGTAAGTCATATTCACCAGCGCCAATATCTATCAAATCAAAATACACAGGTTCGCTGGCTTGGTTTGCATCTACAGCATATGCAGGTTCAATTCGACCAACAACATTGTCATTGATATCCAAAATCAGCAAATAAGAAACGGGTAAAAGACCCCAAAATGTTTCTCTCGTTTCAACTTGGGCTGTTAACTTATAATTTTTAGGAAGCACAATGCGTTCGGTGAAAACCAAATCATTGTTTCCAATGGCTGGTAATTCGTTAAAACGATAATTGTATTTCACACCATTTTCAAAGGCTAAAATTTCTTTAACATGTGCCACCGATGCGTTTGAATTGAAGTAAAACACTTGTCCGTCTTGTTGCGACGCTAGATAAGTCAGATTTTCTCCAAGACATTGGGTTTGTGACCCAAAGCTCCAGGTCTGTCCATCTGTAAGGCTAAGACTAAAAGCCCCATTGGTTTTTAAATAAACAGGATATTGTTGCATGGGCGCATACCAACCATCATCGTTGGGCTTCATGCTTGGATCAATTTTTTCCCATATGCCATTCACTTTTCTGTGTATTGGCTTTTGACTATGTTCAACGCGAATGTATCCATCCTCTGTTCTATAGCTTGCTGTGAATTCCGTTCTCGCGGAAATGTCTTCGACCCAAAGCATTGCTCTGAAATTTAAATCTTCAAAAGTATTGCGTTCATCGCCAATCACTTGCAAGGGAGATTGAGCAATTGGAGAAATCGAGATTTGACTGAAAACAGGTAAACAAAAAGAACCCAAAAATGAACAAAACAGGGCTGCAAAAATTAAGGTCAAGTAGTTGTTCTTCATTTGTTTTAGATTAAGTGCCGTGAAAATTAAAGCGAATAATTCAAAATTCCAAATAACTTTTAAATCTTATGCAAATTACCAATGGCACAGAAATTGACTAACTTCGCAAAATCTAAAATATTTCTATTATTTATCACTGTTGTCCGGTTAAAATCCAGTAAGAAAGAAGCCAGCAATGCCGGCTTCTTAATTTATCGTAGATTTGATTTCGCAAAAAGTCAAATTAACGATGGGTAAAAGTAATTATTTTTC
>Ga0169931_10009222_pt1 | contig 14274 bp, 12 predicted proteins | sample Kivu_15m_20L_FD_129675 | JGI IMG/M metagenome (GOLD analysis project Ga0169931, IMG submission 129675) | Freshwater microbial communities from Lake Kivu, Western Province, Rwanda to study Microbial Dark Matter (Phase II) - Kivu_15m_20L... | ecosystem: Environmental > Aquatic > Freshwater > Lake...
CCGGCTCGCACGCAGGCAGCGCACGCGCCGTTCCCACGCTCGAGGATTCCCCACCGTGCCAATGTTCAAGGTCTTCGTCGGCAACCTCGACCCTCGTACGACGGTCGACACGCTCAAGCCATACTTCGCCCCGTTCGGAGAGGCCGTCGACGAGATCATCGTCGCCCTCGACGAGGAGGGGAAGGCCCGGGGTTTCGCGATCGTGCTTTTTCGTGATCCGCAGCTCGGGCAGCTTGCCGTCGAGACGTTGACGGGGAAGCGCATCAACGGGCGCGAAGTGCAGATCAACGAAGCGGTGAAGAAGGGCAAGCGCACGCGCGAGGCAGGTGCGGGCCCGCGCTCGTCGCCGCTTGGGCCGCGCGCCAATCCGCGAGGTGGCCCGCGCGTCGGTGGCCCGCGTGGACCGGGCATGGGGCGCCCGTCGTCCGGCAGCCGTCCGGGCGGATTCGGCCGCTCGGCGGGCGGCGCGCCCGGAGCAGGCGGGGCAGGCAGCTTCAGTCGGAATCCGCGACGCGGTGGTGCGGGCGGCGATGTTCGCCCGGGCAGCTCTTCCGGCGCGGGTGGAGCGGGTCCCTCGGGCGCGCCTGGTGCTCGCCCGGGTGCTTCGTTCGGATCGGCTCCGCTCGGCTCACGCCCGCTTGGGTCGCGGCCGCTCGGTTCACGTCCGTTCGGCAGTGCAGGCAGCGGCGGCTCGCGCCCATTGGGTGCCAGTTCGGGCGGTGCCGGCATGCCTCCCGCGGGCGGCGCTTCGCGCCCGCTCGGTTCGCGCCCGCTCGGTTCGCGCCCGCTTGGATCTCCCCGTCCGACTTCGTCGGCTGGGTCAGGCGGGTCGGGGCCTGCCTCGCGGCCCGTGTCCACGCCTCGCCCAGCCTCGCCGGCACCCGGACCCGGCGCGACCGGAGCCTCGGGACCGTCCGGCGCCGGCGAGGGCGAGGCTGCTCCCGCCAAGGCCCCGGCGCGTGCGCGTGCGGTGAAGAAGAAGCCCGCCGACGGCGACGGCGCGTCCTGAGCAGTCAATAACGTTTCTTCCCGACCGAAGGAATCCTTCCTTCCGTCGGGATTGCGTCGTCCATGCGGCTCCGAGTGGGCGGGGCGTTGGTATGCTCGCCCTCGAAGCAACTCGGGCTGACGTAAGGACCGTTCGTTGTTTTCAGGCATTGGGCGCCGCCTGGGTCGGGCGCTGCAACTCGTTGGAGCAACGAACGAATGTTTCGGATCTACGTTGGCAATCTCAGTTTCCGCACCACTCCCGACGCGCTTCGCGCGCATTTCGCCTCGCATGGCGAGGTGCTCGATGTGTTCATCGGGACCGACCGCGAGACGGGCCGTTCGCGCGGCTTCGGCTTCGTGACCATGGCAGACAAGGACGCCGGCAACGCCGCCATCACGGCGCTGAACGGCAAGGATTTCGAGGGCCGCGCCCTCGTCGTCAACGAGGCCCAGCCGCGCGCTGAGCGTGGCCCGGGTGGCGGTGGCGGCGGCGGCGGCCGCGGTGGCTACGGTGGCGGCGGCGGTGGCCGTGGCGGCTACGGTGGCGGCGGCGGTGGCCGCGGTGGCTACGGCGGCGGCGGTGGCGGCGGGGACTTCTCCCGCGGCGACCGTCGCGAGCGTGGCGATCGCCGCAGCGACCGCGACAGCGAGTGGTGATCGGGCCACGCGCCGCGTGAACGCGCATGGCCGATGATCCGTTCGTCGTGCTTGGGCTCGAGCGTCGATTCGACGTCTCGCCCGCCCAAGTCTCGGCGGCGCACCTTCGGACCGTGTCGCGGCTTCACCCGGACCGCGCCCAGGATCCCGTGGAGCGAGCCCGCCTGACGCGGCTCGCTGCGCAGGCCGGGGCCGCGAAGCAGGTCCTGTCCGACGAACTCTCCCGCGCCGAGGTGCTCCTTGAGCACCTCGGCGCGCGTTCGTTCATGCAGGCTTCCCCGTCGCCTCAGTTCCTCATGGAGACCATGGAGGTGCGCGAGGCCATCGAGGCGGCGGTTGCCGCGGGCGATGCGGGCCGGCTTGCCGCCCTGCGTGAGGCCGTCGGGGCGCTCGCCGCCGACGCACGCGCGTCCTTGTCGTCGGCGCTCTCCGAGGGCGATGGCCCCGCGGGAGCGGCTGCCTGGGTCAGGCTCCGGTACACGGCGCGCATGCGCGATCGGCTCCAGGACGCAACTGGCACCTCCGCCGGGCCCGGCTATACTTCTCGATCCTGACGGGCTAGTAGCTCAGCTGGCTAGAGCACACCCCTGATAAGGGTGAGGTCGAAGGTTCGAGTCCTTTCTGGCCCATTCCGTCGCGCGGCGCGCCCCACCCGGGCGCGCCGCGTTCGTTTGCACCGCCTTCGGAGGCGCCTCCGCGTCGGGGGCGGACCTATCATTCCCGCCCCGTTCCGCGGCCGAGTCCGGCCGCGGGGCGCCCCCACCCACCGACCGGAGACACCACACGTGCGACGCGCCAAGATCTCGATCATCGGAGCCGGAAACGTCGGAGCCACCTGCGCCCACTGGGCGGCCGCGAAGGAGCTCGGCGACATCGTGCTCGTGGACATCCCCGACCGCGTCGGCGTCGCGCAGGGCAAGGCCCTCGACCTCGCGCAGTGCGGCCCGATCGAGCGCTTCGACGCGAACATCACGGGCACCTCGGACTACAAGGACACCGCGAACTCGGACGTGGTGGTCATCACCGCCGGGATGCCGCGCAAGCCCGGCATGAGCCGCGACGACCTGATCGGCGTGAACGTCAAGATCGTCAAGGACGTCACCGAGCAGGTCGCCAAGCACTCGCCGAACGCGGTCCTGATCGTGGTCAGCAACCCCCTCGATGCGATGGTCTACACGGCATGGAAGGTCTCGGGCTTCCCGACCCACCGCATCCTGGGCCAGGCGGGCGCGCTCGACGTCGCGCGCTTCCGCACGTTCCTGGCGATGAAGCTCGGCTGCTCGATCGAGGACATCTCCTCGCTGCTCCTCGGCGGCCACGGCGACGACATGGTGCCGCTGCCGCGCTTCACCAGCGTCGCGGGCATCCCGATCGACCAGCTCCTCTCGCAGGCCGACATCACCGAGTGCGTCGAGCGCGCCAAGGTGGGCGGCGGCGAGATCGTCAAGCTCATGGGCACCAGCGCGTACTACGCACCCGCCTCGGGAACCGTGCAAATGGTCGAGGCCATCGTCAAGGACAAGAAGCGCATCATCCCGTGCGCGGCCTACTGCGAGGACGACTACGGCGTCGCCCCCGGCCAGAAGGGCAAGGGCTACTTCGTGGGCGTCCCCGTGGTGCTCGGTGCCAAGGGCATGGAGAAGGTGGTCCCGATCAAGATGACCGCCGACGAGTCGAAGCTCATGGCCGAGAGCGTCAGCCACGTGAAGGACCTCGTGGGCACCGTCACCAAGATGTTCCCCGAGCTCGCCTGAACCGCACTCCGGCCGCCGCCGGCAGCCTCCGGCCCCGACGCGGGGTCCCCGGGCGGCTGCCGGCGGCGGCCGCGTTTTTCGGCAGGTTCCGTGCTCCCCGAGCCGATGACGGAGCCATGCGCCTTGGCCGCCCGACCGTCCTCTTCGATCCCGGCTGGCTCTTCGTCGTCGCGGGCCTCGTGCTCGTGGCGTCGTCCGCGCTGGTGCCCGCCACGTACGACCTCTGGATCATGCGCACGCAGCTGCGTCACCTCGAGGCCGAGTCGCAGGAGAACGACCGGCGCATGGCGGCGTACTCGTCGTTCATCCACGACCTCGACCGCGCCGACCCGCAGCTCGTCCGCCGCCTGGCTGCGGCGCAGCTGAACCTGGTGCCGAGCGGCGAGCGGGCGATCCTGGTCGCCGGCTCCGCGCAGCGCAATCCCGTCGAGTGGGTGGACGCAACGGTCCCCCCGGTGGTCGCGAAGGTCGTCCCGTTCCCCGACTCGCTCCTGAGCCGGCTGACGCTCGGCCGCAAGTCGCTGTGGATCGCGGGCGCCGGCGCCATGTGCATCTTCCTCGGGCTGCTCTCGGCGCCGCTGCGCCTGCGGGTGCCGTCGACCGCGGTGCTCGACGACGCGGCGGAGGCCGCGGGGCGCATGCTCCGCGGCGGGCCGACGGTCTCGGTCGCCGGCGGCGCGGCGATGACCGCGACGGCCGCGATGGCCGTCGGCGAGACGGCGTCGAGCGCGACGCCCGCGGTGCGCATCGGCAGCGACCAGCCGCACGAGACAGACTCCGCGTCGCACGGCGCGGACTGAACGGCCCGCGCGAACCCGAATTTCCGCCGATTTCCGGAGCTCGGCCACGGTCGCGCGTACGTTCGGGCGCATGGCTCGAGCACCGGACGACATTCCCGACGCGCTCCTCCGGCTGTCGCTCTGTCCCGAGGTCGGTCCTTCGTTCCTGCACGCGGCGCACGCGGCCCTCGGGAGCCATGAGGCGGTCCTCGGCGCAAGCGATGCCGCGCTTCGTGCGATTCCCCGGATGGGTGCGCCGCGCATCGCCGCGCTGCGCGCCGCGCTGGGCGAGGTCGACGCGCCACGCGAACGGGACCGCATGCGCGCGTGCGGCGTGCGGGCCGTGGTCCTCGGCGACGCGGACTACCCGGCGCTGCTCGCGCCGCTTCCGCACCCCCCGTGGATCCTCTGGGTCCGGGGCCACCCGGAGGCGGCGGCGTCGGACGCGGCGGCCGTGGTCGGCAGCAGGCACCCGACCGCGTACGGGCGCACGCAGGCGGCGCGCTTCGCGGGCGCGGCCGCCGAGGCGGGCATCGTGGTCGTGAGCGGCGGTGCGCGCGGCATCGATGCCGAGGCCCACCGTGCGGCGATGCGTGCGGGAGGCGCCACCGTCGCGGTCATGGGCAGCGGGCTCGGGAACCCGTATCCGCCCGAGCACGCCGCGCTCTTCGACTCGATCGTCGAGGGCGGGGGGCTTCTCGTCAGCGAGTTCCCGTGCGACTGGCCGCCGATGCCGCCGAACTTCCCCCGGCGCAACCGCATCGTCTCCGGGATGTCGCTCGCGGTGCTCGTGGTGGAGGCTTCACGCGCGAGCGGCGCCCTCATCACGGCGCGCATCGCGGTCGAGGACCATGGACGTCACGTATGCGCGATCCCGGGTCCCGTCGACAGCCCGCGGAGCGCCGGCTGCAACCTGGCCATCCGCGAAGGGTGGGCGGAGGCCGTGCTGTCGCCCGAGGACCTCGTCGCCGCGGTCCGTGGCTCGAGCGAGCGGCTCGGGCGGTCGTGCGCCGCGGCGGGCGATGCGCCCGAGGTCATCGAACCGGTCGCGCCCGAGCTCGCGCCGCTCGTCGAGGCGGTGTCGAAGGTGCTGCGGCGCCGGCCCGATGCCCGGATCGACGAGCTGGCCGAGGCCGTCCCGGAGGCGGCGTCCCGCATCATGGTGATCCGCACGCTTGCCGAGCTCGCGCTGGCGCACGGCGCCCGCGATCCTGCCGCCGCGCGGGTCGCGCGTGCGGACCGGGCCGGTCAGGTCCAGCCGATGGCGTAGAAGATGGTCGAGAAGAAGAGGTCGCTCAGCACCACGAAGATCACCGTCTGGACGACGGTCTCCGTCGTGGCGCGCCCGACGCCCGCGGCGCCGCCGGTCACGCGCAGGCCGTTGTAGCAGGCGATGAGGCCGAGCAGCAGCCCGAAGACGCCGGCCTTCATCAGCCCCGTCAGGAAGTCCGACATCTTGAGCTGGGCGATGGTGTTCGAGACGTACAGGTCGTACGGGATGCCGAGCGCGGTCACGCCCACCACCATCCCGAAGAACACGGCCGTGAGGTTGCTGACGACGGCCAGCGCCAGCAGGCTCGCGACCGTCGCGGCCAGGCGCGGCACCACCAGGTACCGCACGGGGTTGAGCCCCATGGCCTCGAGCGCCTCCACCTCCTCGCCCACCACCATCGTGCCGAGCTCGGCGGCGATGGATGCCCCCGCGAAGCCGACCATCACGATGGCCGCGACGAGGGGCCCGAGCTCGCGGAACACCGCGACACCGATCAGGTTCGCGACCTTGTCGGTCTGCCCGTACTGCTCGAGGGTCGGTGAGGTCTGCAGCGCCAGGATGATGCCGATCGATCCGCTGACGAGCATCACGATCGAGATCGAGCGGACGCCCACGCGCACGATCTGCGCCGTGATGCCGGAGGCCCCGATGCGGACGCGGCGGAGCACGAATGCGCGCCACATCCAGCCCGCGGTGTCGTGGCCGAGCCAGTAGAGCGCGCCGACCAGTTCCAGCACCGACGCCCAGAACCCGATCCAGCGGTCGAGCAGGGCGGTGGGGACGGAGGCGATGGCGTCGAGGCGGTTGGGCACGGCGGGGCGGCCGGCGCCTCAGGCGCCGAGCGCGGCTTCCAGGGTCGGGACGATGGTGAACACGTCGGTGAGCCGCGAGATCTCGAAGATCCCGCGGACGCGGTCGTCGGGGCCGGCAAGCACCAGCGTGCCGCCGCCGCGCTTGACGAGCTGCATGGCCTGCACCAGCACCGCCAGGCCGGGGCTGCTCAGGAACGTGGTTCCCGAGAGGTCGATCACCACCTTGGGGGACTTGGTCGCGATCGCCGCCGCGATGGCCTGGCGCATGGGGTCGATGGCGACGGCCGTGGCGTCGCCCTTGACGTGGACGATGGCGACCCCGGGGCGTGTCTCGCTGCGGATCTCAAGCGCGTGCTGCTCCATCGGCCCGGAGTCTAGCGAGCGGCCGAGGCGCGCGCCTCCCAGCGGGCGATCGCCGCGGCGCGGTCGGCGGGCGGATCGTCGAATCGGTAGCCCAGGTCCTCGCCCGTGCCGCGCCGCAGCGCGTCGATGGCCGCCATGCGGACCACCGCGTCGTCGGACCAGAGGTTCTGGACGAGCTGGGGCAGGTGGCGTGCGACCGTCCCGTCCCGCTCGCAGGCCCGGATGGCCTCGAGCCGTGCGCGGGGCGTGGGGTCGTCCCACGAGGCCGGCACCGAGGCCGAGCACGCGGCAAGCGCGGCGCAGGCCACGCACGCGGTGATCGCCGGGGTCGTCGAGGCTCGCATCCCTCGCGAGTGTATCGCTCGGGACGCCTGTAGCATCGCGCGCCCCATGGCCACCGAGACGGTCCTGATCCTCGACTTCGGAAGCCAGTTCGCGCAGCTGATCGCGCGCCGGGTGCGCGAGCTCGGCGTGTTCAGCCTGCTCGTGGCGCCCGGCACGCCCATCGAGCGCATCCGTGCGCTCGGGGCGAAGGGCATCATCCTGTCCGGTGGGCCGTCGAGCGTGTTCGACGAGGGCGCGCCGACCTGCGACCCGGCGGTCCTCGACCTCGGGATCCCGGTCCTCGGCATCTGCTACGGCATGCAGCTCGGATGCCGGATGCTCGGCTGCGACGTGAAGCCCGCGGCGGCGCGCGAGTACGGGCGGGCCCAGCTCGACGTCGGCTCGCACGAGGGCCTGCTGCACGGGCTGCCCGCGCGCACCACCGTGTGGATGAGCCATGGCGACCAGGTCCGCGACCTTCACGGCGACCTCCGCGTGCTCGCATCGACCGACACCTGCCCCGTGGCCGCGGTGGCTCACCGCTCGAAGCCCTTCTTCGGCGTGCAGTTCCATCCCGAGGTGACCCACACGCCGCACGGCGTCGACATCCTGCGCAACTTCCTCTACGGCGCGTGCGGTTGCGCAGGGAACTGGCGCATGGCCGACTTCCTCGAGCGCGAGACCGCGCGCGTGCGCGAGGAGATCGGGTCTGACCGCGTGATCTGCGGGCTCTCGGGCGGCGTGGACTCGAGCGTGGTGGCGGCGCTCCTTGCGCGCGCCATCGGGCCGCGCCTCACGTGCATCTTCGTCGACAACGGCCTTCTCAGGAACGGCGAGCGCGACCTGGTCGAGAGCACGTTCCGCGGCGCGTTCGACGTGGACCTGCGCGTCGTCGACGCCTCCCGCGAGTTTCTCTCGGACCTCGCGGGCATCACCGACCCGCAGGAGAAGCGCCGCCGCATCGGCCACCGGTTCATCGACGTGTTCCGCAAGGCCGCGGCGGAGGTCGGCCCGGACGCGCGCTGGCTCGCGCAGGGCACGCTCTACCCGGACGTCATCGAGAGCGGCGCGAGCCTGGCCGGCACGGCAGCCAACATCAAGCTCCACCACAACGTCGGGGGGCTTCCCGAGGACCTCGGGTTCCGGCTCGTCGAGCCGCTGCGCGACCTGTTCAAGGACGAGGTCCGCCGCCTCGGCGAGGTGCTCGCGCTCCCGCCGCAGATCGTGTGGCGGCACCCGTTCCCGGGCCCGGGCCTCGCGGTGCGAGTGCTCGGCGAGGTGACGCCCGAGCGCCTCGCGATCCTGCGGGACTGCGACGAGATCCTCCTCGAGGAGATCGTGTCCGAGGACCTCTACCGGGCGACGAGCCAGGTGTTCGCGGTGCTGCTGCCCGTGAAGAGCGTCGGGGTCATGGGCGACGGGCGCACGTACGACTCGGTGGTCGCGCTGCGCGCGGTCACCACCGAGGACTTCATGACGGCAGACTGGGCGCGCATCCCGTACGACGTGCTCGCGCGGATCTCCAACCGCATCATCAACGAGGTCAAGGGCGTCAACCGCGTCGTCTACGACATCTCGAGCAAGCCGCCCGCCACCATCGAGTGGGAGTGACCCGTCGGCGCGCTCAGGCGCGGGTCACGCCCCCGTGCCGCGACAGCGCGACCTCGAGGGTCCCGCACACCGTGTCGACCTCGTCCTCGGTCATCAGGTTGTGGAACGGGAGCGCGAGCGCGCGCGCCGCGGCGCCCTCGGCGACGGGGCACTCGCCCGGCTCGGTCCCGAGCACGGCGCGGCACTGCGGGAGCAGGTTGGCCGCGGGGTAGTAGTTCGCCGCGCCGATGTCCTGGCGGTGCATGACGCCGATGATCGCGTCGCGGTCGTCGGCAGTGAAGCGGGTCGACAGCCGGATCACGAAGTTCGACCAGCTGATGCTTGCGCCGGCCGGGACGGTGGGGAGCACCACGTCCGGGTTCGCCGCCAGGCGCCGCATATATGCGTTCACGAGCTCCTGCCGCTTGGCGATCGTCGCGTCGAGCCGGCGCACCTGCGCGCACCCGAGGGCGGCCTCGAGCTCGGGCATGCGCGCGTCGTAGCCGCCGTTCGCGACGTACTCGAGGATGCCCCCGATGTCGCGTGGCTGCCCCGTGAAGCTCATGCGGTCGATGCGTCCCTGGTGGCGCAGCGCACGGCACGCCGTGGCCAGCGTGTCGTCGTGCGTCACGATCATCCCGCCCTCGCCGGTGGTGACCGGGCGGTTCGTCCAGAAGCCAAGGCACGCGATGCGGCCGAAGCGGCCCGCGTTGTCCTCGCCCAGGGTCGTCCCGAGCGCCTCGGCGGCGTTCTCGACCATCGGGATCTCCATGCGCGAGCAGAGCGCGATCAGTTCGGGCATGCACGCGGGGTTGCCGAAGGTCAGCGCGGCCAGCATGGCCTTCGTCTTCGGCCCGATCCGCCGGGCGGCGCGCTCGGGGTCCATGTTGAGGCTCAGCGGGTCGACGTCGACGAACACGGGTCGCGCCCCCACGTTCAGCACGCTGTTGGGCATGCTGCTGAACCCGAACGCGGGCACGAGCACCTCGTCGCCCGGACCGACGCCGATCGCGCGCAGCGCGATCTCGATCGCCATGGCCCCGGAGGAGACGCCGATCCCGAACGGGCGCCGGGTGCGTTCCGCGCACAGCTGCTCGAACTCGGCCAGGCGGGCCCCGAAGGAGAGCACGCCGCGACGGAGCGTCTCGGTGACGAGCTCGACGTCCTCCTCGAGGATCTCGGGGCGGTTCAGCGGGATGACGGAGGGTGCACGGTCTGGCATGGGGTTCAGTTCCCGCCCGCCTGGGCGGCGGATGCGCGTTCGACGGCGCCGTCGAGCCCGCCGGTGGCGCGGGCGTAGTACCAGGCGGCCTGGATCGCGCGCGAGGGGTCGAGGTCGCCGCCGCCGGCCGCGGCCCTCGCGAGGACGCTCATGTCGTCGTCGGTGAGCGTCCCGCCCGCCGACGCGAGCACGAGCACGGCCAGGCTCTCACCCATGCGCGGAAGCGTCCCGCGGCGCGACCGCGCGATGGGGGCGCCGGCCGCGGAGCGGCTGTCCCACAGGCCCGCCATGAGCGCGGCCTCGAGCTCGTCGTTGCCGTCGAGCCGCTCCGCGAGGCGCGCGACCTCGGCGGGGTCGGACTCCGCGAGTTCGCGCACCAGCCCGGCCACGAGGATGCCCGACGGCCGCTTCATCGGGTCGGTGTCGTCGAGCTGCGCGAGGACGTGCTTCCACACCGGGGCCCCTAGGTCGGGCGGGAGCTCCGACGCACGCACCAACGCCCACTCGGCGCTGCCGGGATGGCCCGAGTCCAGGAGCATGATGATGGGCCCGGCGGGCGCCTCCTTGCGGGCGAGCGCGGCGCCTGCGTCGGCGATCGCGTCGAGCACCGCGTTCCCGTTCCGGATCGCGTCGAATGCCTCGGGCGGCACGCCATGGTCGACGGACGCCAGCAGCTGCAGCCCCGCGCGCACCAGCGAGACCTGCGAGCGCTCGCGCGCGATCCGCCCCTTCCACGCGGCGAGCCCCGCCGACGGGTCCAGGCGAAGGGCCATGCCGATGGCCGGCAGCTGCACCGACTCGGGCATGCCCTCGGCCGTGCAGCGCGCCAGCAGCGGGGCGCAGGCGGAGTGGATCTCGAACATGAGCGCCGCCTCGACGAGCGCGCGGAGCGTGGACTCGCGCTCCTGCGGCGGCATCGCGTCGAGCCGCGCACCGAACGCGCGCCACGGCGCGGGGTCCCCGGCGGTGCCGGACGGGGAGGCCTCGCCGAGCAGCATCGACGCGACTCCCGCCGCCACCGCATCGTCGTCCGCGGCGATGGGCATCAACGCGGCCCGGTCCCACGGCTGGCCGCGGCGGTCGAGCTCGCCCGCGAGGGTCAGCACGGCGGCCGGCTGGAGCCCGGGAACCGCCATCAGTTCCGCGACGGGCGAGTCGCGCAGGAGGCCCGACACGTTCGCCTCGCGGATCACGGCGCTCCGCTCGTCGGGTGAGCCGAGCGCGGCGAAGAGCGTCGGGTCGATGCCCCGGCCGCCCACCAGCGCGGCCCCGAGGATGCCGTAGACGCGCGCAGTCGGGTCGCCTGACGCCGCCATGGCCCGGAACAGCCGTTCGGTGTCCGGGTCGCCGCAGCGCGCGAGGCTCGCCACGAGCGACCCGATCGCGGGGTTGCGCCCCGACATCGCGGAGACGATCGAGTCGGCGGCCGCGCGCGCCGGGTCGACCTTCTCGTAGAACTGGGCGCGCGCCGAGACGGCCACGGAGAGGGCCGCGGCCGCGGCGGCGAGGAGCCGGGTCGGGTGCAGGCGCACGGGGCGCGTCGTCATGCGGCGGAGTCTATCGGCCGACCCGGCTGCGGCGCTCGACGTCGCGTCGCACCGTCTCGACCAGCTCGCGCACCGACCGGCGCGCGGGCGCGGAATCGTCCGCGGGGAGTTCCTCGCCCCGGTCGATCATGTCGCGGACGCGCCGTGCCGCGGCATGAGCGCTCGAGTGCGCGGAACGGCCGAGGTGGCGCGCGATCTCGGGGAAGCTGAGCGTGGTCATCTCCCGCGCGAGGTGCACCACGAGCCCGCGCGCGAGCACGACGCGGCGGTGGCGTCCGCTCGAGGCGAGGTCGTCATGGGCCACGCCGAGCGCCTCGCACGCGGCCTCGACGATGGTGCCGATGCGGGGCGGGGCGCCGCGGACGGCGGACTCGCCGATGCCGAGCGCCCGTTCGACGATCGACAGGCGGGCGATGCCGCCCGCATCCTCGAGGAGGAGCGCCGCCGCGACGCGCGCGAGCGCACCCTCGATCTCCCGCACGCTTCCGACCGCGCGGTCGGCGATCGCGCGGGCCGCCTCGGGCTCGAGCGCGATCCCGCGCTCGGCGGCGAGCCGGACCACCAGCGACTCGCGCATCGCGCGGTCCGGCGTCTCAACCTGCACCACCATCCCGGCCAGCATGCGGCTGACGAGCGCCTCGCTGAAGGCGCGCAGCGCGCGGGGGTGCGCGTCGGTCACGATCGCGACGCGCGCTCCCGCCAGCCCGATCGCGTCGATGGTGTGCAGGAACTCGGCCTGGGTCGCGCCCTTGTTCGACAGGAAGTGGACGTCGTCGATCGCCAGCAGATCCAGGCGGCGGACCTTCGCCCGGAAGGCCTCGATCGCGCCCGAGCGCACGGCGTGGATGTAGTCGTTGGTGAACTGCTCGCCCGTCACGTACCGGATGCGCTCGGACGGGAAGCGGGTGCGCCGCGCGTCGCACAGGCCCTGCAGGAGGTGCGTCTTGCCGACGCCGCACCCGCCGTGGAGGAGGATGCTGCGGATCGAGCCGAGTTCGTCGTCCGCGAGGCGCCGCACGGCCTCGTGCGCGATCCGGTTGGAGTCGCCCACGACGAAGTCCGCGAGCCGGCGCCAGCGGGGTGCATCGCGCGGGGCCGGCGCGCGGGACGGCGCGGCCGCGAGGACCGCGGCCGCGGGGGCGGCCGGTGCCTCGGCGGCGCCGGTGGCTTCCGACGTGACCACGCGCACCTGCAGGATGCCCACGTCCTCGGCGACCCCTGCGACGTCCGCCCGGAAATGGCGCTCGATCCACTCCGCGGCGAAGCGCGACGGCACGTGGACCTCGAGCGTGCCGTCGACCAGGCGGAGCGAGGTCGGCTCGGCGAACCACATCCGGTACTTGGCCGCGCCGATGCGCGCCGCGAGCCGGCGCTCGATGCTCTCGGCGGTCGGGACGTCGGGATTCGTCGCGCGGGCGGAGGCGGGGCGCGCGGCAGTGGCTGGGGGCATCCGGTTCCTGCACTCCCCGGCGCCGAGGCGCCGGACGTTGGCCGCGCGAGGCGGCAGGGGAATGAACGTCGCCGTGGGCTGGCCGACATGACATCGGCGGCGCCGGGCGGCGACGGAACGCACTTCGACGGGTTTGCGGATCGTCCTTGGTCCCGCCGGGAGCGGCATGGCCGCGGCCCGACGATCGACGTCCCGCCCACGCGGCAGCCAGCGGGATCCTCCCGAGGCCGGCACTCCGTTCGGGGCGCCCGTGGGGCGCCGCACGGGCGGCAAGCGTCGATTTCCCCGCGTCCTGCGAGGCAGGCCGGAGAGTAGCGGCAATGTGCGCGCATGCAAGCGGCCGGCTCGCAGATCAGGTCCGTCCGCGCGCGTAAGTGCGGCTCGCGCGGCGGCTTCACGCGATCAAGGAAATGTCATCCACCGTCGGAGGGCGTTCGTGCGCGTCGGATGTGGACAATCGACGTCACTTGACACCGTGCGCGCGCACCCGTTAGGCGCGGAACGACGTCACCCACGCCTCGCGCCGTCGCACCGCGGCGAAGCCTGCACGCGCGTACATGCGTGCCGCCGGCACGTTGCGCACGTCGACCGCCAATGAAACGGGCGCGTTGCGGCGCATGGCGGCGTCGCGGAGCGCGAGGTCCAGGAGCGCGGTGCCCAGGCCGCTTCCCCGCGCCCCGGGCACCAGCCCGAGGTAGATGAGCTCCACGTTGCGCGCATCGGAGTGAACCGACAGCAGCGCGACGCCGACGGGCACGCCGTCTCGCCATGCGACGTGCCACGCGGAGGAGTCGTGCGAGGATGCGGCGAGGTGGCCTTCGAGCACGTCCGCGGGTTCGCGCATCGCCGCGAGCCCGGGGCAATCCAGCGAGTCCTCGGACGTGCGCGCGAGCAGGTCCGCCATCAGCGCTCGGTCGCGCGGGTCCCAGGCGCCGACCCGGCAGCCGGCCGGGAGGCCGATGGGCCTCCGATCGACGTTCGGCGCGGGGCGCTCGAGGTACTCAAGCGTGGCGAGGTGCCGCAGGCCTCCTGCGTCCATCGCGTGCGCGGCGTCGCGTTGGCCGGGTTCCGTGAGGGACTGCACCAGGGTGATCCCGGCGCGGGCAGCCTGGTCATGCAGGGCGTGTCGGATCACCGCCGCGATGTCGTCCGCGTGCCCGCGATCCCGGGGCGTGCCCGCCACGAGCAGCGCGGTGCGCCCCGGGTGCGGGATCATCACGGCCGAACCCACGAACGCCGGGCCGCGGCAGCACACCCATGCCCGCTCGAGGTCCAGGCCCTCGCGCTGCGCCCGCCGCTCCATGTCCGCGGCGCGCGCCACGGTCCCGCCCAAGGCGAACGCCAGCGCCGCGGCGCGGTCCTCGGGTCGGGCGCGCCGGCACGTCAGTTCCGGTGGCTGAGAACTGCGCCCGAACAGTCGCGGAATCGGCACCGGGTGAGCGTAACCGCCGCACGACCGGATCCGTAGAATGGGGACCATGATCGCCGTCGTCCGCATCGCTTGTGCGTCCGC
>Ga0169931_10009223_pt1 | contig 14274 bp, 8 predicted proteins | sample Kivu_15m_20L_FD_129675 | JGI IMG/M metagenome (GOLD analysis project Ga0169931, IMG submission 129675) | Freshwater microbial communities from Lake Kivu, Western Province, Rwanda to study Microbial Dark Matter (Phase II) - Kivu_15m_20L... | ecosystem: Environmental > Aquatic > Freshwater > Lake ...
AAATTTGCTTTGACTTAAGGTAAAACTCTTGTAGTTTAGACTTAGTCTAAATAATATACTCGACATTTTCTATTACCTTTTGTTTATTCTTTAATGGCTTTGACTTAGAATTATGTATATGGTTATAATAATATTTCTCCTTAAACGTAAAATGAATATTATTTGATATTTTTACCTGATAAAACTTTAAAACAGAAAATATGGCATATAGAAGAGCTATTATGTTTTTTAGCAAAAGCTATAGCGACGCTTTATTATGTTGAAGTTGATGTAAACTGTTTTAAAGTTACGATTTAACCTATTTTTGATATTTGTGGGTCATAGTTTATGCCTCTCCATGCAATTCCTTTATAATTTGGGATGACATTTAAATGTTTCAATAATGTGCTAGTATATTTCATTTTCCATTAATTTTAGAATTCAGTCTCATCAAGGGATAAAATCTTAGATTATCTTAAATATTTATTTAAAGATGAGTAAATAACTTATTCTTTATTAGTTTAAGGATCATAATATTTTAGCTAAGATGTATATAAAGTTATTGGTTATACATTTTTAGCATTATTTTTGAAATATGCCATAGTTGCATTCATGGCCCTTTATTCTATTTTTTTTCTACATTCTTAACGTTTTTTTTATTGATCTTTTGATATGACTAAATCATTCAATTGAAAAGATTTCTTGTCATAAATTGAAGGTATAGTCTTATAAAAAATCATTTTTTAATTGACAACTTTACCAACTATATTGACTGGATTTTATTTATTATGTTTGAAAAATATCTCAGCCTTGCTGATAGTTTCATCAGGTTTTATTATCATATCCATTATTTTGAGACAATATATAGCATCTCTTTTATATTTGGATGACTATAATTCTAAGTTTTATTTATATAGATCGATAAACTTCATATGAGAAATGTCATCATATTTTGCTTTAAACTAGGATTTCTCTCCTTATTTATATATAACGAGATAACTATTGTAGTTTTTTATATTTAATTTTTTTAGTTGTGTTTTGCCCTTGACTTTTAATATAATAGTATCTTATTAATAGATTTTTTGACGTATTAAATTAGAATTTTTTGTTATTTATCTTTTCTTATCTTTTAATTTGCATGATTAGACATCTTCTATGTTATAAAGGGTACCATATTGTTTATGAACTTCATGTAAAGTCTTTTTCAAAGTAGTCTCAAACGACTATTATATATCTGCTTTCATGTTCAATAATTATGGTTTGTAATTATTAACCTGTATAGAAAACTTTAAGTTCATTAAAGATTTCTTGCCAAATTATGCACTATTTGATAAATACTATTGAACAGCACATTCATCAATATATTAATCTTAATCATCATCTACTTAATCTTCTTTTATAAAGAAGAATAGTCCATTTATATCTTATTTTCCTAGAACTTTCTTTAAATCTTTGACTGTCAGATCCATTTTTAATATATCTCCTCTTTGAAGTGAAAAATATTTACATATTTTTTATTTACTTTCTATATTTGCACCTTGTTAATATACTTTTAATAAATCTCTTAGTGTCAATTATTATTATTTATATGTTAAAATGTAAGGTATTATGCCTGAATTAATATTTTAATTCATATCATATGGCATAAAAGGGAGGATAAAAAAGTATTTTAAACCATCAGGCATGTCTGATACATCGATATTGTATTTTTTATGAAGATGATACTAAGGATTTGGCTCATAATTTTATTAATAGTAGTGCATCTTTGTATATATAATCTTTTATTTATTAATATAATAAGTATAAATTTAAGTTTAGCATTAAATAATTAATAATCATATTAAAAAATTAGTAAAATTGGTTCTTGTTCGTAAAAAATTCAATAGAAATGATGAATTTTTTCATTTTTTAAAGAAAATAATGTACAATTTATATATTATAAAAAATATATAAGTATATAAGAATGAAAAAATATTGATATAATCATTATCAGAAAATTTAACAAATACCATTTTCTGGGTTTTTATCTAAAGGTTCAATAGGAGCTGAGAAAAATTCATTTATTTTGTTAACTAATTATTTTTAATTATCTGTTACTAATACGTTTGTTAACTCAGATTTATTAAATTTACCCTTTTTAATTTCCTCTTATGCTTCTTTTTTTCTCCCTATATAAAAAACAAAATGAGGCGATCTAAACTTAGGTATTGTTATAATTTATTTTAATCCTAAGATACCAGCATTGGGAACATGATTTCCATATTATTCTACTCTATACATATCACTTATAAACAATACATCTGACCATTGATCACAAAGTATATCTCTATATCTGGCTATAAAATCAATAAGTGCCTGAGTTGATAATAGTTGTTGAAATATTAAAGGATCATTTAATTTAGGTGATTTAGTTAAATAATTATCATATGCTAATTGTCCTTATTTTATATTATCATCTGTCCATAAAATAAATTTATTTCTTATCTATTTTGGTTTATATAATTATGGTGTTTCTATCAATTAATAATAATTCCAAAGTAAACCATTTTATTCTTGAGTCCATATTTTTGAGATATAAAATCTTGTAAAAGGTAATAATAATACTTATTATTCTTGTGGAAATTGAGAATATCTTCTTATATCTCGACCGTTATTCGATTTTAAATGAATAATATACATTACATAAACTCTTTAATTTACATTTTTTTTCTTATTATTTTATTTTGGAAATTTCATAGATTATTGTTTGATTCTTGACGTCGATAAAAATTGTTTAAAAGTTATAAATTACCCTTTTTTTTATCTTGGTAAAAAATCTGAGCCTCTATAAACTGTTATTTATTATACTGGTTTTAAAACTCTTAATGATTCTATTAAATTCTTTACAAATTTATACATCCATTTATAAATTTCATTTGAAGTATAGTGTATTGATGATAATTAAAGACAGAATTATTCTCTTAAAAATGTATTGACACTTTTATATAGAGATTTCTTATTATTTCTTATTTTACATTAACTTGAATATAAGAATATTGATTGATGAATTTAACTAGGTATAGTAGGGTTATTAGTAGATTATATATTTACTTTTTTTCTGAATTCTTCATAATTTTGAATTTATAAATCTTCTTGAATAGTTTTTTATAATAATTATATATTTTCAACTGATAATTAGATCTTTTTATAAAAACCTATCTTTTAACTAATTATTTCTCCAATGTATAGTACGTTTGTATAATTAAAGAGTTATTAAATCTTTTAAAAAGTTTCATTAGGCGAAATGACTATATTTACAAATTCTATATAATACCTCGTATCTGAAGTTTAAGCGTATTTATGAAATGACTTTTTATAAAATTATTCAAAAGACCAATATTTTATATCTTCATAATAAAATTAAACGAATTTTCTTTAATTGCCTTATGCTACATCAAATATTTTAAGACGATATGATGGATTAACTTTTTTTATCAATTTATGAGGTAGTCCTCCATTGAAATATACTTTTAATTTAGAATTTTATTAAAGAGTTAATGATTGACATATTTTTCGACTAAATTTTAATATTTAATTAGTTTTCTAAATAACTATTTTTTTCACAGAGTCCTTCATAACAAAAAAATTCATCTAGTAATTATTATTGATATGTGTACATATATCTTGAACAACTTTTTAATAACTATCATCTTGATAACTTATTCTTTTATAGAACTAATCAAGATATATTTAAGGTTTGTTTTATTAAGCTAATATAATCTAAAATTTTAGATTTATTTTTTAGAGATTTATTTGATTAGTAGTTTATAGGAATTGAACTAAGGTACCATTTTAATCATCATATTCTGATAGTTAACTTGGTTAAAATGTAGTATGGATTTAGTGATTATTTTGATCTATTATTACGATATAAAAAATTAATCCATCTATATTAGTTCTTCGCATATCTTTTTTTATATGTTTCATAGTCTTAAATCTTTCAAAGCATCCTCCCATTTTCAATTAAAAGTTTATATTAGTTACATTAGTATACATTGGAACCTTTTTTTTAAATTGTTGGATCAAATCAAACATTTTTGTCTCATCGTCATAATAAGTAATGAGAACTGGTAATTGTGATCTAATATTTTGATTAGTTTATTTAGCTTTATATGGATAGACAATGAAGTAATGCATACTACTAGGCATTCCTGCTATATCGAACAGTTAATAATAATCGTGTTATTCTTCTTGATACATTGTTAATAATTATAATTATATATTCTTTCGATTTTATTGAGGAAATAATGTTAAACAACCCATATTTTTTATACAAAAAAGTATAAATTATCAATCTAAATATATAAAAGCGACGAAAAATCTTTTATTTTTTATTAAATCAAAACATTTTATATTTTTTCATAGGCTATGATGCTTTGAAATATAAAATTCTTATTATGCAACTTATTCAAGTATTTACAAATATTTCATATATAGAAACTATATGTATTTTGATATATTTTAACTAAAATTACTTCATAATTATATCATCAAAAAGATATACTTTATATAAAACTAAAAAATCAATCAAAAAGATATATCTTATGATTATTTCTAACCTTTTTTTAGATCAAAATAAGATTATCAGCATTAAAACAATTCATTTTATCATCTATGGCTTTTGAAAATAATATAGATTTTTATTAAACTATATATATAATATTACAATATTATATTTGAGTAAATTAATATCAAATCAAATAAAATATCATGAAAATGAATATTATAAGATGTCCTATATGCATTTAAGAAAGAGAATGAACTGCAACACCTATACCACAGTTCTAATCTTTCTTTCTAGATACATACATAAACCCTTCATCTCCAAAATTCTATCCCCAGCTATTTTTTACTATCCACGAAGTCGGTGTATAACCAACTAATAATACTGCATGATTAATTTTTGCATTTTTACTACATTTAAAAAGTCCAGATTTATAATTTTACCAACCTGTGGCGCTAATAGCAATAGCAAGAGGTCCAGCTTGAAGCATTTGAATTATTTCTTAATCATCTATGTAATATTTAGATTTTCTTGTTTGATTTGATATTTATACTAAATCATTAGTTGAACAAACTCCATTGTTTCTAGTTTAATAAGGCTGATAAGGAAATTGATTTTCATAAGGAAGTCCTCTTTATAAAGCTTTATCTATTGCGTTTTATAGATATCCTCCATTACAGCTACTTCCTGAAGTACATTTTAATAAGTATTGCTAAGAAAGTTTAGTTGAATAAAGTTTTGAATTCCAGCCGCTTCCTTTTAATATTAAAGCACTTTAGCACATAGCAACTGTAGTAAATGACCAACAAGTTCCACAAGTTCCTTGAGCTTTTACTGGAGAAATCACACCTTTTTATCTCCAATCTAATGAGCTTGGAAGAGGGTCACTTGTTAGTATATTATTATCTGAAGATAACTTTAATTTATTATTATTTTTCGCTAATTCTTATATATGTTCAGGTAATCTCAAATTTTATATTTCTTAATAATAAGATAAATACGATCCATTTATTCTTGAGTGGTAGCTGTAAATTTTGTAATTCCACATGATTAACAGTCTAATTTCCTTAGTTTTTATACATTGATATTGAATATTCTTTCTCGTTTATCTTGTTATTCTTTGGATTCATACACAATATCATATTTTTTCATAAAATTGCTAAAAGATGCTTATTCTGGACTGATTTCTACACCTAATAATATCGATAAAAAGCAGCTTAAAATTATAAGAATCATTTGTCCTTCAGTTATTATAGTATTAATATAATAATAGTTATAATTTACGGATAAAAGCTGAATTTTTATATCTTGTTAATATTACTAGTAAAATTAATTAAAAAAAAGATTATATTTATTGAAGATTAAATTTAGGGTTTTCAGATCATTTTAGTATTTATAAAAAAAAATTAACAAATAAACTATTTTCATATAAAATTATTTATGAAATTATTATTAGTAGTAACATATTATTATTATTTGAATAGAAATCAAAGAATAATTTTTCTTTTTACATTGATAAATATTTTATTTCATAATAACCGATTGAAATCATCAAAAACTATTCTTTTCTTTTTTATTTAATGACCATTCAAAGGCTTAGTTCTTTATTATAAAAATCGTATAATTGATTTTTTGTTTTAAAACTTTGTTACTTTGGCAATTTTAGGATTATTAAAACCGTCTTCTTTAATCAAAACACTTATATTTTATTTTTACAAGCATTTAAAACTTGAGTTTGCGAGGTCAAGTGACCATTTCAAGGGTCTTGATTAGAATAATGTACTTATAACTTGGTGGGAAAGGGCAAGATGATTCATCGAGACTATTCGTTATCATTAAAATTGCCTATATAATAAAAAGAAATATTAGATTGTATATATTTTATATAGCGCCGTATATAATTAAAAATTTCATTATGAATGAAAATTAAAAACAATTATATCTTATTAAGAATATTGAAGTTCATTTATTTATTAAACATCAATAATTCTTTCTTCTTTTAATTTTATCTTATTTCGATATAAAGAATAATAAAAAAATCTATCATTAAAACTATTTTCTAAAGATTAATTCCACAAAATCGTTGCTGCCATTATCTAATTCTTTTGCCATTTTAAGTATAGCTTAATCAATCATTTCCTCTGTAACTTTTTAAAACATATTCATATTATTTTTCTTATATTAATCAAAATTACCAACATACTTAGTAAATCTATCTCTTCTCATCTATATCTCTTAAATAATATCTTATTGCAGTCCTTATAACTTATGATTATTTGCTTAATAATATTTAAAATTAGTCTTTTTCTATTATTTGTAATGATTTTTAGGTATATAAAGATCTTAAAATCTCATGGCTTGATATCGACCAACTCGATTCTATATCTATTATGCTTGATCTACAAATTAATTCAATTATTTATAATAATCATTTAACATCTATTTTTATTTATTTTTTTATCTTTAGTATTTTTATTTTAATTAGATTTATTACAAGAGATAGACCTATTATTCTAGTAAATCGTCTATGAATAGTTAGACTAGGGTTGATATGTGTGTTGAGACTATTTTATATGATGCTTTTGATAATAATGGTATTATTGTTGGGTTGTAATCGACTGTATGTAATTTTTGGATGGCTTTTTATCGTTGATCTGTGAGATATTCTAGTTGACGTTGTCTTAGTTAATTTTTTTGATGGATGAATTCACTTTGAGTTAATTATTATGGTCTTATATGAGTTCTTTGATCTTGATGACATTTTCCACGATCGTTTGAAGGAATCTAATTTTTGAATAGTACATTTATTTATTTTTTAAATTATTTCTGATTTTTTACGCCATTTTATTGAATTTTTCTTTATAATTTTATAAGTTAAACTCTTTATTTTTAGATCTATTTCAATTTTTATTCATAAGCTTTATCATTTTTTTACTTTTATTATCTTTATTTTTAAATCAATTTCTTTAATTTTTATATTTATTTTTGTTGTTATTTCTAAAGATTCATAGCTTTACTACGAATTTATACTTCATTATGTACAATATTATTGAATTATTATTTTTTATTTCGTTTTTATTGTGCTCTGATACGTCTTTATTCTTATGCCAATTAATTTTTACGTAATTTTCCATCGAATATTCCAATTTTACCTGATTGTTTCCAATATTATTGTTATAAAATTGGTGGTGAATAGTGTTAGTATGATTTTCTTGTCCCTTTTTTTGATATATTTCGACTTGATTGTGCAGAATTTATATTTGTAATAGTTTTAGAAATCTTTTTTTGAGGATTTCTTTGAAAAGGCTAAGCATCTGGTGCTTTATTGGTAATGATCAATGGTTAGAAGTCAAGTTGATTGATGTTTTGATAATTATTTTTTTGATTATTTGTAAAGCTTAGCATTTAACTGATTATATAAAAATGATATTATGTATTGAGATCATTTTGAAAGAGCCTGACTTAAATTACGAGCCAAATGAGTTATACGATATGCTAAACGTTGATTTTATTTTTGTAATTAAGCAATCAAATTATCTTTCTTTTATGATTCTTATTTATTGGCTGCATTGTTTGCGCCTTGACTTTATGTTTGTAATGAGGCTTTGATGGCTCTTAACTATTAGAGGATTTCTTTTTGGAAAATTTGTAAATTTGCTGCTTATTTTTTTGAAACTTAATATATAAGAATATACTTCTTTATTATAAGGCATTTAATGATTATATTGGTGTTTGCTCCATCAACTATGATATTTATCAATTATATCTTTATTAGATATACAAAAATAAATATTATTTTTTTTGTCATTGATTTTTTATTTTTTATACTTTTGATGATTTACAATGATAATATGGGGTAATAAATTTTATTACATTTTTATCCTTATTATCTTTAATTAAAATAAAGTAAACATATCTATACTACTAAAATAATGAATTTCATTTTAAGAAATCTTTCAGAATTTATAGCTAACGATTGTGTTGTACCTGAAAACGTAATATGGAATCCTTTTTGCAATGAAGAATAAAGAAAAAAGAACTAAATAATGATCGATCTTAAATAAGTATTCAAGGCTAGTCATTATTTTTCACAAAATGATATTGTTAGATAAACTACACTCATGAATTCTAAACAATTAAGTGCAGAATATGAAGCTAATATTTTTATCAAAAGATAAGATTAGCAAAGAGGTATATAACTCCATAATATAGGAAGAACTTATAAAATTAGAGGAGCTTATTATAATTATTTGATTTCAAGTTAGGAACGAAAAAAACAAGGATTTATCGTAGTTTCAGATGGAAATTTTGCTGCCAGTTCAGCAATTATCGCTGGACTTTTTAAGAGTAAATATGATATAATAAAGGCAAATGTATTATATTTGTACCTGAAACATGCCATAAACATAAATTAGAAGCTATTAAAAGAGAAGGTAAATAATACGTTGAAATCAGACAAATTGGTACTGATTTTTAATAATGTATCGAATAAGCTAAAAAATTTTCATAATAATATAATTTACCCATTTTAAGATCATATTAAACTCTTAATCTTTTGATTGGATTTTCAACGATGGCCAAAGAAATAATCGAAGCTGATAAAAAAATGGATATAGATTATGTATTGATACCAGCAGGAGGAGGTGCCTTAGCAGGATGCATGGCTAGTGTCTTAAAACAAATTAGTCCAAAAACAAAAATAATTGCTGTTGAACCTGATATTTGCAAGCCTTATTCAACATCAATTTTAGAACAAAAACTTGTTTCCGTTTAAAAAGTTAGTAAATTCTGTAATGGATCATCAATAACACATACAACACAGATTGCTTATGATTTAGGCAAAAATAATATTGACGGTTTTGTATAAATCACATAAAGAAAACTTGCATAAAAAATCATTCAATTGTATTCTATGGGAATAATATGTTAGCCATCTGGCGCTTTATCGATTTGTGGACTCGATAAAATAAGATAATAAATCAAAGGAAAAAATGTAGTATGTGTACTAAGTGGAGCAAACATTGATCTTAGTAAACTTGATTAAGCTCGATAAAAAGCTGCAATTTCAAAAGGAATAAAAAATCATTATCATATTAATTTGCCAAACCGTAAAGGTGTTCTTTATGAGCTTATTTCAAAATGTTTCAAACCAACTGATATACTTTCAGTTAGTTATAGTCAAAAAGTAGATAAATAGTCAAGTCATTTATTATTATCAGTTGAAAGCTTAAAAGAAGAAGATGTATAAATATATACAGAAAAGATGCTTCAATGCAAAATCAAATTTTAAAATATTAATGATCAATAAGATCTTGTAGACATATTTTTTTGATGATTAAGATTAAATTATTATAATAAAGTTATCGAATTATCAATTTCTTTTATTGTTTTGTTGTCCTGGAGTACCTTTTGAATTTCCTGTTAAATTTATAGCATTTACAACGTTATTTCTTGCTTGTTGAGTTTGTTGAGTTTGTTGAACTTGATTTGTTGGTGGTTGAATCACATTGTTATTATACATATTTTGACTAATAAGATTTTACATATTTAATCGACTTGATGTAAAAACTCCTTAGAAGTTGACTGAACTCAATCTGACAGGTACTTGTCTTTGATTGTTTTGTTGAGGTATATACATTTGTTGCATGTTTTGTTGTGGTTGTTGTTGCTGTGAAATCATAGCATTAGGTTCTGCTCTTTATTATGGTGTGATTTACTAAATATAATTATATTTACTCTTCCATCAAGATAAAGTAATCCAGGCAATTTCTTAATGGTTGAAATCCTATATCCTGGCTTTCTATATAGAATATTTCCAGTTAGTTAAAGCTCTTTTAGATATGGAAGTTCACCTAGCTTTTAAATATCATAAAATTATGTAATTGTAATTGAATTAGCAAAAAGATGATGTAATCTTAGCAGTTTCTGTATATGCATAAAGTTTTTAAGGCCATTATCATCAATTTTTAAGCATTTTATTGGTAATTTACCTTCAAAAGAATTAGGATCAAATTGTCTAACTTTATTGTTATTGACATCTAATTCTTTTAATTGTTTCAAATTCTACAAACAATCAATCTTTATAATTTAATTTCTTGAAGCTTTCAATATTTTCAATTCTGATAATCTACAGAAGTTCAATCCATAAAAATCTTTAAGTAAATTATTCGATAAATCTAAAATTTATAGATTCTTTATAATAATATATGTACTTGACAGCCATTAAGACCTTTTAAAATTGCTATATCGGTATTATAATGTAAAGTTTCAATCTTATTTGATTGAAGTATAAGTATTTTTAAAGAAGGAAGATTACCTAACATCTTTACTGAACTAAAATGATTACCTGTTAAATCTAGTTATGCTAGTTTAGGGAATTTCTTTTGAGTAAACATATCTTCAAAATCTTTCAAATTGCATTCTTTCAACTCTAATTATATAACATCTTAGCATGTAAAACCTCTTAAATTTTATCTTAATATCTAATCAGTCAATCTGCCTGTAAAATGTTATCTTGCTAGTTGATGTTCTGGACTTTATATAGATATTCCATCTAATACTTTTAATTTTTTCAATAAAAACAAAGTATAGTATCTATAGCTTTCTTCTTTTGAAATAGGATTTCCTGATAGATCTAATATGATAAGTTTATTCAAACAAGATAAACTTTTGATTTGATTAGAATCACTGATTTTATTATTACCAATGTATAACTCCATTAAGCTTCTTAATTCTGGAAAATCTGTTAATGATTATACTCCGTTGTCTTATAGTGATAGTTGAAGCAAGTTGTTTAGGGTAGAGATACCTTAGATTTTTGTTATTTTATTTTTGCCGAGTTACATCTTCTTTAAAAAAATTAAGCCTTAGAGCTTTGTTATTTGTGATATGTTATTTTTTTATAAATTGAGTTATTATAGTAGTTTGCATTGATCTATGTAGTTGATTTAGTTGATTTCATTATTACTGAGATTTATATGTCTTAGGTTATGTAAATGTTATAATCCTTCCATAGAAAACAATTTCATATGTGTCAAATTTACACTTTAAATACTTAATTTCCAATCAATAGAATCTAAAGTTTTACTCTGCATGATCTTACAATTTTCCTTAAGCAAATCTTCAGTAATAATATTAGTCTTATTCTCTCCTTATTAATATTTACTAAACTTAGATTTTGGGGCATGATTAATCCACTGTAAATTATTTAATATCTTAATCAAATATATCATAGCCCTTTTTTCATCTTAAAATGGATTAAATAATATATTCACCTCTTTTAATGTCCCTTTACACAATTATAAAATACCAAGTGATTAATAACTAGTCAAGGCATTATGACTAATATCTAGATGAGCGATAGGTAATGAACTTAACCCAGATAATGATGTTATTTTATTATGACTTACATCTAATTTCTTAACAGTAGACAATTATTCTAACTAGCTTAATGATGTCAAATTGTTATATGACAAAACTAATACTTCTATATTTTTAAAAGTATTGATGAAAGATAAGGTTTTTATTTTCAGATTTGATAGATTTGCAAATTGTAAAATGGATGGGTCTTATATATTAAGTTTTTTGATGTCGAATTCATCTTTTCCTTAGAATAATAGATTTTAATTAAGTTAATAATATAGACTAGATCTGCTGAGACAGTATTTGAAATAATTAACAAGGCCTACTTTAAGACTGCCTAAGTCGAATCGATCTAATTAATTTGCTTGGATTTATAAATTTGGATTGTTTTTTTAGTCAATTGATTAAAATTGATAAGAGGATATTTATTAGACTAGTTAGTTATAGAGATTGTTTATATCTTTTTGGAAGGTAGTGATGTTTTTTGCTGTTATGAACTAATCTTATTTTGTTTAGAGGAGGGCTACTGTATCACCGAAGTCTGCTACTTTGTTTTGATTGGGGTTTTAAAGGACATAGTCGTATTAGACTAGATATTATGGGATAACTAGATTGTTATCCATGACAAACCACATCTTTTATCTGCTTTAGTTTTATAAGCTTCGTCGAACTGCATAGTGACCCTCTTGGAAATCGACTTTGCCTTTACGATATAGTTAACTTGGAGGAATGTGTGGATTGAAATTAGGATATAAAGAATCGATTTATTATTTTACCATTAAAACTTTGCATATAAGTATTTGTCCTGTAGGTAATAGACATAAATTGCCTAGATTTCTTTTTTTAATAAAGTCTATAATAAAATATATATGTACTTTTGCCTAATTTATCATTAGATTTCTGTGCTTACAAATAATGTGATATTCTTGGCAAATCAGCACAAAGTAATGAGTTGAATAATGGCACAAATGGACATATTCCTAATTTTTTAGCTTATTATGGTTGTCTAAAGCCTTATTATATAACATGTTCAAGTTATGCAGGTATGTTAGGATCCACCCCATAAAATAGATACTATAATTGTTTTCTAGTACTAACACTAGTTAGATCAGTTAGTACCTCCATTTTTTCTTAAAACTTATTCTTTAAAAATCTATTATGTATCCTTATAACTCTTTTAATATTGATTCCACTTATTACATCTTTCATTAAATCTTAAGGATGAAATCTTGATTTAATAAGATCTACACAACTAATAAACCATTTTTAATTAGTTTTACCCTATTATAATCTTATATTTCCACCTGTTTAGAACTATGCTAATAGCTTACGGATTGATACTTTATTTACATCTCTTAATTTTTTATTGACTGATTCATATACACATTAGATATGATTTATTTATTATTTTTTGAGGTCGTAGATCTATTTAAGTTATTTTATTTTAGTTACTTAGATGCCAATATCATTTATCTTTATACATAAATTGGCAAGATCTTAGTTTATGCCATCGGTCTTTATTTTTTGTGCTTTTTAGATCAATTTTGATAGGGTTGAGAAGGTACGTTAGATAGTTTTGATACGCATGTTATAATACATCTTTTTACGCATTAATGTAGATTATGCATAGGCTTTTGCTTATTAACTTATGCTTAATGTGTCTAATTTTGATATGTTTCTAAGATGATATAGGACATATGTTTGATAATTACATAAGTTGCATATAGGATTTTAGCCAAAATGTGGATCATAAAATGATAATACTTTCAAATTGGGTAATCTGTTAAGATTTAATACTTATTTAAAACTACAGACCTTATTACCTGAGATATTTAAATCATGTAAATTTACTAAGTTATCTAAGCTTGTTTTGATAGAATCTATTTGATTACCAGCTATCCATAGTTGTTTTAAATTACAATTGTTTTATAAGTTTTAAATGACTTAGATTTTATTATCACATATCCATAAAGTTTACAGATTTACTAGGTTATTTAACCCTTGGATTACTTTTATTTGATTATGAGATAGATATAGATTCTTTAAGGCTGTACATTTTTAAAATCCTTAAATTTTGCAGATTTAATTTTAATTGAGCCATAATGATTCTAGTTTTGATAGATCGTTTAGTCCCTACTTTACATATAAATTACTTCAATGGCTGCGATTCCACAATTGATTAATGTTAATGATTTAAGTCCTTTGAATCTATTGAAGACTCCCATAGCTCCAAAATCTTATAATACTAATTCAATAACTTCGATCTTATCCATTTCTTTCCATACATTATCTTTGAATCCATTCATTCGTTTCTATATAAATAAATGTGTTACGACTATGTCTAATAGTGCTGAATCACCTTTTTTTACGACTTGTTTTTATCTTTCGCC
>Ga0169931_10009225_pt1 | contig 14274 bp, 14 predicted proteins | sample Kivu_15m_20L_FD_129675 | JGI IMG/M metagenome (GOLD analysis project Ga0169931, IMG submission 129675) | Freshwater microbial communities from Lake Kivu, Western Province, Rwanda to study Microbial Dark Matter (Phase II) - Kivu_15m_20L... | ecosystem: Environmental > Aquatic > Freshwater > Lake...
GCTGGAATTAGAAATATAACCACCCAGGTAACTTTGACTGGTCCTTACGGCAGCACTCTTGCAACCAACCTTACAAGAACTGATTCGCCAATTAATTTAACACTTAACAAGGTGACTTTTAGAGGAACACTTACCATCCCGCAAAATATAAACAATGGAGCATACACAGTCAGTGTTGCAGAGGTTTCAAATAACTCTTCCGCTGGGTATGAGTATGGCACGGGCGTGATCACCCCAAGTAAGTTGAGAGATTTAGTTGGGGCAGAGAGTGCGCTATTAGTTAGAAATAATGGTGAATTAAATTTAGTTTATGCCACATTTGTTGGACCAACACATAACACAACTTTAGGAATTGCCTATAACAATCCATCTGTTTATAACAACAATAACCCGCCGATTTGGAGGGTTGGCGAGACATATACCCCAAGTAAATACTTTGAGTCCAGGGTTTCATCCCTTCCACTTGTAGTAACTACATCAACTCCAACTATCTGTTCAACCGATGGTAAAGAGTTAAAGTTAATAGCAACTGGAAGTTGCACCTTTAAGGTTTCAACATTAAAAACAAAAGATTATGCATTAAAAGAGGTTACACAGAATATAGAAATTACTTCAGCTAGAAATAAGCCTGAGTTAATGGTTGGCACAGTTACTACCCAAACCTCAAAGAACCTACCTAAAACTGTAGAAATATTCAGAGTTTACTCACCATCTGGAACTTGGGTTCTACCCCAAGCAACAACGCCAACTGTATGCATTGCAGCCGGATTTTTTGTCCAGATTATAGGAGGTGGGACTTGCACGCTAACTTATCAAAGCGAAGCAACTACCAGCTATCTGGCCTCTGATTTATATAAAGTCTCATTTGAGGTGACTAGAGATCCCCAAACAATTACTTTCTCATTGCCAACATCGGCAAATCTTTCAAGTAAAACAGTTGCACTCTCTGCAACTGCCTCTAGCGGTGGAGCGGTACTCTATACATCAGCCACTCCTGATAGCTGTTCCATCACAGGTTCCACCCTTAACCTGCTGAAAAGTGGTAATTGCTCTGTTACTGCTACCCAACCGGGAACATCAACTATTGCACCTATTTCAGCAACTGGTACTGTGATGATTGCCGGAACGGTAGCTCCTGCTAAGAAAACTATTACCTGTGTTAAGGGTAAGAAAACTAAGAGGGTAAGTGGGATAAATCCAAAGTGTCCTAATAGATTTAGTTTTAAAAGTTAATTTTTTTCTTTTTATGAAAAGTATATTCTAAATAGAATTAACTTTAACTAACTTTGGAGTTAAGCTTTAACCATAAATAGTTTTTTATTTATGTCTTATGCAAAAGTAAATGAGGCTTTTTGGCTAAAATTTCTTACTTTTGCCATTAATGTTTAAATTGCAATTTATGTAGTATAATTTGGCGAGTTCACTAAGTATATAAAGTAGGCCAGTTAATGCGTTTTAAAAAAGTTTTGGGAAAATCAGATTTGTTACTAAGGCAACTTGAGATTTCTGATGTGACCAATAAATACATTAATTGGCTCCATAGCCCAGAAATAAATAAATTTATGCAGGTTAGGATTAATCCCCCTAATCTTGAAGAACAAAAAGTCTATGTTCAAAACTGTATTGAATCGGAAGATGAAATATTGTTTGGAATTTTTGAAAACAATGTTGTAATGATAGGAACATTAAAAGTTACTTTTATTGATCCTTTAAATATAGAAATAGGAATCATGATTGGTGAGAAAGAGAGGCATGGTGTAGGAGTTGGTAAAAAAGCTTTGAATTTAATAATTGAATGGGCACGCGAAATAAATTTAGAATTCCTACATGCAGGGTATGAAATACATAACATTGCAAGTAAAAATCTTTTCAAGAGCTTAGGCTTCGATGTACATAAAGGCGTTATCAATGATTTATTGCCCCATGAAAGTACAATAATTGAAAGAGTGTGGTTGTCTGTTCAATGAGTGTGGTATGGTTTTTGTATGATTAGATGTTCACGGTGCTTACTACCTACAACGCATGAGACTATTCGATTTAACTCGGATGGAGTGTGTTCTGTTTGCTTGAACCATGATCAAAAACTAAATATTGATTGGGAAACTAAAAAAATTGAATTAGAGGACTTATTGAATTCAGTACGAGGCAAGCATGATTATGACTGTATTTTGCCGTTCAGTGGTGGAAAAGACTCAACTTTTACATTACTTTATGCTGTAAAGGATTTAAAATTGAAACCTCTTGTAGTCTCTTTTGACCACGGATTTTACAGGCCGAAGTTAATCGCAAATAGACAGAACGTTCTTAATGAACTAGGAGTTGATTTTCTCAGTTTTACGCCGAATTGGAAACTGGTCCAGAAATTGATGCTAAAGTCTTTTTTGGATAAGGGTGATTTCTGCTGGCATTGTCATACTGGAATATTTAGTTATCCCATGTGGATTGCCCTAGAAAAGAAGATCCCTTTGGTTTTGTGGGGTGAACCTAGTTCAGAGTACACAAGTTACTATGATTACTCAGAAATAGAAAAGGTTGATGAGACAAGGTTTAATAGACTGGTAAATTTAGGCATATCAGCTAAAGATATGGCGGCAAGACTAAATTTTGAACACGACATTAGAGATTTTAAACCATACACTTTCCCCTCCGTAAGTGAGCTAAGTCAGATAAATTTAATTTCAGTTCCCCTTGGCTCCTTTATCCCATGGGATGTAAAGGTTCAGGTAAGCAGGATAAAAAATGAGTTAGGGTGGACTGGTGACTCAGTAGAAGGGGTACCACCTGAGTATGACTACGAAAAAGTTGAATGCTATATGCAAGGGGTTAGAGATTATATTAAATTTCTGAAGCGTGGATACGCAAGAACCACACATTTAACATCTATTGATATTAGAAATGGAAGAAAAAATCGTGCTGAGTCTTTAGCGCTTGTTAATGAATATGAAAATAAAAAACCAGCTTCATTACCAATTTTTCTTGATTATATTGGACTCACTGAGAATCAGTTTATGGAAGTGATAAAAAATCATAAATTAATTAATAAGGAAGAAGATGGTGAGTTGCTTTTATCAATAGGCCCAAAACCAAAAGATCAAAATCTGTGGTCCAGGCATCCAGATATGAAAAAATCAGTCAGCTCAAAACTTTATACTGAATGGTTGAACGAAAATTCATAACCAAGTTACTGGTGTGTTGGGTCTGCCTAATACTAATGCTCCGGCAGTTTCATATCTTTTAGAAACCATCGGATATTCGAATAAAATAACTATTAACTCCCATGATCTTTATGGAATGAGCCATTTGATCATTCCGGGAATAGGGTTTATAAGTGCTATCACAGAGGAGATTGATGCGATAGAGGGCTTGCGAGAACAAATAGTTGCATTTTGTCAATCAGGAAAACCAGTATTAGGTATATGTCTGGGCATGCAATTATTAGGTTTTAGCTCAGAAGAAAACATCCTTGCGAAATGTTTAGGGATAGCGGAGTTTAAAACGGAAAGTTTAGCTAACCATATTTCTACTAACTCCGTGCCCCATATTGGATGGAATCAGGTAAGTTATAACCAAACTTCGGAGATATTCACAGGAATCCCAGAAAATACTGACTTTTACTTTTCACATTCTTTTGCGGTCATGTCGAGTGACTTGTCTACTTCAACAACAAATTTCGAAATTGACTTTGTGTCTTCAATAAAATCTAATAATGTATTCGGGGTCCAATTTCATCCAGAAAGAAGTCAAAAATTCGGCATTAAATTACTTGAAAATTTTCTACGACTTTAACTTATGATTCGTAAAAGGTTAATCCCTAGAATCCTTGTGAAGGAATTAAATGGTAGCCAAGTTGCGGTTATCTCCAAAAACTTTGACTCATTTAAGATTATTGGAGATCCGGCAAGTCAATTCGGAATTATGGAAGCAAACATGGCTGATGAGATATCAATCATTAACGTTAGTAATAATCAGTCACTTGCAAGAACAAATTTTCTTAATTTATTAATGGGATTGGTAAGAGTTTCATCGACTCCAATAGTTGCTGGTGGAGGAATTAAAACTTTTAGGGATGTTGACGATTTCATGAAAATTGGTATAGAAAAAATTGCAATTCCTTTGAGGACCGATTTGGATAATATTGAAATTGTAAATTACTCCTATAAAAAATTTGGAAGACAATCTGTTCAAATATGTCTTGACTACAGAGAGTTAGATGGTGTTTATTTAATCAATAAGTCCGAGAAAAGATTAGAGTTGAATGATTTGCTAAGAATTGTTAGCGTGTATTGTTCTCAGGGAGCAGGCGAGTTAATTTTAACAGATATATCGCGTGACGGAAGTAAAAGTGGAATGAATCTGAATTTACTGAAACCACTCTTAGGAATAATCTCCGTCCCTATTGTAGTTTCAGGTGGCGCACACAATCAAGACAATTTTGCTAAAGCCTTTCTTATGGGAGCGAATGGTGTGATTAGTGGAACATATTTTGCCAGGAAAGATCATAGTCTCATCCAACTAAGAAGCAGCATAGTAGCCAGTGGAATAAGTCTAAGGAAACTTGGTTGATATCAATACAAATAAAGTTAATTGGCTCAGACGGTTACACCCCTCTTCTAGTATTTGTTTGAATTGAATATATGACACTTTGAGTGTGATAGTGTAAATGTATGAGTATATTTTCGGGTGCATCAGTTTTAATCACAGGTGGCACAGGTTCTCTTGGCCAAGAAATGACAAAGTATTTACTGAATAGTACTAATGTAAGAAGAGTTGCTATTTACTCTCGTGATGAATTAAAACAATATACAATGCAACAAATCCTTAAATCTGATGAGAGACTTAGATTTTTTTTAGGTGATGTTAGGGATCTAGATAGACTTAAAATGGCTCTATCTGATGTAGATTTCGTAATCCATGCAGCAGCATTAAAGCAGGTAGATACTGGGGAATATAATCCTATGGAGTTTATTAAAACAAATATTTTAGGCAGTCAGAATTTAATTGAAGCTGCAATACATTCCGGAGTAAAAAAAATAATAGCTTTATCTACTGATAAAGCTTCATCTCCGATCAATCTATACGGAGCTACAAAATTGACTGCTGATAAGTTGTTTATAGCTGCAAATAATTATTCTTTTAAGAGGGGAACAATTTTTAGTGTAGTTAGATATGGGAATGTCATTGGAAGTAGAGGATCTGTGATACCACTCTTTAATTCTTTAGTTAATTCGGGAAAGAATTTAACGGTTACCGACAAAAGGATGACTAGATTCTGGATTAGTATGCCTGAGGCCATTAAATTTATATGTGATTCATTTGTTTTAATGAAAGGGGGTGAGCTTTTCGTTCCTAAAATACCTAGTTTGAAAATAATTGATTTAGCAAAAATAATTGGCCCTAATTCAAAAATAGTTGAAACAGGCATTAGACCAGGAGAGAAGTTACATGAAGAAATGATTTCGATAGAAGATTCAAGGCGTACAATTATTACTGATAGTCGATTTACTGTAATGCCAGTTCAAGCAGAATGGGGATATGAAAAACCTATTGGCGCGATGATGGCAGAAAATACATCATTCCGCTCAGACACAAATGAATTATGGGTAACTAGGGAACAAATTCTCAAAATGATTAAGAATCTTGATTTAGTGCATGATTAATTACGGTAGACAATTCATAGATAGATCAGATCATATGGCTGTTAAGTCTGCGCTATTTTCAGATTGGCTTACCATGGGGCCCAAGGTGCATGAGTTTGAATCGGAGATATCTAAAATTTGCGGAGCTCCATCTTTTGTAGTTAGTTCAGGAACCGCTGCACTTCATTGCGCATATGCTGCAATAGAACTTAAAGATGGTGACGAGATAATAACAACTCCTTTAACTTTTATAGCAACTCAGGCTACAGCAATGCAATTTGGGGCTAGAATTGTTTTTTGTGACATTGATACACAAACTGGAAATATCGATCCGAATTCAATTGAACAACTTATAACCACCAAAACTAGAGCAGTCACAGTAGTTGACTATGCAGGCCATCCTGCAGAATTATCTAAGATAAGAGATATGTGTAATAGAAATAATATATTTATGATTGAAGATGCCGCGCATAGCTTTGGTTCTTTTTATCAAGATTCTCCTGTAGGATCCATTGCCGATTTAACTACTTTTTCATTTTTCCCGACCAAAAATATGACCACAGGTGAAGGGGGAGCCGTCTCTTCAATAAATGAAAGTTTACTAAATAAAGCTAGATTATTCGGAAGACAGGGTGTCGTCAAAGATCCGGATCAGTTTCTAGTTTCGCCTGACGGGAAATGGTACCAAGAAGTTCATAGGATCGGTCTTAATTATAGACTTTCTGACCTCCAATGCGCACTAGGAATTTCACAAATAAAAAAATTACAAAAATTTAAAGAAAAACGAGATAGCATTTTTACTTATTATAATGATAGCTTAAGTAAGATTACTCAGATACGATTACCGATCAAATCAAAAAATGTAAATCCTATGTGGCACCTGTATCCAGTGCAGGTACTAGACGGTTCTCGTAATTCCCTTTTTGAATACCTTTGGAACTTGGGTATTAGGACGCAGGTAAATTATATCCCCGCTTATTTTCATCCAGTTTTCCAATCTTTAGGGTATGAGAGAGGGTTGTGCCCAAAATCTGAAGAGTTTTATGCCCAAGAAATTTCTCTTCCTATTCATCCAAGCCTAAGTAAAAAAGATTTAAAAATAGTTGTTGCAGCAATCACTAATTTTTTTGGGTATTAATTGTTACTGTCTGACTTTGAAAAGTGGGACTAATGGCGGAACCCTTAATTTATCTCTTAAATTATCATCCTCTAACACTTGCTTGATTTTTTTGAACACTATAGAGTATGAATTTGCTATTTTAGCAATTATTCTCTTGGAATGAGACAGGCTAATATTATGGGTGCCTAGTACCAATACACCATGCTGAAAAATCTCTTGCATGAAGTAGGTTTTTATTTCTTCAGGTGAATAATTATTAGTTTGACGCCAATTGATAAACTTCCAGGTAGGGTGGCCTGATAAATCAACTACGCTGTGCAGATTATGTTCATCAATTGCATCTAATGTGAGTTGTGCCAGAAGTTCTCCTTTTGCAAATAACTCACCACAGACATCTTCAGTAATATGTCTTTCCAAAACACTTTTTGCAGCCGATAGTGATAATAGCTCGCCGCCAAAAGTTCCAGATAAAAAAACATTTTCCATTTCTAGCATTATTTCTTTTTTACCTACAACCGCTGACAGTGGAAAACCGTTTGCAATACCTTTTCCAAAAGTAGATAGATCGGGAACAATATTGAATAGCGCCTGTGCTCCGCCTTTAGAAAATCGAAAACCTGTGATTATCTCATCAAAAATTAAAACCGCTCCAGCCTTACTAGTTAATTCTCTTACTTGCTCCAAAAACTTATCTTTTGGAAATTCACTGCTCATGGGCTCCAAAATCACAGCAGCAACTTTGTTTTCCAACATGGACAATTTTTTTATAAGTGAGTCGATATCATTATAATGAAATGAGTGTGTTAGGTGAGAGACTGCGGACGGAACACCTTTATTTCTTGACGTGGATCCAATATACCAATCTTGCCACCCATGATAACCGCAAACTAAAATATGATCTCTGCCTGTATAGCTTCTGGCGATTCTTATAGCTGCGGCAGTTGCATCACTTCCATTTTTACTAAAACGTACCATTTCTGCTGACGGGATTAACTCAGTTAGTAAATCTGCGACCTGAGATTCAAGTTTAGTAGGTAAGGTTAATGAAATACCTTTTCGTAACTGTTTGCTGACCTCTCGCGCTACTCTAGTATCTCCATAACCTAAAGTTACTGATGCTAAAGCATTCACTAAATCAATATACTTATTGTTGTCAATATCCCAAAGAAAAGCACCTTTTGCTCGTGAAGCGTACAGCGGTGAAATTCCAACTGGATATTGGGTTTTTGATTTTGAAAAAGTTTGTGAACCTAGTGGAATAGTAACTTCTGCAACTGCTAAATGTTTAATAGAGTTTTTAAATGTTCTCATAATCTCAGACTACACTAATAGAATATTGTTTGCCTAGTTCTTCCGATACTCAATTTGATTAAGTTGAGGGAATTTTTCAAGATACTTAGTTAAATCTTTAAGTCTGAATTCAGTCTCTTCGTTATAAAAGTATTTAAAAATGTTTGATACAAAGTAGAAATCTTTTTCCGTATCTACCGTCCATCTGTAATGACTCAAATCGACAGCATTAGTAAAGTTTTGTACAGAATAATCGTTTCTTCTATTCAGCAATCCTAGCGTGACGTGTTCTCGTTCACTATCCGATAAATTCATGGAATTTAGGCGGGTTAAAACTCCACACTTTATAATTTCTATATCGAGTCCGTTTGGAAACGTCAATTCAAGAATATTTGACAAATAATCCACTTGAACTCTATGGAATAAACTAAGCATTTCATCAATTAGATCCGGCATAACAAATGGACAATCACCAGTTAAGCGGATTATTACATCTGGCTTGTAAATGGTTTCTACTAAAGTAAATCTTGCTAGTACGTTTTCTAATGGCCCACGAATATATTCTTGGCGAATTGAATCAAGATATTCTGCTAAAACGTTGTCGGTGGTATCACTAGATATAGCAACCACAACTCTATTAACCCCTAATGACTTTTTAATCCTGCGAATTTGCCAAAAAATCATAGGGTGATTGTTTATTAATAGCATGACTTTGCCAGGTAAGCGAGAGGAACTCATCCTGGCTTGAAGTACTGCTATAACTTCTTTTTTCATTTTACCAATTCCTTGGATCTAAAATCTCCAAAGGTAAAGTTGTGATATGCTGTTCCCAACCAGTAGGTAAAGTAAAATCTGACTCTAGTACTTCTTCTAACTGGCTTACTGTGTCGACACCAAACACAATTCCATCTGCCCATGGGATCGATTTTACATAGGCAAGGCATAAATCTACGACTGTTGTATTATGCTGTTGAGCATAAGAATTTAACTGCTGAATCTGGTTTCTTACTTTTTTGAATTTACCACTTAAATTATTTGGATTCATTAGAAGCAACCCTTGTAAGAATATCGAACGAATGAAAAACTTATTACCTGTATTTGATAAAACATTTAATTCTTCACGGTTTAGTAGCCTTTGATCGCATATGTTTTCATTAATTTGAAATCTAGATAGTTTTGAATACTTTGATTTACATTTAATTATATCTTCATAGTCATAAACTGAAACTCCTAAATTTTTTGCTAAACCTGAGTCGACCACGTAATCAAGTGCAGTTTCAATTAAATTGGCTTTTTCACCTAGCAACAAGCTAGAATTATGAAGGTAAATAGTCGAGAAGCTGGGAATTTTAAGTTCTGCAAGTGAGCTTTTTACCGAAGTTATTATCGATTCAATCGAAATACAATCTGTTTCTGAAATTTTAGAATCAATTTGAACATTATTAATATTGTGTAATTCGTTGCCTAATAATTTCTCTGCGCCGAAATATGATTTTGCGGTATCAAAATGATTTAGTCCTTTTAATTGCGCTGTTTTAAGAATTTTACTTGCATTTTTTATATCAAAATTCTTTCCAATTTTTTGTCCATAGTCTCTGCTGAAATTTGCAGTACCTAGTACCAATTCAACCATCTTGAATAGCAAAATCTAACTCCATGGGTGTGCCTTTTGTGAAATTATCGCTGAACCGTTTACCAATGATTTGCGGCAAATATTTTGGTAAACATCCATGACCAGGCCTAATAGGTTTAACATTAAATTCACTTATTAAGTCACCTTTTTGAACATCCTCAACTATGAATAAAGATCGGCGAATTCTTCTAGACTCAGACTCAGATTCTGATATTGTCCATTCAAAATTCCCTAACGCTTTTGATGCTTTGTCTGCTTCTGTAACCATTTGTTTGAATTCATCAGGCTCGAGTGAAAATGCTGAATCTGGACCTCCATCGGCACGACTCAAAGTTAAATGTCTCTCAATTACGGATGCTCCAAGTGTAATCGCTGCAACACTCACTCCTATTCCAAGTGTATGATCTGAAATTCCAACTGAAACTTCAAATTTTTCCCTAAGTATTTGCATTCTACGTAAATTAGTATCTACAGGATCTGCTGGGTAGGCGCTCGTACATAAAAGTAGAGTCAAATCCTTGTTTCCAGTATCTTTTACGACCTTTACTAATTCGCATATTTCATCCCAATGAGTTGCACCTGTCGAAACTATTACAGGCTTGCCGGTTTTAGCAACACTCCTTATCAGTTCCAGATCCCCTGTCTCCATGGATGAAATTTTATACATGGGAGCACCAATTTTTTCAAGAAATTCCACCGCAGATAAATCAAATGGCGTGCTAAATCCAATTACGTTGGACTTTTTACAGATTTCAAATAATTCTTCGTGCCAATCCCAAGGTGTATATGCTGACTTATAAAGATCATAAAGTTTTTCATTGCCCCAAAGCGGATGTTCTGGAGAAATTCTAAAATTTGGTGAGCTGATATTTAATGTCATTGTATCTGCCGTATAGGTTTGTAATTTAATAGCGTTTGCACCAGCTTCAATTGCTGCTAAAACTAATTCACGTGCACGCTCAAGACTTCCTAAATGGTTGGCAGAAATTTCAGCTATGTATAAGGGTCCAAGAATATTCATATTTACTTATCCTACTCTAGACTTACAAAATTTAATACCCCTACATGATCTCATTCTACCCCGAATAAAGTGATAAAATCAGATCATGATAAAAATTTTGGATTGTAATGTACCATGAATAGAGTGACGAGTGAATTAATAGTTGGAATAGTAGCTAAGCATGATTTTTACTTAATTGACGCGCAACAAAGACTTTCTCATTTAAACGTAGTGATAAAGGTATTTAAGTCTTTAACTGATTTGAACAATGAAATTAATAAAGGCACATTTTTTGATTATCTTTTTTTCCCACACTTCTCACAGATCATTCCTGAAAATATTCACATGAAGTTCATGTGCATCGGTTTTCATACTGGTAATCTCCCGCTTGATCGAGGTGGTTCACCAATCCAGCACAAAATAATTCAGCAGCAATACAGAACTAAGGTGTCAGCAATTAAAATTGAGAGCAAATTAGATGCTGGACCTATATATCTTCAGAAGGATATTGACTTAAAAAATGGGAATATCTCTCAAATTTTGAATAACTTATCAAAGATATGTGCTCTAATGATGGAGGAAATAATCGTTAAAAACCTTCAGCCGAGAAAACAAAAAGAAACGAAAGCTCTTAAACCTAGACTAAGTGAATCAAATTCGAACCTAGGTCTGTTAGATTTAAGTTTACAATCCATATATGATCGAATTAGGATGGTTGATGGTTATGAATATCCTCGCGCTTATATTGAATTGGGAAAATACAGATTAGCATTTACTGAAGCTAATTTCGATGGTAATATACTTGTAGCCAACTGTAAAATTAGAGAAAGGAATTAAACATTTTAGTTGGTAATGTATCAATTATAGTTGCACATCCTGATGATGAAGTAATCGGGATGGGTGGAACTATTCGGAAGTTGATCGAGCAGAACAACAAGGTATCAGTACTCTTTTTATCAGATGGGGTTACATCAAGAGAAAATTTGCGAGAAGAAATTGAGTTGCGAAGGTCATCGTCAATTAATGCACTGAAATCAATAGGCTGCTCTGATATAGAATTTTGTGACTACCCTGATAATAAATTAGATAGTATTCCCTTGTTAAAATTGTGCAAAACTGTAGAAAGTCATATTCGCTCACGAAATACTGAGATAGTTTTTACTCATTTCCCTTTCGATCTGAATATAGATCATAGACGCACTCAAGAAGCAACCCTGGTAGCCTGTCGCCCAAATTCAGATTCTCTTGTTAGTGAATTATACTTTTTTGAAACTGTTTCAAGTACAGATTGGAAATTCGGTGACAGGCGTTTCTCTCCTAACCTTTTTATAGATATAACCAATCAATTTCAAAACAAATTACTCGCTTTACAACATTACGAGGCTGAAATTAACGCTTTTCCAAACGCTAGATCCATATTAAGTATAGAGTCACTTGCAAATTTTCGTGGTGCAAGTGTTGGTTTTAAAAAAGCCGAAGCTTTTGAACTAGGTTTCCATCGTATTAAGTAGTTTTAAGCGTTTAATCTCTTCAGAAATATTGGAATTCCATCCTTTAAAATCTTTTGGTAAATCTGAACTTGAGTGAAAAGTGCCCTTATTTTCCTGCTTTAGTGTCACATATCTACCATTAATAATGGAATCGAATTTTTCAATAAACATTTTCTCAATTTCAGAATTTAAGTGATCCCAAGTCTGTTTAAATGTAAGGTTCTCTGTATTGAAATTTACTTTCTTACGATAAATTATTTCTCCAGTATCAATCCCTTGGTCGATTATGTGAATGCTAACGCCAGAAGGGGTACCATCATAATGTGCCCAAAAATTAGGATGGTAGCCTCGATTAAATGGCAAATAAGAAATGTGGAGATTTATGGGTGGTGTCTTTGAGGTATTCATAACATCCTTAGGTATCAAATGTTTGTATCCAAATGAAATAACTAAGTCAAATCCGATAATTGAATTCAATACTCCTGATTCTTCAGTCACAAGGTGATCGGACTTGTTAAGAAATTCTGATATGGCTTTAGGTGTATTTTTAGAAGTTAAAAACAAAATATTTTTCTGTTTTTTACGATATTCCATGTTATTAGTATAACTATTTATTGAGACTAGTAGTGATGTGTCTACATAATTTCCCACTATAAATTGTAAGTTATGGTAGATTATATTCTTTTTAAGTACTCGAATATTCAGGAGAAACTTAAATTCTAAAACTGATATCTTGAGCTCATTTTTTCATTGTATAAAACCTAAGTTTAGGCAGTATTCAGTGTAATATGTATATTTACTATTATGAGATATGTTTTTCGAGCAGATGCTTCACCTGAAATTGGAGCTGGTCATGTAATGCGGTCTTCAGCAGTAGCAGAAGAGTTTATACGCAGTGGTTATAGTACCATTTTTGTGGGAGATATCAAAGGAATTCCATGGCTTTTCGAAAGAATTAAAGAATTAGGTTTTGATAAATTTTTCAATCATGAAAAAGAATTCACTAGTAACCCAAAAAAAGATGTTCTGATTTTAGATTCCTACTCTATAGACCCAGCTCACTCATATATAGATAAGTCAAAGTGGCTTAAGATAATTAGTTTATTTGATTCTGTAACTCCAAACTATTTTTGTGACATGCGAATTCATCCTGGTTTGTCAAATCAATGGGGGAATTTACCTGGGGTAATTACGCTGGGTGGACCGACTTATATTCCTATTCGAAAGTCCTTAAGGGTGACAAAATCAAATGTTGAATCAAAACCACTAAGAATTCTTATTGTTGGAGGTGGGACTGATATTAATAACTTTGGAATTGAGCTGTGCAAAGTTTTGCAAAAATTTGAATTTGATTTTCGAGCTACGGTTATAGTCGGTGAACAAACTCAGTTAAGCCTAGATTCGAGATTTTCTAGAGAAAAATTTGGAATTAATTTTGATATCTTGGTGAATAACTTTGATCTAGTTTTTACTACAGCAAGCACAATTAGCCTAGAGCTTGCGGCTAAAGGTTTTGTAATTGGTGTTGGTTGCTCTGTAAGTAATCAGGAAATTTATTTTAATAAATTAATTGAAATGAATCTAGCTATTTCAATCGGTCACTTTAAAAGTAAATGGATTTTCGATGAAATAGCAATATCTGCATTAATTGATTCAAAAAATTTGAGAATTTCAATAAGAAAGAATTTGTCTAAGGTATTAGATTTTGAAGGGGCTTCAAGAATTATGAAGCAAATTCTAGATATATCTGCAATTAAGTGATTATCTCTTTTGCAATTCTTGGAAATAGAATTGTAATCACTTACATTACTTTACTATGTGAATAGCCTACAACTCAAGACCAATATATTTAGTCTCTAAAAATTCTTCAATTCCGGCAAAACCTCCTTCGCGACCAAGACCTGATTGTTTAACCCCACCAAATGGTGCGGCGGGATCTGAAATCACACCTTTATTTATAGCCACCATGCCAGATTCCAATGCATCTGCTGTTCTGATTGCTCGCTTTAGATCGCTTGAGTAAACATAGGCAATTAAGCCAAACTCAGTTGCATTTGCAAAGGCAATTGCTTCTTCATCACTATTTGTGATCACAATGGGTGCAA
>Ga0169931_10009226_pt1 | contig 14272 bp, 6 predicted proteins | sample Kivu_15m_20L_FD_129675 | JGI IMG/M metagenome (GOLD analysis project Ga0169931, IMG submission 129675) | Freshwater microbial communities from Lake Kivu, Western Province, Rwanda to study Microbial Dark Matter (Phase II) - Kivu_15m_20L... | ecosystem: Environmental > Aquatic > Freshwater > Lake ...
CAGCGGGAGACCTGCAAACCGGAGGGATCGGCACGATTAACGTCGTGGCAACCAGCGGCGACGTCAGCATGGCCGACGGAACTACGTACACTGCGGTCGATGGCGCAGTCGCAGTCACTGCCGGTTCCAGCGTCCAGCTTGGCCAGATCACAAACGCCGCCACAATCAGCGTCACAGCCACCAGCGGCAGAATCACCGACAATACGGCCGCTGAAACGCCAAACCTGACGGGCACATCGGTGAGTCTTTCAGCAGCCGCAGGCATCGGTTCTGCTGGTGCAACTGACGACATTGACACCAGCGTTGATTTCCTGCAGGCTGTCAACAGCACAAGCGGAAATATCTTCATCGAAGAGGCAGATGGACTCACCATCAACGCCGGTGGCGTCGTCACTCAGGCGGGTAACGGCAACATCGATGTTCGCACCGCTGCAGGGGGACTCACAGTGGCCTCGGCGGTCACCGCACACGGCAGCGGTAATGTCACGCTTGCTGCCGCCGCTCTGCTCTCAGTGAACACCGAAGTCCGCTCGACCACCGGCAATCTGGTTCTCACTGGTGGAACTGGAGTCACTCACACAGCAGCAGGAGACCTGCAGACTGGTGGTGTCGGAACCATCACAGTCACAGCAACCAGCGGGAATGTGACGATGGCAGACGGAACAACCTACACGGCAGCAACCGGCGCTGTCTCCGTCTCAGCAGCCGCCAGCGTTCTGCTCGGGCAAATCACCAATAACAGTTCGATCAGCATCACAGCCACCAGCGGCAGCATCACTGACAACACTCTTGCAGAGACGCCAAACCTCACCGGTGTTTCCGCCATGCTTTCAGCCGCAAATGGTATCGGCTCGGCCGGAGGAAATGCTGACATTGATACCAGCGTCAGTTTCCTTCAGGCTGAGAACGCAACCACCGACAACATCGTCATCGAGGAAGTCAACGGGCTGACCATCAACGGCACCGGCGTCCGCACTCTTGCCGGTAACGGCAACATCGACATTCGCACAATCGCAGGCCCAATCACGGTCGCCGCGAACGTAATCGCCGATGGCAGCGGGGACGTGACGCTGAACGCGGCGGGGCTGCTCACCGTGAACAATCAGGTTCAGTCCACCACCGGTGATCTGAATCTGACCGGCGGAACGGGTGTCAGTCATTCCGCAGCGGGAGACCTGCAAACTGGCGGAGGCGGTACGATTACCGTGACTGCGACAACTGGCGATGTCAGCATGTCTGACGGAGCTGAGTACACTGCGCTCGATGGGGCAATCTCAGTCACTGCCGGGTCCAGCGTCCAGCTTGGCCAGATCACAACTGCTGTGACAATCAGCATCACAGCCAGCAACGGCAGCATCACTGATAATACAGTTGCGGAAACAGCAAACCTGACAGGCACATCCGCCAACCTTTCTGCCGTCAATGGCATCGGTGGTGCCGGTGTCGCCGACATTAATACCCAGCTGAGCCAGCTCGAGGCGACAAACACCGTCAGTGGGGTGATTGCAGTCACCGAGATCGGCAGCGGCACGCCTGATCTTGGGCTGCTGACCATTTCAAACGGCAATCGCGGAGTTATTCTCACGGCCGTTTCCGGGGCACTTATCGATGCCAACGGGGCCGCACTGAATATCACAGCCGGCGATCTGACACTGATCGCAGCTACGGGTATCGGCGGCGCCGATGCTCTCGAAACTCAAATCATAACGCTGACTGCTGACAACACAGTCACAGGAAATATCGAGATTAACGAAGTCGCCGGCAGCGATCTCACGCTGCTGCGAGTGCGGCAGACGAATGCTGCTGGCAGCGGAAATATCATCATCTCCACCACAGACGCTCTGCTGCGAGTCTCTGCGACGGGGTTTGGTGTGCATTCAGCGGGCACAGGCAACATTCAGCTGACAGCCGCTGGTGCGGTGTCCGATGCAGCCATCTTCAGCAATGTTTCCAGCAATAGTGGCAACATCAGTATAACGGCCGGACGCGACATTCTGCTGGGTGAAGGCAGCAGCCTTGCGGGTGGTTCGGGGACACGTGGTGTCGCCATCAGCACTGCTGGTCCCGCCGCTGTGCTCGCGGCCGGTGGTGCGGTCGCCGGCAACACTGTGCTCTCCGTTCGCAGTGCCGGAGGCTTTGTCGCAGGACAGGAAGTGCAGCTGGTGGATGGACTCGTGTCTGAGCGAGCTGTCGTGGCTTCGGTGGATCTCGCCACCCGCACAATTACGCTCACCAGTCCTCTGCTCGGGAGTTACTCATCCTCTGCTCAGGTGCTGACACGCCGCGCGGCCGCAACGCTCACCAGCGATGCTGTCGCCGCAACGACGACTCTGGCTGTCAGCGACACCGCTCTGTTCGCAGCGGGGACCCGAATTGACATCGAAGTCGGGGGCACGATCCAGACCGGTGTTGTGGCGATGGTTGACTCGGGTGCCGGAACAATCAGCCTGACTCAGCCACTCACCTTCGCCGCCACCAGCGGTGCTCGCATCTTCGCCGCCCGCGATCAAACGATTGCTCTGAGTGCCAACCGCAATCTGCTGGCCGCAGACGGTACTCTGCTGACCACCGATAATCTTCGCAGCGGCAGCTACAGCGACCTGCGTGGTGACAGGATCGCTGTTGTCGTCGATGCAGACAATAATGCTTCCCGCGAAGATCGCAACGGCGACACCAATCTGACCATTGCTGACTATATCGGTGCCGGTGGTATTCAGGACGGTGTGCTGCTTCTTGGAGCAGACTCGCGCCTGCGGACCGATGGCGGCGTGGCGTCCGGCTTCGCCAATCGACCTGTGATTTCCGATACTCTGGTCGCCACAAATACCGCCTTCTTCACCGACTTTGCTGATCCACGCATCGCCGCCATCGGGGCTGTGGGTCCGGGGCTGCAGTACGGCGTGAGCTTCAGCCTTGTACTTCCGTCACCCGGTGAAGAAAACGTACGTGTCGATATCGACTGGCGCGACCCCAACGTCGGCCCCAGCGGGCCGCGCATCGATTCACAGTACCTGAATTTCAGCGATGGCGTTTCGTCTTCACTGGTCAGGCATGGATACCACCTGAATGACTTCGTGAATTTCTTCATCATTGAGAAGAATCCACTCTTCCTCGACTTCGCGGTTTCCCATCACGAAACAATCAGCCTGACCGCAGACGCCGGCGTGCAGGGCACCCGTTCTGCACTCCCATGGGTATCAGGGAGTGGTCTGACTGAAGTCTCGCTGACTGGCAACCTGTCAACCACAGACAACCGCGGCACCACCGTGGCTGGGCCGTTCCCGATCGAGCCGGCCGGCGTTGATCGCACGCTCCCGTGGGTCGCCGACGATACCCTCTCACAAACCGACTACCTTTTCGAAGGTGGTATCATCCGCCTCAACCTGCCAGCCCCGCCGTTCATGCGTGAAGAAGAACCGTCACCCTTCGTCTCGGGAGAACTGGAACCGCTGCAGATGCGTGAAGTCTTCCTGCGGCAGCTCACACAGCCGGAAAATCGTCTCGACGAAGATCTGCCGCTCGAACAGCCTTCATCGGTGTCGGAAGACATTTATCAGCTGCGTAAGCGAGGTGACAGTGGTGAGTATCAGGTGGAGAAGGAGGACATCGAATCCGGTGAACGTCTGCTGCACCCGCAGCTGCTCAGGAAATGGGTGGCCGACGAGGACGTTTCCACTGGCACAGGCTACGAGCTCTGGCTGATCACCCGCAAAAAGACGGCCAGTGGCGGCGAGATCGTTGTCGAACGCCAGCTGCTGCAGTTCGACGTGCGGGATCAGCGTCCGTTCCCGTCAGCGGAGGACGCTGAATCGCTCGCACCCGCAGAACTGCGGCTGGAACCTGCAGAACCAGCGGCACAGCCCGGGGCCAATCCACCGGCCGCGAATGGTGCTGCTCTCGATCAGCCAGCGGCGGCCGGCGCTGTCGCAGAACCGCTCAACGCGGCAGTTGAAAGCAATTCGAGTGCAGATGAATCATCGGACGCTGAAGAACCACAGCAGCCCGCACCGTTGGCCACTTCTGCTATCGCAGGACTGGTCGTCAGTCAGGCACTGAGAAACCGTATTTCTCAGACAGCCAGCACTGCTGCACTGAAAGTCGCCCGCTCCCTGCGAAATCACCGCCGAGTCTGATCGAATTTGTACGAAGTTTCCCGGAAAATTACTTTCCCGAGGATTTTCTCTGGGCTGTTCCCCTGTTTTTTGTACAGTGAAGTTGGCAGAGGGCTCTTTTGATTTCACTCTCACTCTCAGTGGTGCGGTGTTATGAACGGAAACGACAAATCTGACAGCAGGGAACAGCCAGCCAGAAATCCGCATCAGCGGAAAGTCTTCGCCACCATGCGCCCGGATCCGTGGTCCGAGGCCGAATCCTTCGCGCCGATGACTCCGCCACCCGCAGCGCCCACAACACCTTCTCACAATCCGCCCCGAAAACCTGCTGCAGCCAATTCCACGCTGCAGCCACCGGGACTTGTTTCCCCTGCGACCGCCCAGTTTCCCCTTCCGAACCAGAAGGCCGAACCCCCAAACTCCCCCCCTGGCCCCGCCGCAAAGAACCCCGCCAGTCCTCCCCTCCCTTCAGCCCGTGACACCGGCACGCCCAATTCCTCAAACCCACACTCCGACACGCTGCCCTACGCCGCCTCCATCTCGGCAGACCCCGAGGACCGTGCCGAAAATCACGCTGCCAGCTCCGAACGCCCCTCGTCGGCCGATTCCGGGAACACGGGGTCCAGACCACCAGGCCTCGATTCCAGCGCCCCCGTACACGCACGCTCCGCCATCTCTTCGTGGGTCGGCCAGGCCGGCAGTCTGCAAATCAGAAAATGCCTCGTCGGCGGAGAAATCTCCGGTGTTCAGCAGCGGGTTCTTACCGAACAGTCCCCCGACGCCCAGTCCGGCCACCGATCCGAATACGCCATCCAGAACCGGCTCGGCAAAGGCGGCATGGGCAACGTCTATCGGGCTCAACAGACATCACTCAACCGACCGCTGGCCGTCAAGGCTCTCCGCAGTGATCTTTCAAATCCGCAAACCGTTCAACGCATGTTTGTTGCGGAAGCACTGATCACCGCCGGACTTGTCCACCCCAACATCGTGCCTCTGCACGACCTGGCTATGGACGAACATGGTCGCCTGTTCTACTCCATGAAACTCGTCTCCGGCCCGAACTGGCAGAAGGTCATGCCGGAACGCACGCTGGAACAGAACCTCGATATCCTGCTCCGCGTTTGCGATGCGGTCGCGTACGCCCATTCGCGTGGCGTCATCAACCGCGATCTCAAGCCGGAAAATGTGGTCGTCGGTGAATACGGCGAAGTGATCGTGCTGGACTGGGGTATCGCTGTGAACAGGCCACAGTTCGCAAACCCCGGCCAGGCGCTCACTCTCCCCTCCGGTTTCACTGCCGTCGATCTCGGCCCCGCCGGAACCCCCGCCTACATGGCTCCGGAATTCACCCTGCGATCCACCGATCGCGTCTGTCCCCAGTCAGACGTCTATCTGCTCGGAGCGATGCTTTTCGAACTCCTCGAAGGTCGTCCACCGCACCTGCTCAAAGAATTCAGCCACATCACTGACTCGGAAGTACTGGCCTCTGCCGTCTGTGACGCTGCCTGCCGCAACCACATCGAAACCGACGTTCGCTACTCGGGGGAACTCATGCAAATCGCTCTGAAAGCCATGGAAACGCACCCCGAAGATCGCTATCGCACCGTCACCGACTTTCAGGAAGCCATTCGTCAGTACCGCATCACCGGCCGCGCCGAAGAACTGCTCATGGAAGCCAAACTCAAACACCTCGATCGCTACGACGATTATCAGCAGTCCGTCGCTCTGTTCGCCAACGCCATCCAGAACTGGCCCGACAATCCCCGCGCTGCCGCTGGCGACGCAGAAGCCCGTGAAGCCTTCGCCAGCCTCGCCCTCAAACGCGGTGACTTCGATCTCGGTCTCGAAGTCGTCGCCAGCCGCCGCGAACCACAACTCGTCGCACTCCGCAAAAAACTCGGCCGCAATCTGCTCCAGCGGAAAATCATCCGCGGCACATGGCTGCTGTTTGGTGGACTGGCTGCGCTGTTCATTGCCGTTTCCATCATTTTTGGACTGGATGCGAGGACGCAGAAGCAAGCGGCAGAATACGCGGTAGAGCTGGCAACGGAAGCGAAAAAGAAGGCTCAGGATTCAATTCAACTCGCCAGCGATTCTGAAAAGAAAGTGGCTGACCTGAACCGGAAAGGAGCAGAATTGGAGAAAAAAAGAGCAGAATTGGAGAAAAAAAGAGCAGAATTGGAGAAAGAAAACGGCGAAAAAGGAGCGTTGTTGACTTCTCTGGAGGCCAAAAAGAAACAACTGGAAGACGCCAACAAGGACCTCGATAAGGCCGCGAAGGACGCAGAAAAAGCTAAGATGGTGGCAGACGATGCCGCACAAAAGGCTCGCAACGAGGCCGGGATCGCCGACCAGGCCGCCAAAGAAGCCCTCAAAAAAGCCAACCAACAGGCAGTTGCCATCGGCAAACAAAAAATAGAGTCGCTCCAGGAACTCCGCGAGTGGCAAAGCATTGTTGATGTGGCCACCACAATCCTCGACGAACTCAGCAATAACCCCGAGTTCTCAGACGCTGAGCGAAAAACTATCCAGGCTCAACTGAATGAAGCCCGCCGCAGGGCCAGCCGACCAACCGGTAACCTGCGTCGCGAAATCCCCGCCGCCGCAGACAGCGTCACACTCGCTGCCATCAGCGATAATCAGCAAATTGTCGCATCCATCGTCACAGATGCTCGCAACGGTCGTCGCCTGAGACTTATTCATTCAGACTTCCTCACTGCAGAACAACCACAACAGCAGATCCAGTTCCTGAATCTGCCCGCACAGACCCAATCCGGCCAACTTGCCGTCTCTCCAACCGGCCGCTTTATCTGCCTGCTCACCGATAACGGAGCTCTGCTCTGGTCCCGCAGTAACTCCGGTGTCTACAGCGAAATCGGCCTGCCCGATCTGCAGCCCTCAGAGGCAAAGTTCAAGCTCGGGTTCTGCTCGTTCAACGCCAACGAAAACTGCCTGTTCCTTGTTGGTGGAGATAAACGAAGCTCCATCAGAATACTCGATCTGCAGTCCTCCGAACCCAAATCTCTGCTCCAGCCATCTCAAACACTCTTTCGCAGCCCCGAAGACAGCCACATCTGCACCGAATTTGTCGTCGCTCAGGACGGCAGCGGAATTCTGCACTTTTCCAAACACGAAAGCCGCAGTGACTCCAAATGTCGCTTCTTCCCCATCGAATGGAAAGAAGGTGTTCCCACACTGCCGGAAAACGCTGATTCCGTCCCCGCCTTCGAAGTTGCGAACCTCCCCGGCCTCCCACTTGCCAATTCCGATATCTCCCTCCTGCAGCTCACCCCGAAAGGCAATCTTCTGATCGGCCTCGAAAACAGAAATCGCGACCGAAATGTTCTGGGCATTCTCGCCGCAGTCCCCCGAACCGCTCAGAGTGGCACCGGATTCCCATTTGCCGTGCTGGACGGCGACCCCGCCATTCGCTGGTTTCAATCCCGCGAGCCTCAGCTGCCCGCTATGATTCGTGTCTCGGAAGACGAACGCACCATCGTCGCTGCACACAATCGAAAACGCGATAACCTTGAAGTCTGGGATGCATCCGGAACCACCATCGTTCAGGCAGTTATCAAGGGCATCGAATCACAGGCGACAGCCACCAATAACGCGGGTTCCGTCGGTACCCTCCTCGCCGGCCAGTCCCTGCAAATTCGTGCCTTGGGAATTCCCGATGACGAATCCAGTAACTTCTTCACCCTCGACGATAAATCGCTCTGCCGCTGGAACCTGAATACCTGGCACGAACTCACCGATTCTGCATCCAAAGTTGTCAAGTCATTCCAGCAGCAAAAGCCGCCGGCCGCGCCTAATGCCGGCAGATTGCCCCCGGGCATCCGTCGCTCACCTCTCTCCGCAGCACTCCCCAACCACCGCATCAACTCGCTCGGCGACGCGATACTCACCAAATTCCCGCTTCAACCACAGGATGCCGCGGCCTCCAGTCAGCAGGAAATCTCCGCAAGGCCCGCCACGCGGTTGTATTCCGCCGAATTCAACGCCGATGGCTCAAGAGTTCTCGTAGGCACCGGGGAACTGGACGCCCGAGTGCTCGACGCCGCCACCCTCAAACCACTCGAAAACATCAGCAATCGCCCGGATCCGCTGGCAGGAGATGCTCAAACCGGTGGAGCCCGCAACGAATTTCAGGAAGGTCACAAATCAAACATCGTCTCCCTCAAATTCCTTCCTCCCAACGGTGATCTGCTTCTGACCTCCGAAAACCTCGGCGTCATCTCCGTATGGGATACTCTCGCCGACGCCGATGGCATCGGTCGCGAAGAATCCCGACTCCTCACCAACCTCGGCACCGGTGCCTTCACAGTCTCCGCAGACGGCAGCCTCGTCCTCGCCGGCGGCGCAACGCTGGAACCCGTCGAAAACTCCGAGCCCCGCCTGCTTTACGAAGCACTGCTCTGGAATACCGCGGATCTTCGCACCTCCGTCGCCCCGGCGCCCGCCAGACGACTGCAGGTCGATCAGCCCCAAATGATCGAACGCTTCAGAAAACTGCGCATCGAACCTGCCTTCCAGATCACTTCCACAGCTATCTCCCGAGATAACAAGTTCGGTGCTGCCGGCGGACGACGCGGTGAACTCGTCATCTGGTCGCTGGCAGACGGCAGCGTCCACGCTGTCGCCCGAGCACATAATGGCGACCAGGTAGCCGCTGCAGTTTTCCAGGCCGACGGACTCCTGATAACGGCCGGTTACGATGGTCGCGTCATTCGCTGGACAGTTGACGAAGCCACCGCGACTCTTAACGGGCAGACGCTCTACACGGGCCAGCAGATTCTTCAAATGGAAGCCTCCGCAGATTTGTCGCGACTCGCCATCGCAGACCTCAGTCCTCTCAGAGAAACTGTACCCGGCAAACAAGCGGGCCCGCGAGTCGGCCGCCCTTCAGTTCTCCAGATTCGCGTTCTCGACGCCGACGGCACTGTCCTCAAAACAATCCGTGAAACACGCGTGCTGCCAGGCACCTCCGATATCCGGATTCCGTTCGAAACCGGCCTCGCATGGTCCCCCGATGGGTCCCGACTGCTGCTTGTGCAGGAAGGAAAACTGTCCGTGGTTAATGCGGCAGACTGGTCGGCGGAACGCACGCTGGCCGTTACAGGCTCCGCAGCAGGTTCCGCCAGGAAACCGATTCGTGCCGCATTCAGTCCCGCCACCGCTGATGGCAGCCTCGTCGCAACTCTCGGTGAACGTCAGGCCCACCTCTGGGATCTCGCAAAATCCACTCACCTCGCCGAATTCCGCACCCACCACAGCGCCAGACTCACAGCCTCATGGTCTTCTGACGGCAAACTGATGCTCACGGCAAGCGACGCTGTTCGCCTGTTTAATTCCGCTGACGATTCCCCCAATCGCGGAGTCACACTGCAGCGACTTGCCGCTGAAATTAATTCCACGCCGCTGGAAGTCGCCCGCTTCAGCCCCGCACCAGATGATCTGAGATACATCAGTATCAATCAGGCTGGTGAAGCCGAGATTCAGAGCTGCAGCGCCGCTGGCAACGTATCCGGTGCAAGTGTTAAGTTCCCCGCACCCACGAAATCTGAACTGCCCGGATGGGCCAGCGACCTCAATCTGAATCGCTTCCCTTCCAGCGCCCGCTGGAGTCACGATGGACAACTTGTGGTCCTCATCAGAAATGGAATCCTCTCCTGCTGGAAGACTGCAGGTGATCAAACATCCGCTGCTCCTCTTGAACTCCCAACTGGCATCGATGGTCGATTCAATGACGCAGTCCTCTCACCCGATGCTCAAGTGCTTGCGGCCGCAGGCCTCGCTGATGTTGAGTCAGAAGGACAGGTGCGGCCGATCGTCAGCTTCTGGAAACGCACCGCTGACGGCGTCTTTAAGCCGGCCGCACTGCTCGTCGATGCCGATGGACGCCACAGTACCGGCAACGCAACCGGACTCCCAGGGGGCATCATTGCACTCGCCCTCGACCTGCCGGGAGATCGCATTCTCACTGGGGGCGCTGGCGGAGAAATTCATCAGTGGACAATCACCGTTCCCGATCCTCCGGCTGATCCACAGGCCGAACTGCCCCGAGCTGTCTGGGCCTTCGAAAAGAAGAAATCTGACGATAATTCACCCCACACCGCCCCCCTGATCACACTCCAGTTCGCCCCCGACGGTCGACTGCTCTCAGCAGACCGCGACGGCAACCTGTTCATCTGGCCCGCAGACTAACCACAGCCTGCCCGCCCCAGCCTCGCCAACCGCCGCAACTACTGGTCTCACGCAAATGAAGGACAGCTCGTTCAGATTTCCCGCGTTTCATTTTTGCGAACCGGCGTTCAAAGCCCCAAAGGTGCAAGGCTCAGCGATACATGCAAACCGGTACCAGTCACGGATCCCCGTCCCGCTGCTTCATCGGTCCCATACGTCCCGTACGTCCCATAACATCCCAACGGGCCCGAAGTTCGTGCCAGGTTCGTTACCGGCTGTTTGACAGCGGCCATATTCCGGGGCCGACGGACTGGAAGTCCGTCGTACCGCAGAGTCAGGCGAGCGGCGTGGTGCATGGCACTCCAGCATCCTGTAATGTCCGGCCACTGGCCTTGATCGCCCACCGGCCAATTCTGCCGATTGTCTGCTCCACCTCACTGCCGTTAAAACTTCGCTGACTGACACCTCCGCTACGCTGTGCACGGCTGTCACGATGCAATTCGGGATTTCTTCCTGCGATGACTCATCGTGGTGACGATCCTGCCGAATAAATCGAGCAGTGTTGAGGTTCCGTTTTTAAGGAGGATACCCAAATGACCAGGATGGTCGACTTTCGGAAAATGATGACAGCAGCGATGGCTGTGCTTGCCCTGCTGCTGGTCTCAGGCACTGCCAGTGTGCAGGCTCAGGACAAGGGAGCACCGCCGTGGGGCGAATTCCTGAGCCAGTTCAAGCGCGACAAGCTGCTGAAGAAACCCTACCACATGGAGCCTGCTGAAGGGGATCTTGCAGGTCCCAAGGGTCTGGCTTCAAAAATTCGCGCTCGGGAACTCGATGTCCCCAATCGAATTGCCGGTATTCGCTACCTCGCCAATCTCGACTGTGCCCAGTTCCCTGAAGCCAAAGCCATGCTTCTGGAAATGCTCAGCCCCGAAAAGGAACGCTGGGAAGAAGTCCGTTACGAAGCTGCACTCGGCCTGAAAAAGATGCTCTCCCGCAGCAACTGTTCCCGTGCGTCCGGAAATGGTCCCCGCAGCTCTGAAAAGAGCGACAGCATGTTCACAAAGCTCTCCGCGAAGAAGAAGGCCGAACAGGAAATGTGTCACTGCACGAACTGCTGTGACGCAGAAACCATGCAGACACTGGCAAAAACAGCCTACGAGATCAAGAGCAACGGATGCTGCTACGAGCCGTCTCTGCGAGTCCGCAAAATGGCCGTCGAAGCCATCTCAGTCTGCGGCATTCCATGTAACTTCGGCCCCTATCAGGCGGAAGAAGTTGCTCCCGCACCGGCTGGCGACGTGAAGCCAGTCCCCGAAGAAACGCCCCCGCCAGTCAAGGGGACCGAACAGGCTCCGGCACCCGCCGCCAAAGACGCCACACAGGCCGCTGCTGAACCAACTCCCATCTCCCGCCTTGAAAAGCTCTGCGTCGTCAATCTCGCTGCAGGTCGAGCTGTGCTCAGCAATCGCCAGATCAGTGCCGAGCATCAGGGAAGGCTGTACTTCTTCGCCTCCGAAGATGCCCGAAAGGCCTTCGTCGCCGCCCCGGAAAAATATGCCGTCGCTTTCGGTGGCTGTGATCCCGTGGAATGGGTGAAGTCAGGCCGCGCCGAAGTTGGCCGCTACCTCGTACGTCACTCCGGTCGCAGCTTCATGTTCGCCAGCCGCGAAAACGTCGAAGCCTTCAAAGAGTCACCCGAACGCTTCATGCCCGCCACACCCGCCGCTCGGAATGTTGCGTCGGCACGCTGATCCGGAAGTTGTCACGCGATCCCAGTCCGTCCTCCCCGAACGACCGGCGTCAAAAAACGCCGGTCGTTTTGTTTTTGCCGCACATTCCCTGAATTCGGGCTGCAGACGCTCGAAAACAGCAAACTCTCCGACCGGGCGAGCCTTTTCTGTGAACAGCGGCAGAAACTGCCGAATCTCTCCCTGTCGGCTCGTATTTGCCCGGCGGCATCCTGCCAATGGGGTTTAAGAAATGGGATTTTGCGGAGTGCATGATATGAAGCGAATGACACTTGCCATGGTTGTGGCGCTGCTGGCCCCCTGCATGTTCCCCGAGACGATGGCGGGTGAAGGTTGTGGGAATACAACGAAGGCCTGCGGCGAATGTGGAAAAACGACAACTACGCCCTGTGCAGAAAAAGCCTGCTGCAACCCCTGCGAAAAGCCGGGCATCGTGGAGTGCTGGGACTGTACCTTCGAAGAAGGCACCGACGTTGATTCGCTCACACCTGCAGCCCAGTCAAAGGTACTCAGGGAAGCCTCCCAGGCACGCATCGTCTATGAAGGCCCGGATAACGTCGGAGTTTGGCTCAATGGTCAGCGGATGTCTGCACTCGGAAAGAAACGCTCTTACCTGATTCCTCTGCCCTCAGCCGATGCCTCATACACTTACGAAATCAAAGTTGATGCCGTGCTGAACAGCAAAAAATATTTCCGTCGCATCAAAATTGAATCTCTCAAAGCCGGGGCAATTCTCGTCTGTCGAGTCGAAGCAGCGGAAGGTGAAGAAGTCCGGCTTGACGCACAGATCGTGCCCACCATCCAGCCCTGATCCTCAACGAACAATCGTCCGATCCAGGCCTCTGACCGCCAGCATTTCTGCTGGCGGTTTTATTTTTTTGGCGCCCGTGGAGTTGTTGCGGCCGGGGCCGCCTGACTAAGCTACCGAAAGTAGCGTTCCAGCAGGACATGCGACCACAAGGCAGACCCCATGAACAGCGCAGCCGGAGAACAACCTTCCGGATCGTCACAGCGATGGCTTCACGGTGGGGGACCGCGACAACACCCCGAACTCTCAGCCCTCCTCGCTCAAATCCTCGAATCCTCTCAGGAAACCACGCCGTCAGCAGCTGATCACCACAGCCTGCCACTGCTGCAGCAGGTGGCCAACCGCTACCCGGACACCGAAATCTCGCTGCAGCCAATCACCACAGAACTCGTGCAGACAGTGCTCCCAGCCTTTCGTGGAATGCAGCCTGCCGATTACGCAACAATGATCCTGCAGGTCGCCCAGTCACTCTGGGATGATCCGGAAAGCCGTCGCAGACTCGGTGAATTCTGGGGCGGTCTGCAAAGGAGCATCCAGCGTGGGGGCTGATCCGCAAAAAACAGCGCAGTTGATCAACGGCTGCCAGGGACTCGTCAGAACAATCGCCTGGCGAATTCACCAGCGGTTGCCAAAAACAGTCGATCTCGACGACCTGATTGGCTACGGCCAGGTGGGCCTCGCAGAGGCTGCACGCGACTTTGACGAACGCAAAGGACATCAGTTCGTCACGTACGCCTGGTACAGAGTCCGCGGTGCCATCCTCGACGGACTCTCACGAATGACCTGGTTCAGCCCCGCAGATTATCACAGCGGACGCTATGAAGCCGCTGCCAACGCTGTCCTCACCAGCGAACTCAGCAATGCCGACGGGACACAGCAAGTCGACTGGTTCACTCGCACCTCCCGATCGCTCGGAGCCGCGTTTGTGCTCACGGCCTTCTCCGGCACAATGGGGGAACCGGGGGAGCCCGCCGTCGAAGATCCCCGCTCACCTCTCGAATCCAACGAACTGCAGACCTCCGTTCGCAAGGCCATCGCCACCCTCCCGGACGCCGAACGAAGCATGATCGAAGGCGTGTATTTCGAAGGACTGACGATCACGCAGGCCGGGGAACGCCAGCACATCGATAAATCGTGGGCCAGTCGTCTGCACGGCAGGGCGCTCGAACTCCTTGCCACAAAACTCAGCGATAACTCGCCAAATTTCCATTAATTCGCAGCGCCTTCATTGTCCAGGGTAGATTCCCTGGTTAACATCCGCGGACATCGTTTCTTCCGTCACCGGGGTGATCAGAAACCAGACTTCGTCCTTCGTAGGTACACTTCCTATGACGCTTGAACTGGATCTTGCCCAAATCCTTAGCCACACCCAGGATTCCTCCCCAGCCGGCACCGACCTCCGCAGCGACTCAAAC
>Ga0169931_10009227_pt1 | contig 14271 bp, 15 predicted proteins | sample Kivu_15m_20L_FD_129675 | JGI IMG/M metagenome (GOLD analysis project Ga0169931, IMG submission 129675) | Freshwater microbial communities from Lake Kivu, Western Province, Rwanda to study Microbial Dark Matter (Phase II) - Kivu_15m_20L... | ecosystem: Environmental > Aquatic > Freshwater > Lake...
AGCCGGGGGCTTCCGCCCAGCCGCTCGCTCGGCGTAGTTGTCCGAGGCGTAGCGGACGTGGTCGTGGCAACTTCAAACGTGATGCAGATCTTTCGTGCCGCTGCCAGTCGTTCACTCTGCGGCACTCCCGCAACTGAAAGGAAACGCGATCGCGAGTGCCGCGTCAGCTGTCGCGGCGGTCTTTCTGTGGCGAAGGGCGGGAAGCTGCGGAGTCCATGGCGCATGGTTTTCACCGCGGCAGTTTTGGCTTTCCCGATTTCGGTGATTTCGTTAGGATTCGAGGAAATCTCGGTGGTGAAGCAGGACTGGGAAGGATTGGGTTGTGGAGCAGCCTCTGTCATGTGGATTTCTGATCCTCAGGGGAAACCCTGTTGATTCTTTTCTGCTGATGCGCCATTCGCGGCGATGGGATCTGCCCAAGGGGCATTTGGATCCGGGCGAGACGGAACTGGAATGTGCGTTGCGGGAGCTTCGCGAGGAGACTTCGATTCCTGCGGATGCGGTGGAGGTGGACCCCGATTTTCAGTTTGAGAACCGCTACATGGTCAATCAGCGTCGGTATGGTGGGCGGGGTTTGATTGAGAAGCGGTTGCTCATTTTTCTGGGGTGGCTGTTGCGGCCGGTTGAGATTCAGGTGACTGAGCACGACGACTACCGCTGGTTTCCGTGGAGTCCGCCGCATCAGATTCAGGAATGGACAATTGATCCGCTGCTGCACGCTGTGGAGTTGCATTTGAAAGCTGCGGGGAGGCTGCCATCGGCGTGAGTGATTTTCAGGGGCGTCAGCCACAACCGCTGCCGCACACGCATAATTCCGGTTGGGTACAGAGTCCCGGGATTGAGGTGCTGCAGAAGCCTTCTGAGTGGGGCAGGCTGCGGGAATACGTTCAGGGTGTGGTGCGGCATTTTCGGGATGACGGTCGCGTCGTGGTCTGGGATATCTGGAACGAGCCGGACAACTTTGACGGGGGTGCCGCGAAGCGACCTGGGCTTGAACCTCGGAACAAGCCTGAACTGGTGAATCGGCTGTTGCCCCAAGTGTTTGCGTGGGTGCGGGATGTGGGGCCATCGCAGCCGTTGACTTCGGGTGTCTGGCGGGATTCGGAGAACATTCGCGAGCTGGACGCCTGCAAGCGGATACAGCTGTCTCACAGTGATGTGATCAGTTTTCATACGTACGGCGATGCCGCATCTCTGAATCGCTGCCTGACGAATCCTGGACATTACGGTCGGCCGCTGTTGTGTACGGAGTTTATGGCGCGGCCCAACGGCAGTGTGTTTGAGCCGCATCTGCAGATGATGCGTGACGGCAAATGTGGAGCCTGGTGCTGGGGCTTCATCAATGGCAAATCACAGACGATCTCTCCATGGGATTCGTGGACAAAGACCTATGGTGGACCTCCGCCAGAGTGGTTTCATGATGTTTTGCAGCCCGATGGAACCCCGTTCAGGCAGTCGGAAGTGGATTACATTCGGCGCGTCACAGCGGCTGCGGTGAGATAGGTGTTTTCTGCGGAGTTTGGAGTGAAAAATGCGTGAGCTGAGAAGCTGTGTTCCGGTGGCGCTGGGAGTGTTGGCTGTCGTGTGGCTGCCGTTGATGGTGGAGACGGCGCAGGGCCAGTCGGCTCGGATCGACCAGGTTCGCTCGCCTGAGCAGGCCGATTCCGTGGAAGTGGTGCATCGGGATCTGGCATATCGGCCGGAATCAGCAGCGGGGATTGCGGGGTTCGAGCGGTGTCGGCTGGACCTGGCATGTCCCCGGGACAGCAGTGGCTTTGCAACTGTCGTATGGTTTCATGGGGGTGGTCTGAGCAAGGGGAATCGTGAGCTGCCTGGGTCTCTGCGGGGGCGTGGAGTGGCGGTTGCGGGAGCAGGATACCGGCTGCATCCGGATGTTCAGTCGCCTGTCTACATCGAAGATGCAGCGGCAGCGGTTGCCTGGGTACTGAAGAACATTGAGCAGTACGGTGGAGATCCGCGACGCGTGGTTGTGGCCGGCCATTCCGCTGGAGGCTATCTCACGATGATGGTCGGACTGGACGCTCGCTGGCTGGAGCCCCATGGTCTGACTCCGGATCGACTGGCGGGTCTTGCACCGCTCAGCGGCCAGGCGATCACGCACTTCACGATTCGCAAGGAGCGCGAAATCGCTCAGACGCAGCCAGTGATCGACGATCTGGCGCCGCTCTTCCATGTGAAGAAAACAGCTTCACCGGTACTGTTGGTGACCGGCGACCGCGAGAAGGAGTTGCTGGGGCGTTATGAAGAGAACGCGTACTTGTGGCGGATGTTTCGCGAGGTTGAGCACGCGGATGTTGAGTTGCATGAGTTGCAGGGGTACGACCACGGGGAGATGGCGGAGCCAGCATTTCCTTTGGTATTGAAATTTGTCAAACGGGTCACGGCGCGGAAACAGGGGGAGTGACTGACTGGGCTTTGAATCAGAAGTCCTGAGCACCGTCTGGCCAATTTCCCGTGGCGCTGGGCTGTGGTCCTGGAGATGGCTGTTCGGCAGCGTTGGCAACGTTTTGGATTTTGGGGGGAAAGCTGAAACGGGCGGGGCCGGCCGTTGGGGTCTGCCAGAGCGTTGCGGTATCGGGATAGCTGGGGCGGAGTGACTGCAGGGTCTGGACGATGGTGACAACTGCGAGGAGGAGTGAGCAGACGCTGACAGCAGCGACCTGAACATTGAAGCGGCGGAACGACCGATCTCTGGTGGCCTGTCCGAGGATGGTGGAGGAGATGGAGGGCCAGACCGAGGGTGCGGGTTCTGGGGCGGCATCCCGGAGAGAGTACAGGGCGGTCATGGATCGACGCATGCTGGAGTGCTGTTGTTGGCATGACGAGCACTGGATCAGATGCGAATTGAGCAATTGTGTCTCGGCGAAGTTGAGGTCATCGCCAACGTGGAGTTGGATCAGACGCTTTGCCTGCGTGCAGTTCATGGTGCACCTGTCGGTGGTGAATCGGGAGTGTTGGCGGAGAGCGAGTTTGGATCGACGTATTGATCGCGACGTTCCTGGCGTTCCCATGCATCGCGAAACATTTTACGGGCTTCTGCGAGTCGCCAGCGGATGGTGGCTTCGGTGCGATCGGTGATGGCCGCGACGTCGGCAGTGCAGAACCCTTCGAGGTCTCTGAGGATAAGGACTGTGCGATAGGCTTCGGGGAGTTCCTGCAGGACCCTTTGGACCTGTACGGTAATCTCATCGCGGCGATTGGCGGCCGCGGACGCTGTGTCAGTGAGCCATTCTTCGGGGCGGGAGGCAAAGAGGGACCAGCGACCGCGGCGCTGTTGACGCCGGAGGTGATCACAGGTGAGGTTGACGGCGAGTCGAAACAACCAGGGGCCGAAACGGCGGGAGGGATCAAATTGCTGGAGTCGCTGGAAGGCGCGAAGGAAGGCTTCCTGAGTCAGGTCTGAAACGGTTTCCCGATCGACGATGAAACGCTGGATGACCTTAACGACGCGTCGTTCGTAGCGGACCACGAGTTGTCCGAAGGCATCGTGATCACCTTTGCGGGCGAGATGCACAAGGCGCGCTTCACCACAGGGGTTGTCTGCCGGGGCAGCATCCTGGGTGGGAGAGTGCAGATCGAGTGAGTCCGGATCGGACATGAGCAGCATACGACAACGCCTTTCGCCACTCAGATACGCTGGGGGGCGAGGATGCGTTGGAGGAAAGTGCCGGATGTGACCGGCTGGGCTGCAATTATTTCCAGGACAGCCCTGTTTTCCCAGCGACTTCCATGAATTTTGGCCGGGGATCGGGTGATCCGTCGCGAGGTGGAGCGATCGCGGTCAGCGGCCGTGGATGGCCTCGCTGCGCAACGAATTAGCTCGCTTGATGACATCCGCAGAAACGTCCGTTCTGCGCGGCCGCAGCTGAAAACTGAACTGACGATGATCGACGACCTGGCGACCGGCAAAGTTGTCAGAGATGAAGTCGAGCGGAAATTTCTGGTACCAGGGGCTGTTGATGTTGATCATCTCTGTGTGGGTTTCATACCCATCCAAAAGCAGCTGCACCTCGCGGGTACCGTACCATGTGAAATCAAAGGAGGCGGGTGTGTAGCCAAGGTCTTTTCCGTCCACCTTCACCAATGCACCCTGAGGATACGAGTTGATGGTGACGCGGCGATGCATGCAGCCGGTCTGAAGGCAGCAGAACAAGAGTGTCAGCAAAAGAAATCGCAGAGACATCCCGCAGCTTCCCGGGGAAAACAGGAGTTTATGAAAGCACCCAGCGTGGTTTTTCAGACGCTGCGACGGCTGATCTGAAACACCGGCCATTCGCAGCCACAGTCTTCGCAATGAAAACCAATCAGCGTGGCTGTCCCGGGCACCGGGAGCCGGCTGCGAGGGCTGATGAGAGCATCGTTAAGTTCCAGCGGCTGTACGTTCGGCCTGCCGCAGTCGGGGCACTCGGAATTCTGATGCAGGATTCGGGCACGTTCGAGTGCCGGGATCAGTCGGCCGCTGAAAATCGTCGCTGGGCGTGACGTGGCGAACGGAAGAATGTCTGCATCTTCAGCGGACGAGGCGACAGCATCAGATGCGGCGATCAGGCGAATCGGTTGAGTTTCGTCCGGCGAAAACACTCGCAAGGTGGCACCGCTCATCGTATTTCCTCCATGAAGTACGTGACTTACTTTGACCTCAGCCGCTGCCAACCATGGCAATTGCTGAATGCTAGTCTGCCGCGGCTGATTTCTCAAGACGAGCAATCAGGATGGATAAATGGGTGAATGGCGATGAGTGAGATGGCAGGCGTGGTTGGTTGGTCTGGGGTGCAGGGGTGGTTTTTGCCGTGTCACTTCGGGGCTGGGGTCTTTCAGCGAAATTCTTCATGAAAAGCGAAAAAACCGCCGGAACGACTCGCCTTTTCTTGCCGATGACTGCCCGCCGGGGTAAACTCCGGTTTGTTCGACCCCGCCGGTTTTCTGCCGGTCCGACGGGCAGACTGTTGTTGCAGGGCACTATTTCAGTATGGTGTCTCATGTTTGACTGCGGTCCACGGGGTTCAAATGCCCGCCCCTGTATTTCTTCAAGGTGCTTTCGAAATCCATGGCCACAATTTCTCGTGCAGACCTGAAAAAGCTTCGTAAGCGACGTGCTCGCCTGAAGAAAAAGAAGATGAGTTGCCCGTTCACCAGTGGTGGAGTGTTCCGCCCGGTGTACGTTGACTACAAAGACCTCAAGACTCTGCGGACGCTCATCGATCGCGAAGGCCGTATTCTGCCCCGTCGCCGTACCGGGACATCAGCCCTTTACCAGCGCGTGGTTCGCAAAGCGATCCTTCGGGCTCGGTTTATTGGACTGCTGCCGTTCGTTGCTGAAGAATAACGACGACGCCGTTTGTCATAGTCTAAAGCAAAGAAAGCCAGAGAGATCACCCTCTGGCTTTTTTTGTTGTTCTTCCGGAGTGCGCTTACGCCCACTGCACCATTCACCCTGCCCTACCACAGGTTTTCAAACTCTCCCGTGGAAGCGTGCAGCAACCGGCCCACACCTGCCCACGAAGGTGGGGTGTGCAGGACTCTGAGCCATACCTGATTGCCGCGACTGATGCCTTCAAACGAAAGGTGTGGTCCCAGTTCGTCCTCGGCAAGCACGCGTTCGGCCTGCCAGAAAACTGCAGGTTGCCGATCAAATGCAGCAGAGACCTTCAGAATATCGACCTCCAGACCTGTTGGGACGGGCTTGCCGTCCCACGCACCGCCCAGAACCTCTGAACGACTGATGAACAGGGTGACTTCCCAGACAGTGTTTTCAGAATCGAAGTAGAAATGACATCCAATCGGAGCTGAATCGGAACGGTGCATCAAGCCGCGAATGGCATCGTTGACAAACCAACGAAGCCATGACGGAGGATTAGAAGGCGGTACTTCCTGAATTGTCATGCTGACAGTGCCCCTGGATCGTGAGGACTTGTCGGGGGACAGAGTCGGTGGGGAGTTTTGGATTTCGAAAGGCCCAGTGGCAGGGCATTGAGAGTTGTCGTGGTGATCATCGAGGGGGGTTGAGGGCAATCGTGTCCTTTGTCAGGACCTGTTATCACCACCGCTTACATTGTGTTTAGAAAAAGTTACGTGCTTGCCATATTTATTCGCATCCCGGTGATCCGATTGAGAGAATCAATGTGTGGATTTGCGAGGAATTATGGAGTTGTTGGTGCTTTTTTTAAACCTCTGGTGAAACAGCGGAACAAACGCTGTGCCAGGTGCATGGAATTGCTGACTCGGTACGCCAGGCAACGACAAAAAAAAACCACCTCGAAGTCTTTTCGATGTGGGTTCATCGGCGTGGACATTTAGCGCTAAGAAAACGAAACAGGCATCGGGTTTTCCCGATGCCTGTGAGGTGTCGTGTGATTCGGTCGGAAGAAAACTACTGCGGCAGCGGAATTCCGCCTGGAAAGCCGGGTGCGCCGGGTGCACCTGGAAGTCCGTTGGGGACCAGCAAACCGGGGTTTTGCTGAATGGCATCGACAAGAGATTGGGGGATTTTTGCTGCCAGCGTGAGCACCGAGGCTCTGCTGGATCCGGCAAGGCTGTTGACAGTCGCCTGAACGCCTGGAATCAGCGGTTGCGGGAGGCTTCCCAGAAGCAGCGGAGCGGTTTGTTTTGCAAAGGCGAGGGTTTCCGCGAGTGCTTTTGCGGCGTCACCTGCAGACTCCTCGTCGATCAGGTTCAGCAGAATGTTCAGATCAATGTCCTGGTTGTAGTTCAGCGTCAAAGCAGCCCCGGAGAGTTTTCCTTTGACAGAGTCGGCAAGGTTAACGATGAAGGGGGGCGAATTTTCTGGGGCGTTCATTCCGGCGCTCAGGCCGACCAGCAGGGGGCTGGAGAACGCCAGAGCGATCTGGGCATCTCCTGGCACAAATGTGAAGTTTTCAAGGACTGCTTCGCCTGCCCCATTTGCGATGGCCGTTTTGATGGTTTGCTCGCTGCCGGCAACCATAGTGCGCGCATCCGGCGCGAACCATGCTGACTCGGGCTGGTCGGGTTGAGGTGCCGGAACCTTATACCATGTGGTGCCGTTTTCAGATGAGGACGAGGCGTTTTGCGACGCGGCGATGGCAGCTGCATCGAAGTCCTTAGACAGACGCACCACCGCAATTGCTTTCTGCGCGATCTGTTGCTGAATCTGTGCTGGGTCAGGGGTGCCACCTCCGGCTGCCTGAGTGACGATGGGACCGAAGGCAAGAAACACATCATTTACGGCAATGGTCACCGACTCGATGTCACCGATGGACAGTCCCAGCGTCTGCAGCTGTGGAACTGCAGCATCAATGGCTGCAATTCCTCCGACTGCCTGGACTGCGGGGCTGGATGCGATATCAGCAGGACGAAGTGCAACGATCAGTTCGGAGTTTGCCGGGAGCCATTGGGCGTTGATTGCAGCGGGGGCCGGAGCGGCACCTGCCGGATTCGCCGGGGCGTTTCCTGAGGGTCTGGGGCGGCTGGGGACGGCGGCCCCGCTCAGGAAGGGATTGGCGGTGTTTTTCGGTGGAGAAGGGGTTGTGGCTGTTGTCGGGGCGGAAGTTTTGGGAGTGTTGTCAGTAGCGGCCACAGGAGTTTCCGTGGGAGCAGCGTTCTGGCCCGGCAGGACTGCTGCCATCTGCTGCTGCTTTGCCGCGTCGCGGGCTCGCTCGGCAAGGATTTGCTCGACCGCGGAGCGGCGTCGGTTTTCGGCCGCTGCGGAGGCTTCGCGTTCGGCTGCGGCTGCGGCGGCGCTGGTTTCAGCCAGCAGCTGCTCTTCGCTCATTAATGCTCGGCGGCGGAGTTCATCGCGGAGCAGTCGGCGGGTGATGACTTCGCCACCGACTTCGACTTTGGCCTGTTCTTCAATGAGCAGCCGTGTCTGGGGGGGGATGCCGGCAAGCATTTCATTCACCAGTTGCATGTCACGGAGGCTTGACTCCTGGGTCAGGGCTCTGGAGAACATGTCGGCAGCCGCTGCGGTGTCTCCGGATTCCGCCAGAACCACACCGTGCATGTAGAAGTAGCGAGGATCGCTGCCAGTGCCAGTCAGCTGCTGGAATTTTTCGAGGGCACCAGCTCGGTCGCCCGTTCGTCTGAGTTCGAGCGCCTCGCGGAAGACCCCTTTGAGTTTCCGGGCGGCGGAGTCCGGCGCCAGGGCGGCGCGGGCTTCGAAGCGAAACTTCTCGATCTTCTCGCGAAGCTCGCCACCGACATCTTCCAGCAGAAGATTGAGCGCGGCGGAGTTTCCGGTGGCGGCTTCAAGCTGGGCGGCACGTTGAAGATCAGCGTCCGCAGGCTTTTTAAGCTTATCTGCCACAAGCCCACGTGCAAGATGCACGCGCGGGTCCTGAGAACCGCTGTCGATCAGGTTGCTGAGCTGCCGAAAGGCCGCAATGTTGTCACCGCGTTCCGATGCTTCAAGGGCACCGGCGAGGCTGTCGGCCGCCTGGACTGCTGTGGCCGCAAACACCGATAAAAGGAGGAACAGCACGAGCGAACGCAGAGTCACAGGAAGATGCATCAGAATTCTCCGAAACGGGCTATTGGCGGACGAATGGAGATCCGCCAGTTGACTCCTTTATCACAATTTCGACGGAAGTGCGAAGCGTATTCCCACGAATTCCACGATGCCGACCGACGCATCCGATCGCCCGCCGCTACCCCGCCCGCAATTGCCAGGGTTTACCTTAACCGCAGGCTTTACGAATTTTACCTTGCTGGCAATCAGCGGTGGGGAGTGGGGCCAATTGCCCTGACTTTCTGGCAAGAGGGGGTGCCGGGAGGGCGAAGCTGGGATGACGAAACGGCAGTAATCTGGGAGCTCTGGGGCGTTTTTAGCTTGAGCGAGGAATGGTCGTGGTTTGATGTCTTTAGCAGTGAAAAAGCTGGGTGTCCGTTTCGACGGAGCGAAACGCGACTATGGGCAGAGTTCACGCCGTTTCACCATCCCAGGGCGAAGCTCCTGCTGAGCCGCATCCCTGCCGCGAGGACTGTGCCGCCGCGCTGCTGCGCAAGATCGCTGGCAATCGCTCACAGCGCGGACCAGCGTTCGGTGGCTCGGCGGGAGCCTCGCCCTCCCGGGTCTTCACCCGCCCGTTCACAGGATTTCAGAGAACTTCAACGCGATTGGGAGTGGGGCGTGGGGGCGGGAGTCGTTGGCGGGCCAGTTGTTTACCTGCCCGAGCGTTCCAGTTGTTCGCTGAGTTCGCGGAGTTTCCGCTGCAGCTGTTCGTTTTCTTCGCGGAGTGCCTGAATTTCCCGGCCGGGTTCTGCGGGTTTTGGAGATTTCCGTGGTTGTGCGCGGGCCATGAGTGCTTCTTTGGCGGCAGCGAGCTCGCGTTCCATGGCTTCGCCCTTCTGGCGGAGGTCGTGGGCCAGATCCTGCATGTCGGCTGCAGCGAGGTTTTCTGCGGCGGTAAAGACGTGTTTGATGCGGCGGGCGAGCATTTCAAGCTTTTCGGCTTCGGGACGCAGTTCTGGCGGCAGTTCCTGGGCAGGGGAGCTGATGCGTTTCAGGAGCTGCTGAATTTCGTTGATCTGCGGCTTGAGTTCCGCGATCCGATCGCGGTTTCCGTTGGCTTCTGCTTCACGGGCCTGAGCCATGAGGTCGGTGAGACGCTCTTTGAGCTGTGCGGGCGAGGGCTTTTCCTTCTGGTTTCCGCGTTCGTCCTGTTCACCGCGCTGTTTTTCACTGCGTTCTTCAGACTGTCGTCGTTTTTCTGCGGCTTCGCGTTTTTCAGCACTGGCGCGTTCCTTTGCCTCGGCTTCGGCTCGTTCGGCTTTTTCGGCTCGTTCGGCTTTTTCACGGGCTTCGGCGTCCGGTGTTCGTTTTTCAACGGGCTCATCAGCATTGAGCGGGTGGGCAGATGCGGCGACAAGCACCAGGGCGAGGAGTGATTGAGCGGGGCGGTGGGAGTTCATAGTCAGACTGGCCTTTCCATTGTGAGAAATTGATGGCGAACCTGGGTGGGCTTGCAGGCAGATCGATCCACTTAGCGGATGCTGTCCTTGACTGGTTTTCCATTGACGGTCAGGATCTGTGAGTTTGTAAGGGAGTCTCCGAAGCGAACGAAATCCCCAAATGACCAGACGACTCGCTTTTCACGAGTCACCTCGATCAGTTGCGGGTTATTCGGGCCGGCGTGGCAGTTATTGATCAGAATGTTGCCGGATGGCAGCACCTGCAGGGATGTAACCCACGCCAGCTGAATATCGGGGAGATCGTTTTGGTGCAGGCTCCATACGACCTGCCCGGCGGGAGTCACTTCGATTACGGAATGGCCGTTACCGGTTCCAATCAGGGTGTTGCCATTCCTGAGCCGCAGTGCGGAAAATGCCTGGTTGCCGAAGGCATCGACACCGTGTCCCGGCCGACGCTCGCGTCCGAACAGAGGCACCGAAAACTCCCACTGAACGCTGCCATCCCCGCGATACTCACGGACCACACCAATGGCTTCATGGCAGACGAGAAAATTCCCATTTTCAAGGGGGCGAACGAGGCGTGTGTCGTGGTGGGGATCGGGGTTTTCGATTTTCAGGGGAAAGCTGGAGCTGACAGAGCCGTCCGGGGCAATTCTGAGCAGTCTTGCGGAACCGGATTCGGCGATCAGAGTGGTCTGATCGTTCAGGCGGTGGAAGGCATGAATTTCGACCCGTCGGCCCTGATTATCGGGCCGTTGTGAGGCATTGTATTCCCAGACTGTTTTCCCGGTGCTGCGATCCAGTTCTGCGACATGTGTCCAGTTGAGCTGCAGCAGGACGTTGCCGGACGGGAGTACGTGCAGATCGTGGAGCGGGCCGATGGAGTGTTCCCAGGCGGTCGAGCCATCTTCGGCGACAATCGCGACTCGCTGCTTCGAGGAATCTGCGGCAATGAAACTTCGCCGCTCTGCGTCTTCGGCTGCCTGCGAAACTGACTGCGCTGTGAGGAGGCTGACGAGCAGCGAGGCAACAAGGCGAGTGGGGAGCAGCATGGGCACCTGCAGCAGCTGAGGTCCGAGTGGTTGACGTTGAACCGCTCGACCTTATGACGAGGGTTCTGCTGCTGGAAGTCTATGGGGATGGAGGTGCAAAAAGCCAGAGTCTGGTCGGGGAGTTTGGCCAAATTCGAGAGAGGTGGCGTCCGAGGGGGGGAAACAGAAACGGCGATGATTCGCCAAGGAAGGGAGAATCATCGCCGTCTGTTGTCTCCAACGGTTCCACCCTTTTTGCTGATCCGTTGATGGTGGAACCGCTGAACCGGCATAACCCGGATGGCGTGTTCCCCAGAGTGAGTTTCCTCACTGATCTCAGCATTGCGGGGCGGAAGGCTGGGCTTTTAACCGTGACTGAAAGACCGAAGGTGTCCTTTCCCGAGTTATGGACCGCACCGAACTTTTCGAGGACAGGAGGGAGCGGCTCACGACTGCCACTCCCTCACCCGTCGATCTGATATCATCACGCTGGCTAATCACCGCACCTTACGCCAACCTGTGATTACTTGCATCCGCCACAGGGGGCTGCACAGGTCGGGTCGCAGGGAGCGACGCAGCTTGGGTCAGCTGGAGCAGCGCAGGTCGCTTCATGGCAAGCGTCGCCGCAGGGATCGCCGCATTTGTCACCGCAGCCGCCAAGCTTTGGCAGTTTGAACTTGGGCAGGCGGAGCTTCGGCAGCTTGAACCAGCTCTTCTTCTTCGTGTGGCAGGAACCGCAGCCGTCGCCGCAGGCATTGCCGCAGCCGTCGGTGACAGCAGCAGGAGCACAGCAGGCGGGGTCAACCGGTGCATTGCAGGCTGGTGCAACTGGAGCACAGCAGGAGGGGTCTGCGTGCTTGTGGTCGCCACAGGCAGCCGGAGCAACGCAGCTTGGGTCAACCGGTGCACAGCAGGTCGGATCGACCGGTGCACAGCAGGTCGGCTCAACGCTGCAGCCGCCACAGCCATTGTTGGACTTGAACAGACCGAAAATTCCGGCCTGGGCGCTGTTGGCGATAGAGAGCACCACCAGTGCAGCTGTGAGAGTAATAGCCTTCATCAGAAATTCTCCTCAACGTCGTTCTTGCTGAGTTGGTCTGGCGAAACACCCTGAATGCACACGCCGCACTCAGAATCCTGGTGTTCCTCAGACGTCCTCTGGGTAACGCCAGCAGTTTTTTCGTCCTGCGTGATTTGCGAAGCTCAGGCAAAGCGCAGGGTTTGCCGATGTCCGGGTAGTCTGCAGCCAAAGGCGCTGGTTGTGACGGTTGTAGCGACATCGATCCGGAATGATGCTTCAAAACGGATTCGTCCCTCCGAGGTATTTTAAATGTGGTAGAGTTCGCTTGCGGTGCGCCGGAGCCTTCCTGGATCTCGGACGCTTGCCAGACGACCATGCGTTGCGGACAATCACAGAAGCGGAGCCTGCTGAACCGGATGCAGCAGCTCCGGGTACCCCAGCCCTTCAGGGCTCGTCTGCCCCCTCCACTTCCCCACCCCCAATTGCGAACCGCTCATGAATCCGGGCCGCTCCAGCACTGATGTGGACTTCGTGGTTTCCTTTCGCCACCGCCTCCGCTTCACAACCGATGTCCTGGGCAGCGACTCCACTGTCCTCGCGGATGTTCTGGAGGCCTCAGAAGAGCGAATGCCAAAGGTCCAGTTCTGGGTGGACCAGTGTGTGGCGGAGGCCAATCCGGATCTGCGGCAGAGGCTGCACGCCTTCACCCGGCGATATGCTTCGCGCCTGATTTCCTGCGGTCCAACACAGCTGGTACCCGGTGGCGAGGCCATTAAGAACGATGTGCACGTCCTCGAACAAATGCTGCGGGTCATGAACGAGGCGGATCTGGATCGTCGCAGCTATGTCGTGGTGATTGGCGGTGGAGCAGTTCTCGATGCTGTGGGCTTCGCTGCGGCAATCGCTCACCGCGGATTGCGCCTCGTGCGGATTCCCACGACAACGCTTGCTCAGGCGGATTCCGGGGTCGGCGTAAAGAACGGCGTTAATCTGTTCGGGAAGAAAAACTGGCTCGGAGCTTTCGCGGTACCGTGGGCCGTCATCAACGACCGCAGACTGCTGGAAACTCTTGGAGATCGAGATTTTCGCTGTGGGTTTTCAGAAGCAGTCAAAGTGGCTCTGCTGAAGGATCCGGAGTTCTTCAGCTGGCTGCACCAGCACGCAGACGCGATTGTCCGTCGTTCCCCGGAATGCTGGACCGCCATCGAAAAGTCTGCAGGCTGGCATCTCCGGCATATCACGGCCGGAGGCGATGCCTTCGAGATGCTTGAAGCCCGTCCGCTCGACTACGGCCACTGGTCCGCTCACAAAATGGAAGCGCTCAGCCAGTTCTCCCTGCGACATGGCGAAGCGGTGGCGATTGGTGTGGCCTTTGACACCGTCTACTCGTCCCTGGTGCATGGCCTGCCATGGCCGGCTGCCGAGCAGGTCCTTGAAACACTCGAACGGCTCGGGCTCCTGACGGACCACCCGGTACTTGGCGAGACCGACAAAGTGTTCGATGGGCTGGAGGAATTCCGGCAGCATCTGGGCGGTCGGCTGACAGTCACGATGTTGAAGGGCGTCGGTCAGCCGGTGGATATGCATGACGTCGATCGATCGGCGATGAAGCAGGCAATTGCCCACGTGGTCTCGCGAATTCAGTCCGCTGCCAAAGCACCATCGCCCTCAAAGATCGCTCAGCACGAAGAGACTTCATCCACATAATTTTACTGTGTTCGGAGCTAAAAAAGTCTTGGGAACTGTCGTTTCCGGGTGGATTCAATCTTCCGAAAATGCTATCCTTCCGGTTTCCCAATTCCTGCGCAGCGGTGCTCAGGGGCCACAAGTTCTTCAGGATGTTTGGCAGCAGACCATGGCAAAAAGTCGGATTGCAATGCGGCGCGAGGTCGAAGCGGCTGAAGCCGCCGAGGCAGCCACCGAATCCGTAAAGAAGAAAACTCGCAAAACGGCCGAGGAAAAAACGGAGTCCTCCGGCCGGAAAAAGGCGTCGAAGGGCGACAAAAAAGAAGCCGCCGCCAAAAAGAAAAAAACAGCTCGACCCCGCACCAAACGCGCTCGCGAACAAATGCAGCGCAGACGGATCGTCTGGGTCGTCTACAGCAACGCCATGCGCGAAGAAGGCCGGTTTCTCTTCTACGAAAAAGAGAAAGCCGAAGAACTGCTCAGTACTCTCATGGCCCGCGGCAAACGCAAATACTTCATGCAGCCCATCAAGGAACAACTGAACTCCGACGGCACACCGCTCGTCCAGGTCCAGACTCCGGTTCCTGAAGACGAAGTCGATGACGAACCCAAAGTCGATGTCGA
>Ga0169931_10009228_pt1 | contig 14268 bp, 9 predicted proteins | sample Kivu_15m_20L_FD_129675 | JGI IMG/M metagenome (GOLD analysis project Ga0169931, IMG submission 129675) | Freshwater microbial communities from Lake Kivu, Western Province, Rwanda to study Microbial Dark Matter (Phase II) - Kivu_15m_20L... | ecosystem: Environmental > Aquatic > Freshwater > Lake ...
CCGTCATTGCACGTACCGGCGTGGGAACGAAACAGCATCAACCAATTGTATTCGGAAACTATTCTAGTCGGCCCCGGCGACGCCGACGGAACATGCGGCGACATTATTGCAATGAAATGGCAGGCTGATTTTATGGCCACTGAAGAGCGCGCATTTCGTATGCGGCACGCGTCTTTCACGCGAAGCGCCGCAGCCATGCACAGCCGATTAAAAGGTCACGGCACCGGCGGCCAAGGTGTTTTTTCTGTGCTTGAAAAAACAGTCGCCAGTTGGATCGAACTTGGTGGCGTAAGCGGGTAATTATATGGCTATTCGTGACTATATCGGCCGAAAACACGATTATCTTGCGCTGCAGAATACGGCTCCGCGAGGCGATCGCCGTTTGGGTTTAGAGTTGTTGAGCACGCGCAGCAGCGGACAAATCTGCGTCGGCCCGCAGAAATTAGCGTAGCGCTGGTTGCTTGAGTTTCTCACCGAAACAGGCTCGATGCCGGGCGATCCGACTCGGGGTTGTAGTTTTCTGCGACTCGGACGTACGTCCAGATTGCGGTCTGGTATCGACGTACGGGCGGCGTTCGCGCTCGCCAGTTCTGAAGTGCAGATCAATCTGCAAGCGGAAGAATATCCAGAAATGCCGGCTGACGAACGCTTCGCGAGCGCTGAACTGTTGGGATTCACAATTGACCCCAATCCGGTGCAATCTGAACGCTCCGGAACCAGCGCGGTGTTTCTTAACTTAACTGTTAGAATCACAAGTCAGGCCGGCGAATCGCGAGAAATTATCGCGCCCATCTCTGTGCGCCCGTGAGGTTGTTATGACACTGCAAATCAACGATTTAGCGACAATTGATCCGCAGCGTGCCGAAGAAAATATCGCCATGCTGGCGCAGTTTATGCGCGAACGGCATCCCGATGTTGAACTGACGCGCGGCGTGTTTTACGATCTGGTGCTGTATTTCAACGGTTTGTTAACCGCGGCAGTGCAGCAAAACATCGAGCAAATTTTGCAAAGCCGCAGCCTGTTACAGATTACACAAAATCCGCAATTAGCCGACGAGTCGTTAGTCGACCATGTGCTTTCAAATTTCAACATTACACGAGACGCCGGAGCGCCGGCTGTCGGTACGATAACACTGGCGCTTACAGCGCCAATTCTTACAACAATTTTGACGTCAGATGTATTTAACGCCAATGACGTCGAGTTTTTGCCGACAGACAATTTTACACTGCTCCCGCCGACAGACGAATCTGAGCCGGCACCGCTCGCGGCCAACCAACGCCGCATCATTGACGTCGGCGACGGCACCTATATCGCGAACATCAACGTGCGCGCGCAAACACCCGGCGTTGCCGGAAACATCAAGCGCGGCACCACAATGGTGCCCGATACCAATATTAACAATCTTACAGAAGCATTTGCAGCGGCAGATTTTATTGCCGGAAAAAATCCCAGCACGAACGAAGAGTATTTGGCCAAATTAGCCGAAGGTTTATCCGCCAAAACCGTCGGCGGCCGAAAAAGTTACGAGGCGATGATTCGCGCACAGGCCGCATTTAAAAATACGCTGCACTACTCGATTCTCGGCTGCGGCGATCCGGAACAGCAGCGCGACCAACACAGTCTGTTTCCAATTTCCGGCGGCGGCAAAATCGACATTTACGCTCAAACCAATACGCACGCGCAGGAAACTACGCACATCATTTCTGCGCTGTACGTCGGCGAAACAGCCAGCGGCACATTATGGCAATTTTCGATCGACGAAAATGTCGCACCGGGTTTTTACGAAGTGCGCCGAATTGCAACGCCCAATCAACCAAACACAAGCGGCTACGGCATTGTTAATGACATTCGCGGAATCAATTTGCCAACAACTGGTTTTGCGCCAGATATTCGCTATTTGTTCGAGGGTGCGTACAGTCGCTATCAAACCGGCGTTATTCAGTTCGAAAACACTGATACTATTGAACAAGAACTGGTGCCAAATCAAACCAAGCAAAATTACGAAGTCACAATCGCGAGCATGCCGCTAATTGGCGAACTCAGCGATTTCTTAACCGACCGCGACATTCGAAGTCGAGCGACTGATGTTTTAACGCGCGCGGTTGTGCCGTGTTTCACGAAAATATCATTTCAAATCGCGACTGAATTAAGTGTTCCGGTATCTACGGAAACCATTGCTGCAATTAAAAAAGAAATCGTCGACGCCGTCAGCAAAATTGGATTTTCCGGCCAACTGCACGCATCCGTCGTGACTAACGCCGCGCATAAGCATCTAACCGGCCGACAAGCCATCAATGATTTGGACATGTTTGGCCGCATCCGGCGCCCCGATGGCTCGACGACGTATATTCGCAGCGGCGTACTGCTAACGTTGCCAAACGAAGTCGATAAGTTGGTTACCGCGCGCACGACTGCGTTCTTAGTCGGCGAAAACGACATTGAAATATCGCCGGTAATCGCGGGCTATGCAGACCGATGAATGCGCACGACTTCACATATCCGAATTCTGATTTTGATCGCGGCAAAGCACTGCTGTCGGTACTCGGCACTTTTTGGGCGCGGGTGTATGAAGGTTCTGATCAAGTTTTGTCGTATACGCAAGCCACGGCGTTAAACGCGCTGCAGACACAACGCAACGTTTTGGCACTTGCGGCGTCAATGAGCCGTTATGAAATTCCGCTCTTCCACGAAAAAAACATATTTCCACTGCTCTTTCGGCGTTCAGACCTTAACGCAAAAAATCCAAAAGTATTCGATCTACAAGACGCGTTTGCCGGCGCGCAGCGTTTTGATCGAATTAATAGCAATGAGCAGGATTACGCGTTACCGTTACCAAAAGATTTAGACCACGTCGGTCAAATTTTTAATCGACTGACATTTCCAAGCGTCGCCCTGCTCGTCAACGTCGATTACAAGATCGACCGAGAGCGCGGCGTTATTATTTTCCGACAAAATCCGTTTGAAAACACGCGCATCTTTAAACGGACCGCGGGAGATGCAGACGAAGAAATCGTGTTATGGGGTTTCCACGGTCATTTCGATTACGATCGTGTTTTTAATCAATTTGCGTATGCGTTAGGCGTAAAACTCCGCACCAGCGCGGCATACAAAGAGTTTACCAACGCGTTATTTTCCGGATTGCTCGACGGCGGCCTCACAACTCACGATTTAGACATCGCACTGGCGGCGATTTGCGGCACACCGCTGGTGATCGAACGCGAAGAAGAAGTTGTCGCAATCGAATCCGACGCGCACGGTTTATTTATTGCCACCGACGCGCACGTTTATCGTTTTGTCGCCACCGCAACACCGATCGTACAAATCGGTCAACTCGTGCATCGCGGTGAGCAACTGGTATCCGGATTTATTATTGACGAGTTATTCGTCGGCAATACCTATCTTAAAAACACAAGCGAAACAATCGTTTGTTGTCCCGCCGTCAGCGTACTTCTGAGTACAGACAATTTCGAGTTGTTAACGACAGAACTCGACGAAGACATTTTGTTGTCGCAGGGGAATTTCGTTTGTGAACCCAAACGACCCGCACTGACCATGCTTGCGCTCGACAACGGATTTTTACCGCCGTGTTATTTCGACAACCTCGTGTTTGAAAACAAAGAAGTTCCGCTAGAAATCGACACAAATCACGACAGCGGTTATACCTACGTAAAATTTAATGTCGGCGGATATCCGGCAGATGTACAGCGCTTTTTCGACGAGATTCATACACGCGGCGTAACCGAAGCCAAAAAACCGGCGAATCAGTGCGTGCCAGAACAAAAAAACGGCACGCTCGCGCATTACTTGGATCGGCGCGAGCGCATTATGACAGAACCGACCGCGGCGACATTGCCTGCGACAATAAACCCACTGAAATTCCTGATCGAAAATGTGCTGCGAAACAACGTTTTTATCGTCAAAATCAGTGTCGGCGCGCTGGGTCAAAACCGATTGGGACTGTACAATATAAGACATCTCCGCAGTATTTTACCGCCGCAAACCGCGGCGCTGTTTATTTTTGAACTCGACCCCAAAACCGATCGTATTCCAGCAACAACTTACACGGCTGAAAACGTCGGCCTATTCACTGGAGCAGAACCGCTCGCCGACAATTGCGGAGAATTTGTCAGAGATTTAGGCGTCACTTTACGGTTGATCTCAGGTACGTGCCAGTAGGTGTAGCATGGCTGCCGACAAAGTAAACAATCACGTACGCGGCTACGTATCGGTTTGGCGCGTTGACGACGCCACCGGCGAAAAAACACTGCTCGGCGCGCAGCCTAATCAAATTCAATACACGTGGGGATTTTTAGCGGCAAAACAACTGGGTTATCGGCCACAGGCTGATCGCTTAAATTACCACATTTCCGCAATGTACATTGAATTTGAAAACCAAGACGACCCTGAAACACCGGTGGCCGCCGGCAGTTTTGGCCGCGATCTCGGCAAAAATTACTATAACGCGCTGACCGGCGACCGCGATTTTTTACGCGTGCCCATGCTCGTCGAACCAACTGGCGGCATCGTGTCGGGCTATGAATCGCTGCTGCCGCAAGAACAGCAAATCAACAAACTTACATTTTTTGTGCAAACTGCCGGCATGGTCGGCGAAAACGGATTGCCGTTCAGCAGCGCGCAGGGCAGTAAAGTATACGCCGCGGCATTAGTGGCCACGCCGGTATTCAGTGACAAATCAAAAGACGTCATTTTTGCCCGAACCGTTTTTGACACAGCAAATCAAGTGACAAAAGAGACGTCGTCACAAATTGGCATTACGTGGGAAATCGCATTTGAATAGTTGTAAAACCGGAGACACCCAATGTCCGGAAATTGGTCGCACAATATCAAGCACGTAACGCCCGGCGAGCCCGTCGAGGCCGGAGTCGTCGGCCGACCTGACCGCGTGCTCGAAGCACGTACCGAGTATTTAAAAGACCGCCTCGATGCTGCCGCGCTTGGCCGGGCGCTGTTTGAAATGGACGCGACAATTGCGCCAGACGTGTTACCGGGTCAACCAGTTTTCTGGAACACAAGCACCCAGCGTTATGAAAAAGCGATTGTTGTAGTCTCGACCGACGAAGACACCGAAACGCTGATCACGCAACCATCTTCCGATTGTGTCGGCCTTTGCTACAAAAAAAAGTCGGAAACACGCGCGGATATCGTACTCCGCGGGCTCGTTGAATTTGACATAACGGACATCGTCAACGCCGTAAATTCGCCGATCGAGTCGGGTCGTTATTTTCTATCGGCTGTGGAACCCGGCAAACTGGTCCGGCAACGTCCGCCTGTAACTGTGACCGTTTGCCAAATTCAAGGGCCGAACGACAGTTGCACCACTAAAGTTCGCGTAATCGTCGTGCCACAATTTCGCGATCTGCTGGACGAGCATATTCACTACCGGTTCAATCTTTTTGCACAACCAGCGGGCACGAACACAATCGTGACGGTCGACGAGCAGGAACGCCACACAATTACAAATCCAAACGCTGAACTGCCCGGTTGGTTGCCGGCCGATCACGCGGTGTTTGAAGGTAAGGCGCCGGTAGGTGCTCTGTTCGGCTATAACGTCGGCATGCATCCAGCGCTGGCGCGCGTTTGGCCGCCGATTCCGACGCAGGCTGTAGCCATGCTGTGGGACAAGGGAGTCGAGCACGTGGGCGCCACAGAAATACCGCTAGGCGCAAACGGATTGGCTGTTGCTGACGTCAATGGTATTTGGTGGATGAGCGACTGTCTCGGTGATGTGCCGTGGCCGGAAAACTATCCAGAGCATGCCACCGCGCAAGACGGAGCCGAGTGTCCGCGCGCGGAAAGTATGCGCGTCATCGTCGTGTACTTGCGCATGCTTGTCGGCAATGACCGTCGAGTTGTCACAAGCCTGACGCACGCAAACGGCAGTCCGATTGAAGTACTAAATTGCGATGATTTGCCGGCGACTACCGGCGACTTAAAACTTGACTTGAATTTGCAGGAAGTAGACTGTCCACCGCTCGGCGAAATTGCTGGCGGAAAAGTGTACGGCGAAATTGTCGACAAACACAAATTGAAAAAGAATTGGGTTGCAGAGGGCGTCGTCGCGCACAACTTGTCCCGGCTAAACGTCACCGGCACTTGGAATCGTCCGCTGACGACGCAAGAAAAAACAGATTTAAACCTTCCAACTGATCAAACTGTTACAGCCTATCAGGGATTGGTGAAAATCGATTTTGAAGACCAATTTGCCGAGAAAGAAATTTCGCCACAAATCGTGCGGCTCAACGACGCTGTCGAACGACTCTATATGGACGTTCCGTATTTAGGACTTCCCGCCGGACAAGAATCGTCACTGCGCCTGCGGCTTAACGTGCCGTATATCAATATCGGCGAAAGCGCCGCGCTGCAAATGACCATCCGCGTGCAACTTTTCGGGCGCGGTGGCGCATTGGCCGGCGAGCCCACGGTGTTGCCGCGATTGGAAATGACAAAACGTACGCTACCGGCTCCCGGAAATAACGTCATTCCATTAGAGTCGGAATCGTCAGAAATTGAACTTGATTTTCCGACCAATAACGAAACGATTTCACTTTTGCGCGACCGTGTAATTCAAAAAGACAGTGAAAGTTTCGCGGTTACCGCCGGCGACACGGTACTGGTTACAATTCGTCGACCGCTTTCGGGTGCAGACGCGTACAACGCCGAAATTGGAATTCTACGCGTGTCGGGCATACTTTTTGCGTCAAATGTCGAGTGATGTGTTGCCATGCCCATTGGAAATTGGAATTTACAGTGGCTCAATCATAATTCTCAGCGAGCGTATCCGCTTACTGAGCGCGCCACCAAAATAGACACAACCGGCACAATCACATTACCCGACAGTTTTATCGTCGCGCTGTATTTTCCAATTCATTCCGGCACGACGTTTGAGCCAGCGAATTTTTTCATTCGCTCGGTATTGCTTGCGCCGACAGGGTTCAATATCGTACTTGGTTACGCGTCTGGCGACGAAGTTATCGATGTCGCCGCCGCGAACATTGCACGCGCAAATTATTCTGCCAATCGCGCGTATACGATGACCGGCATCAACGATTTTTACGATTCAGTTGGATACGTGATGTTGGGTAATCTCGATGAGGTGGAGCGCCTGCCGCCCGGACTTTATACATTTACACCGGCTGCCGGCGAACTCGAATCTGACGCCATTCGTCCGATGCTGCGCGCAGTCAGCCGTTTAAACGTCATCAACAATACCGAATTAAGCGCGGCAATCTACGGCGACGTCACGCTCGTCGCCGGCGCGAATATGCGAATTACGGTCAGCACGGCTGGCGATCAAACATTTATTACGTTTGACGCCATCGCCAATGCTAATCTAAATCAAGAGTGCCTGTGCGAAATTCCAGAAGTTGGCGATTGCATTACAGCCATCAACGGCGTAACAGGCGTTAACGGTAATTTTGTGATCGCTCCGGACGACTGCGTGCAAATTACAGAGATTGGCAACGGTATCAAAATTGCTGATATTTGCGCGCAGCCATGCTGCGGTTGTGCCGAACTTACAGAAATTATCAACCAGATTGAGCGATTTGGCGACGGAATTACAACGCTACAAAATTTCGTAACGCGTCTGGGCTCTGAAGTCACGCAAATGAGTCTTGTTGTACTCGGCAGCCGGCTCGGCGATTCTAGTTGCGGCGGAGGGTGACAATGAGTTGCCCAGATTTTGTACTCTCCGCACGCGGGCGCCGAGGTATTGGCGTTGTTCAGCCGCAAAGCGGCTTGAATTATCCGTTCGCCGCGCCCAGCGCTGACATTCGCTATCTTGTCGCAGATTTTTTCTTATCGTACGACGACGGCGGCGAATACAGCGGCGAGAATAAAGTCGTCCCGCCGCTGCGCATCAAATATCTGTACAACGTCGGTTGCGAGGAGAACGACCCGCCGGCTAATTTTTTTACACCACGCTGCGCTACGTGCGCCGACATTCTCGTAGTCGACAGCAATGACACCATTGTTTTCGATAGCACGCTGCCCGACACGGACGCCAGTATTTCTGCGTGGGGTTCTGACTATCGAATATACGCGTGGAAACAAAAAAATCAGGTATGCCATCTTGTCGCGTATACAACGTGGGCCGAAACAGATGATGACGCAAAACATTACGCGAAATATCTGGCGCCACTTAATGCCGAACTTGACGGTAGGGCCACATACAAAATACCCAAACGATTATTGACACTCAGCGTGCAAAATGGCTCGACGGTCGTAGCGACCGATATCGTCGGAGATGTTTTTTTTCGAAACGGCTACAACACAACAATCGAGCGGCGCGAAACGCAGAACAACAATTTTCGTGTTAATACACCACTGGTATTTGCCGCAGAAGCCGGTACGGGCGCAGGAAAGTACCAAAACTGCGATCCAGATTCCGACGCGCAAACAGTACGGCCAATTCAGCGCATCAACGGTGTACAAAGCAAAAAGGGTGATTTTCTCATCTCCGCCGCCGACTGTTTATTTGCACGCCGCCCGACAACTCAAACCGACGACGACCTCAGCCCGGCGGCCGTTGTACAGCAGCAAATTGGCGCAGATTGTCCGCCGTGTTGCAGTTGTTCCGATTATGTCGATACGGCACTGTACATGAATCAGGTGCAGTCTCAGTATGTCTTGATCGGCTCGCGTGTAAACGACATCAAACTTTATCACGAACAAAACGTCGCACGCTGGCGCGATCAACGCGAGTGCAGTGTCAATCCGCTCAAACTATTATTGGTGCCGCAAAAATGCCCGTATATGGACGTGGTGCTGATGCTATGCAACCCCTGCCAAGATTGCATTTTTAGCAGCAAACTCACACTAGAGTTAACGCCGACCGTATATTCGCCGGCAACGCTCGTCTGCGGTTACACGGCGCTGTACAGTCCCGGTATTTACGGACGCCCTATTCCAATCACAGAAACGCAAACAGCCGCCAGCAGTATATTTAGCGCGCAATTTCCGACCATTAAAACAGGCGCTTCTGCCTATTTAAAATTCCGCGTCAAGTTTGAACAGCGCGAACAATACACAATCAACGGCGAATTGCGCGCCGTACTAAATGCAGATGACACGCCTGTTTTAACAGGTTGCGACGACACGCCGGAAAGTGAACGCCAACCGGCGGTTGCGCTGCGCTCAGAAACACTTTACTGCACGCCGGAGGGGCTGACCGAAAGGCCGTGCTGATCCGCCATGAGCGTACGAAATTTAAACTGGTACAACCTACAGGCGACGCGACGGTATCCGCTTGACGACACAGCAAACGGCGAATCGTCTGATAATCAATCGCTGCCGAACGACATCATTGTCGACGCGCACATACGATTTCCGAATTCGCTGGGAAATTTTGCGTACGTGCAGGGTGTGACAATCTCGGCCGGTATCGCCACGGTGCTGATTGGCGTAAGCGAAAGTTTTGAAGGAGAAGGCGCCACAATCGGCGCCGTTAGCGTGCCGCAACCAGTGACGCCCGGCGTACACTATCCGATTATGGCCGTGATTGGCGGCGTCGCCGGTTGGCTGGTGTTCGGCGTCGGCGCAACGACGCCGTTTTTCGGGCGATTTCTAGCGCCCAAAAATACGCGAATTGCACCGCGTTGTGCGCGCGGTTACCGTCCGCTGCCGATTACAGACATTGGAAAACAAGGTTTGGCGAACGCGCTTTCAAACGTTGTAAAAATCGTCGGAGAATCACCCGTCGAAATTGTTACGAGACGCGTGTCGATTGAGAATCAAAATGTAAATGCGTTCATTTTTCGACTCAATCAATCGGCTACGACGCTTGTCTATAATCCGCTGTCGTATTTTCTCGGACCCTGTAGTCAGCGTCCGGAAAGCGGCACATGCCAGAAAGAACCGATTGAAACCATTAATGGCGTGGCGCCCGATTGTGACGGCAACATCGTCATCGAATTTGAAAATCTCGCCGCCGTAAATTTTTCTGATTGCGGTGGATTCGATCTACTAACGCCGCTAACGTTAACGCAAATTTGCGCCGGCACAAATTACAAACCGCCTGTGTTTTACAAGGATTTGTGCTGCCCCGCGGAAGTAGAAACAGTCGACGATCGAGACGCGCTGCCGTTAAACTCGCTGAAAATCGGCACAATTGTCAAAACACTTTTACCCGAAGTCCAGTATTGGCTCGTAAAAGCCGTCAACGAATCCGGCGCGACGTGGGAAGAAACGTCAGAAGTTGACGCCGTTTGCGGCTGGCCCGATCCGACGAAAACAATTCCGACCGTTGTGCTCGATATTTCTGCCGTACAAGATTATCCGACGCTGACTGTTCCCGTCTGCGTCGATTTTTGCTCTTGCGGTTTATCGCCCATATTCGACATCCGCCGCGGCGTGTTTCAAATCGAAAGAACAACGGCGCCGTTTGGTTGCGCACCGTGCAGCGAAGCGCCGGCAGAGGCAGAAAATTCCGATCCGCGGCAACTCGTCGATAAAAACACATACGCCACTGTCGACAGCAGTAGTTTAAATCTTGCCACATTAAAAAACTCGGCATCTGATTGGGCGTACGGTAAAACAATCACAGCGCAGTTTAAAATCAGTCCCGCCGGACTAGACCGCAATGGCGGAGTTATAATTAACTACAGACACGAACGCAACAACGGTGCGCCGCAAATCAGATATCTTGCGGCCGTGCTCGACGTAAGTCGCGGTCAGTTACGTTTGCTGCGCTACACGAATGACTCATTTGTTGCCGAAGCCCAAGAGTTTTTCAATGTCAAAACCAATGTCTGGTACAACGTTGCCGTAACAACAATTTTTAATGGTGGAAACATCGGTTTAATTGTGTCCGCCCGCGAGGCGATCAATCCGGAAAACAACGTCACCATCAGCACAAATTTAAGCCTCGAACAATACGGCGACGCCATCGGCGCGGCAGGACTTTACGCTAACCGCGCGTTCACCTACTTCAACAAACTGACGATTACTGACTAAAATGGCCGCACGACTTCTATTTCCGCAATTTCGCGACGAGCAATCGGACTCAAAATATCCGTTTGTTGACGGCGCAACATTTACGCCGCGAAATACAGCGGCGCAAATCGATAAATCTGCGTTCAAGTCTTTTATTGACGCGGTGTTTTATCCAATCGGAGGCGGTCATCGACTCTATCTGGCAAGCGTAATTGTTGACGAATTGTTTACTCGGTTAATCGTTGTCGACATCGCGCGCGAGATTTCTATTTCGGCCATATACGACTGGCGTAATCCACCGGCAAATAACGCGCTAAATTTTTTTGATGAGTATGACCGCCCTGCTGGGTCTATTATTGCCGAAGTAGATAGCCTGAATCGTTTTCGCGGATGGGGCGTGGGTCGGTACGATTTTTTACCGACCGCCACTGAGTTTGTCGCTACCGTGGTGATTCCGGCAAAAGAACCCGGCGTGCGTTTATTACAGAACGTAGACGACGCCGTCTTTTTTGGCGACATTTGGTTTATCGGAGATGCCGGTATCGTGTTACGCGCCGCCACAGACGGCGACATAAACGTAATTCGTATCGACATCGTCGGCGAGCCGTTGTTTCAGCGTTACGTGTGCGCTAATGCAGACAGTGTGTTTCAACCTAGAAAATTCGTGCGCACAATCAACGGATGTCCGCCGGATGCGTACGGCAACTTCACCATTACAGCCACAGAAAAACTACTGACGGGTGGAACAAACGATACACCGCTGCGCGTTTATCCTGAAACCGACAGTATTTTCATCGCGGCATTAAATCGGAGCACGTCGTAATGCCGCGTCCCGGGTTTTACAACGATAACGCATATCGCGCATATCCGTTTATCGAATACAGCGGAGAAACACTGCCGTACGGCTTAATTGTCGACGCCGGATTTATTGCGGGCCTTGACTGCGGATTTGATTCGGAAACGCACACGATTTGGATCGACACTGTGGTCGTGACCGCCGCGGCAGTCGAAATAACATTCCGTACGGACGCGAACGACGCGCCACTCGTTTTTTCTTTTTTACGTGCAGTCGACGAGTGGACGACAATTTACAGCGAATCTGAATCAGCGGCCGACAACGAATGCGCTGACGAACCGATTTGGTCGGGATTCATCGTTGTCGGCGAAGTTGACAAAATCGTCACCACGCTGGCGGCGACAACAACGTTTGGACAGAACTTTGTAATTGAGCCGGGGCGAATTCAAAATCTGGCCAAGTCGTATGTCCGTTCAATTAATGTCGGCAATTATGCGAGGCTTGTTGTACCGCCGTGCGATGACGCCGCAGAATCTGAAGTTATTGACCTAGAAAACCGCGAAATAGTTATCAACGCGACGTGCTTGAAAAACAAAATCAGGCTGAAAGAAGGCTACAATTGTCGCATTACACAATCCGATTTTGTCAGTACAATATTCGTGACGGCCGCGCGCGGTGCCGGGCAATCATTTGACGAAGAACTCTGCGAAAATCACGGTGAAATACCCTTAGACCAAAACGAATCGAAACCGGCTGGCAGCCTGTTTTACAGCGGCGGACCCGCGTGCAAAGATTTGATTTTTACGATTAACGGCGTTAGCGGTAAAAATGTGAATATCGTTGGCGGCTCCAATATCGCGGTTGGAGTCGGTGCGGCGCCGAACTCTATTAAAATCTCGCTCAATTCGAATCTGCAAGGCGGCTGCAATGAGTGAGACGAAAAAAAACCTGTTCGCCGACTCGGCGTGCGAAGAAATTCAACAAGTCCCGCGCGTTGACTTCAACTTTGTCGAAGACGAAGACTGTCAAATTGCGCCGTTGCCGCCGCCAATTTACGAATGCGAACTGCCGGATATTCCGCAAGAACCAGAACTTGCGTGTCCGGTTTTTTTGCCGGTCGAAAACGAAATTAACGTCAGCGTGTATCGACCCGATCGCGGTGACTGCGACGTCGAGCCCGATCCACGCGTTACGGTCATTATTGAACGCGTCGAATCTGATCCGTGCACATACGCGCTCACGACCGATATTGATATTCCGCTTCCGCCGCCACCGTGTGCGCCGTCATTTAAAATCGGTCTTTTTGACGTCAACATTGGCTACGACGACTGTCTCGCCAAAAAGGCCGTGGCTGAGATTACAAAACTGGTACAGCCCGCGCCGGATTGTAACTCGCCCGACACGTGTGAATTTGTACTCGATCTGGAAATTGATCTGCCGATCCCGCGCGCGCCCTGTCCGATCATTAAACCGCGCGTTTTTAAAGTCACATACGGATATCGCGATTCTGATTGCGGCGGCGACGGCAATAACTTTGTCGTCGAGCCAAAAATCATAGACGGCGATTGCAACACCGCACCGCGCTGTGAATTTTTAATCGACCTTGAAATCGACATACCAATCCCGCGCCCGGTGTGTCCGATTATTGTTGCCAAACCGGTTGTCGTCACGACCGCTTATGCCGGGCCGGATGAGTGCGCAAAAGAAAGTATCTGGAAAGTCGTCGATCGCGTTATACCGGGCGACAATTGTTTCACAGCCGACACGTGCGCATTCGATCTGGAACTAGAAATTTTTGTTCCGATTCCGTTGCCACCATGTCCGATTATCGAAGTTCGCAAATTTTCAATCGATGTCGGCTATGAGGGCACTGAGTGCGCAAACAAACCACCCGTTGTGGTGTTCGAGCCGAGACCGCGTAATCCCTCGTGTACCGATTCTGACGATTGCATATTCGATTTTGATCTTGAAATCGTCGTACCTATTCCGCGGCCTCCGTGCGTCAATATTACACGTAAAAATCCTGACCGACCGCTCGTTGAGGTCTTCTACGAAGACACCGACGAAAACAATGAAGGTTGTACACCCTGCCTTGTACCAATTTTCGAGATTACGCGCAAAGAATACATCGGCACCGACGGCTGTCGAGAAGTGGAAGAGTGCGAATGGGAAATCGATCTTTGCATTCCAGTGCCTATTCCACGGCCGCCGTGTGTGAACATCACACGCAAAAACTCAGACAGGCCATTGGTAGAGGTGTTTTACGAAAGCACCGACGGAAACAATGAAGGTTGTACACCCTGCCCCGAACCGATTTTTACGATCACGCGAAAAGAATCGACGACAGAAGATGGCTGCAAAGAGATTCAGACCTGCGAATGGGAAATCGATCTTTGCATTCCAGTGCCTATTCCACGGCCTCCGTGCGTCAATATTACACGTAAAAATCCTGACCGACCGCTCGTTGAGGTCTTCTACGAAGACACCGACGAAAACAATGAAGGTTGTACACCCTGCC
>Ga0169931_10009229_pt1 | contig 14268 bp, 9 predicted proteins | sample Kivu_15m_20L_FD_129675 | JGI IMG/M metagenome (GOLD analysis project Ga0169931, IMG submission 129675) | Freshwater microbial communities from Lake Kivu, Western Province, Rwanda to study Microbial Dark Matter (Phase II) - Kivu_15m_20L... | ecosystem: Environmental > Aquatic > Freshwater > Lake ...
GAATTTTTTGCTGTTGTCGGCGCACTTGTGCTGCACCTCGCCTGCGCCAAAGCCTGACGGCTTTGGGCTCCGGCTACGGGCTAAACGAAGAGAAGAAAAAAAAGAAGAAACGAGGACGGAAGAGCCAAAAGCTGCAGAGAGCCGTTGATGCTTCGCGATATCTCCCGGTTTAGGGCGCGTGTGCGTGCGGGAATTTTTTGCTGTTGTCGGCGCACTTGTGCTGCACCTCGCCTGCGCCAAAGCCTGACGGCTTTGGGCTTCGGCTACGGGCTAAACGAAGAGAAGAAAAAAAGAAGAAACGAGGACGGAAGAGCCGAAAGCTGCAGAGAGCCGTTGTTCTACTCTCTCTCAGTCGGGTCTTTGCCTCAGGGCCCGGTTCGGAATCGCGAGTATGGACACTTGAAAAGTGCTTACTTCAGGAACGAGTCGAACCACGGTTTCAGGTCGATTGCAGCGAAGACGAAGGTGCTGCGGTGATCGGCATCCTCACCGGCGCTGAACGCTTCGCCGTTCTTCTTGCCGAGGAGGTTTTGATAATCGACGCCGAAGCGGGCGAGGTAGTCGGGCACCGCTTCGTCTTTGCCCCCCGAGTAAGCCCGCAGCGGCGTGCGGCTGAGCCAGCGGTAGCTTTCTGCTTCTTCCAGCAGGGCCGTCAGCGGGGAGGTGCCCAGTTCAAGCTGCTTGATGAACTCGGGATTGAGAAAGTCGCGGGCCGAACCGGTCGACTTTTTGAGGTACTCGAAGAAGTCGAGCTTGAAGTTGTAGAAGTCTTCAGCCATTTGATAGTACTCGGGACGAATTGCTTCGCGAGCCAGTCCGGGCAGATTGCGATACTTCTCAAATGCAAACAGCATGTTGCCAAAGGCGGCCGGGGTGTAAACCGCATCGAAGGGACGTGGGTTACTGATTCCGCGGACGATGAAGAAGGACAAGTCGACCGGCCCCGAGGCGGTCGCCGAAGCGGTCACCGGAATCCCGGCCTGCTCCAGTCGCCGCAGGAAGATCATGTTGTTGTAGCCACCCTGCGACCAGCCAAACGTGAAAAAGGCCTTCACCTTCAGCTTGGATTGCTGCTGCAGAAACTCCAAGGCAGCCGAGTAAAGATCGAGACAAGCTTGCTCTGTTCCGGCCCGCTGGAAGTAAGCGTTCGGCAAGTCGGAGTCGCCCAGCCCGAAGTAATCGGCGCCGATCACGATATACCCTTGGCTGGCGAACTGAGTCAGCAGCAGTTTCGTTTCGAAAGAGTTCTCAGGTTGCGAGGGAACCTGGTTCTTCTCGAAGACCGTTCCATGCTGATAGGAAAGAAGCGGAAGCTCGCTCTCATTCGTCTCAGGGATCGCCACCAACCCTGTCGACACAATCTCGCGATTGTTTAGCTCAGGCACTCGACTGGAAAACGTCAGTTTGTAGAGCTGGACATTGAACTTGGGCTGAGCAAATCTTCCTTTGAACTTTTCGAAAGGCATGGGGGCTCCTGTCAGGAACTGCTCCAGCTCTTCATTGACGATCTTGTTGAGTTTCGTCGCGTCGTAGAGAGCGAGCTTTTCTGCCTTGAGGAACTTGCCGCCGGTTTGAGAGCTCGCCTCCGTCGCAGAGGGGCTGACTTGGGCAGCGATGGGGCTAGCCAGCAGGCCGCCCATCAAGCAAAACCAGCCGCACAAAAAAACACGGCTGCAGATTGAGACTCTGTTTATAGAAAACACTCGCACGGTTTCGGCTCCTGTTGACGGCGAAAAGTGTCTAACCAATTGGCGGTGAACCGCAGCCAGTTCGTTTCCAGCCGCTCGATTAGAACAAAGCGTTTTCCTTGGAACAAGACAAATGAAAAGTCGGAAGTCTTACCGGATGGGTGCCGCTTGCCGGTCGGGCTGGTCAGTCGCCCAACCGGCAGAGCACTCCAAAAAGTTCTCGCCCTAGCGGAGCTATTCTTCTTGCTTCACCTTGTCCATGAAGCGTTGCCAATCGATCTGTTTCTCGCGCCACTCCTCTTCGGACTCACAGTAGAGGTCGAAGGCGAAGTCGTCGTCGAAGTGGCACCCGTCCAGTTGCCAGAAGATCGGGCCGGGGCTTTGCCTCAGCATCTCGCAAACCGGGCAGTCCGCGTCGAAGGCTGCGTGATGGTCCTTTTCGATCTCCGGCAGGCGAACTCGTTCCCGCTCAATAATCTCGCGGGGCGTCCGGCTACTTGGACCGAAGCAAGGTGAGTCGAGCCACTCCTCAGCCCGGGTCGCAAGCCGCTCGATTTCGGCTTGGCGATAAGCAGCCCGATCGTCGGCCATCGGCCGGACCGCAGCGGCGGGATCGAAGCGGCTGGACTCCGAACAGGAAGCGGTGAGGCGGAACCAGGAATTCCAGAGCAGTTCGCGGACCAGATCGTAATACTGCACCCACTCATGCGTCCCGAAGCTGCTGTAGCGATACGCTTCCGAGTCGCTTGAGATCGCGGGAGGTTCGGCGTCCAGCAACGTCCAGCGCGTGGACTGGTCTTCCAGATCGGCAGCAATTTGGTTGTGACCAGCTAAAGCCATCTCTCGCGGAGTGGCTTCCCGCAGATCCGTGCGCGGTGTCAGCAGCCAGTCAATGTGCAGCCGCTTGATGATCGCCCACTCGGCGTTACTGCCGCGGAAATCAAAGCGATCCAGCGGTGGATCATCGTCATCCGGTTCGGCAATGTATCCCTCGGGCGTGAACCACGGCCGACTGGCATCAAGCTGTTCCGCAGAAAGACGTCCTGTAGAGAGGTCTCCCACCGCGAGCGCTTCGCGATAAGCGTCCCAGACCCGCACGGCAACGTACTCATACAGCGGCCGGCCGTAGAGTACTCTGCGAAAGTCAAAGCGACCAAGGCTGGGCGTCTCCCGCCGCTCGTTTGCCAGCTCGCGCCACGCATCGGGCTGGTCGCTGAGCAGCCAATCCTCGGCTAGTTCAAACGGGAGGAGAACTTCGGTCAGGTCCCACTCACCGGGCTCTTCGCACTCCAGCCAAAGCAGTTCGCCTTTGCGGGAGAGCTGGCCGAAGCCAGTGTTTGCGGCAATCATCCGAGCCACCAGGTCGAGGACGACAATGCCGCGATCGTGCGGCGTGTCCCAATCGCCGGGAACCAGTTCAGCCAGCGGCTCCGAGCCGGCTGGATAGCCGACAAAGCGGCGAATGGCGGCTTGCAGCTCTTCAAAGCTGGCCGGGTCGGCGCTCAAGGCAGCAATCGTGCGCGAAGCGAGCCGAGAGGGGACGATACCCGACCAATTGCCGTTAGAGGCGCGGACGAGAAGACGGACAGTACTCATGTCAGGGACTCCTGAAGAAAGTGAAAGTTGAAAGACAAGCTTTCGTCCCTGAGTTGGCGCGATCTTCCCAAGACCTAGGGTGTGGGGCTCCTGTGGAAAAGAGGATTGGTTTGATGTTGAAGCGTGTTTTAGCAGATGGTGTACAAAATACAACTAGGTGTTCGAGGAAATTTTTGGGGAGGAGAAGAAGGTGTAAACTCAGAGAGCACAGAGAGCGCGGGAGACTGTCGAAACGGGGTCAGGTCCAGTTTCCAGTTTTTTTGATTTTTCTTCGTTTAGCCCGTAGCCGGAGCCCAAAGCCGCTAGGCTTTGGCGCAGGCGAGGTGCAGCGCAAGTGCATCCCACAAATAAAGTCAGCCGGTTCTTCGCGCCAGCACCGGGTTCGGCGGTTCCGGAACGGACCGAAACAGCCGGGGCTCTAGCTGGCTAGTCATGGCTCCACCGACGCAAGGTCGGGTGGTGGCCGGGCTTGGTGGTGGCCCGGCTTGGTGGTGGCCCGGCTTGGTGGTGGCCCGCCCTGTTGTTGCCCCGGCTTTGTTCAAGTCTTCCGGTCTTTTCTTCTGTAAGTCATCGCGCGTGATGGAAGGCTCGCGCGGTTGAGCTACTTCTTCTTCGATCCCGTGTAGCGGCCGCTGCTGTCGTAGTAGCGGGTTGTATTGCCCGAGGTATCGGATCGACCTGTATACGAACCCTTTGAATCGTAAAAGCGGGTCGTGTTGCCTGATGTGGTGCTGCGACCGGAGAGCGAACCCTTCGAGTCATAGAACCGGGTGTTGTTGCCGCTCGTGTCAGCTCGACCGGAATACGAACCGCGCGAGTCGTACAGCCGCGACTGCTTTTCATCGGTCGACTGCACGCGACCGGCAAAGCTGCCGCGGGAATCGTACAGCCGCGTCGTCTTGCCGCTGGAATCACTCCGGCCCGAAAAGGAGCCTTTGGAGTCGTAATAGCGCCCCGAGCTGCGGTCTTGCAGCACCGTGTTGTCGCCCTGTGAATTGCGGCTGGAGGAATTGCTCGATTGAGCGATCGCCGCAGCGGGTAAACCGAAAACCAAACTGATCAGCAGCAGGCGTTTTAAAGCATTCATAGTTGGCTCCTTTTATCTGTCCCCACATTCTATCGACACCCAGTTGGGGGTGGCAAATAGAAAATCCGAGGCGAAAAATCGCCCCGGATTGGACTCTTGCAAGCAACCAGCCGCTGGCAAGCTGCGTTTTCAATGCCGCACAACTTAGACGTTGTAGCGGAGAATTGCGGCCAATTTAGCTCCGCTGGGCAAGTCGGACTGCCGGACCGAAATCACTCGTCCGCCACCATTGATGACGCGACGGGCAATCTCATCGATGATGTCATAGTTTTGAGCTGTCTCCTTGTCGGCGTACTCAATCTTGCCATCTTCATCCGAGACCTTGCCGTGGACTTCATGGTCCATGTCTACAAGCAGCGTCTCAACGGCGCCGAACGTCGCGGCTCGGGCTGTGTCGCTAATCTGTGCTGTCGACCGACCCTTCTGACCTCGCTGGTCGAAGACGCTGCGGAACTGAGAGACTTCACCCGCGTGGTGCTCGTCCAGCAGCTTCCGTGCGCCAGCATCGATCGTCTCGGTATGCAGTTTGTCAGGATTGCCTTCAATCAGACCCGACAAAAGATGCGGATAGCTGTTGACCGACCGGTAGATCGTTCCCACGGTTTGAGTCGAAGCCAGAATCAGCGGCGTGTTCAGCCCGTTGAGCAGCGGTCGCAGCGCGGCGTCGATCTTGCGCGAGTATTGTTTCAGCCGAACCTTCTGTCCTTCATCGCCCTGGATTCGTCCTGAAGGGGCCGGGTCATTGATGCTCGACTTGCCGACAGCCGCTGCGGCGCTCTTCGGCAGCGCGTCGATGCGAACTTCCAGCGGCTTGAGGTCGGCTCCGATCTCATACAGCTTCACTTCGTTCTCCGACAGCGCGAGGACGAAAGCGCGATTGGCAAAGCTGACTGCACGCAGCAGCGGCTTGAGGTGAAAGCGATCGGAAACCTCGACACAAGGCTGCAGACGATTGGCCAGCCGGAATGTCCGCGACCAATTCGGCGAAATGAACACTGCCAGACTATTCGCCTGATGCTTCCAGAATTCATCGTCATCGATGAGGTCGCCCGCTTCATCGGCAATCGCGTCGATTACCTTCTTGTGCGTCTTGATCGCCGCCAGTTGCTCGAGTGCTTCCTTCGTCAGATTGCGCAGTTGGATGCGGTCGCCTTGGGCGTCTTTGGTCAGCGGGGTCGTCGGCAGGTAAATCGAAACACAGCCCGGTTCGCGATGATTAATCAGCGACTGCATATCGGCGACTGAAGGGGTATCAACTTAAAGCATGAAGCAGACCTTATCGAAATAAAATGAGGAATGGTTTGGAAATGGAACTTCAGAGCCAGCCAGCGGGCTGCACTGATTTCGTCGGACAAAGCAGCCAGCTTCTGCCGACGCGCGACGTGCGGAAGTCACCGCCGCGCAGGAAATTCGAACGCTTAGATTATCGGGCATTGAGATAGTCTGCACAAGCAGAACGGGGCCAGCGGACAAAAGCGAAAACCAGAAGCCTCTCCAGAATCTCGCGACCCCTCGCGAAAATCGGTCGGTTATTCGATATTGGAACTTCCGCAGCGCTGGTTTTTTTGAAGCAGCCATTGCCGTTCCGTGAGCGGCCGCCGTTTGGACTTTGCGCTGTCCGGTTCGAGAGGGATTTAAAAAGTGAGTACAAAACAACAGTGGGCGATCTCCTGCCGGGGATTGATGAAGACTTATCCCGGCAAGCCGCCAGTCGAGGCGGTCCGCGGTGTCGACCTGCAGATCGGCAGTGGCGAGTGCTTTGGTGTGCTCGGCCCCAACGGAGCCGGCAAAACGACGACGATCGAGATCCTCGAAGGACTGCTCGACGCCTCTGCCGGCGAAGTCGAAATCCTCGGGATGAACTGGAAACAAGACGCCGAGCAGATTCGACAGCGGATTGGAGTCTCGCTACAGGAGACGGAATTGAGCGAGCGGTTGACGGTGCTCGAGACGTTGACGCTCTTCCGCAGCTTTTATCCGCGCGGCATCACCCCTCAGGAAGCGATGGCCCGCGTTTCGCTGGAAGAAAAAGCGAACAGCTGGGTCAAAAAACTTTCCGGCGGGCAGAAGCAGCGGCTGGCTGTCGCCACGGCGCTGGTCGGTGAGCCAGACCTGATTTTCCTGGATGAGCCAACCACGGGGCTCGACCCTTCCAGCCGTCGCCAGCTTTGGGAGATTATCCAAAGCTTCACAGCTCAGGGGCGGACCGTACTGTTGACGACGCATTATATGGACGAAGCCGAACGGCTGTGCGATCGAGTCGCGATCTTCGACCAGGGGAAAATCATCGCCCTCGGCACGCCGCGCGAATTGATTCGGACTTTGGGAGCCGAACACGTGGTTGAATTCTCAGTCTCGGATGAACAGGTCCCGAAGCTCGAGAAAGTTCTCGAACAACTGGGGCTCGCGGCTGGAGCAGAACGGACGGAGGGGCTGTTTCGTTTGCGAGTGGACCAGCTGCACGTCGTCCTGCCGGAACTGGTAAAGCGAGTTGCCGAAGCGGGGCTGACGCTGACCAGCCTGACGACTCGCGCGGCCAGCCTCGAAGATGTATTCGTAAAAATTACCGGGCGGAAGTTTGATTCGTCCGATGCCCCGCCCGCACCGACCCGCAGCAGGAGACGCCGATGACTACCGAAGCAAAAACCTCGGCTTGGACTCCCTACTTCACGATCGTCAAAACGCGGCTGCGCGAATTCACTCGCCGCCCGGAAGCCGTCTTTTGGGTCTACTTCTTCCCCCTGCTGATGGTGATCGTGCTCGGCAGTGCGTTTCGTAACAAACGCGTGGAGAACGTGGCTCTCGATTTGGCCGATGGTCCAGGGGCAGCCGCTGTACAGAAAATTCTCGAGCAGGCAGACAACGTCAAGGTGACCGTGGTCTCGCAGGAAGAATGTCAACGACGCTTGCGAGCCGGACAAAGCGAGTTCTATCTCGTCGCCAATGGTTCGGGGATCGAGAGTGTTGACTATCACTACGATCCGACTCGGCCTGGCAGCCTGAACGTCAAAGCGGTAGTCGATCGCCAATTGCAGATCGCCAAAGGCCGGACCGACCCGCTGCCGACGAAGGATGTCGAGGTGACAGAGCCGGGAAGTCGCTACATCGATTTCCTTGTTCCCGGGCTGCTCGGGATGGGATTGATGGGTGGCGGTCTGTGGGGTGTTGGCTTTGCGATCGTCGACATGCGGATTAGAAAACTGCTCAAGCGGTTCATGGCCACACCGATGCGGAAGCGCGATTTTCTGCTTGGGATCATGACCAGCCGGTTGTTCTTCATGGTGCCAGAAATCGTACTGTTGATTATCTTCTCGCGGTGGCTGTTTGATGTGCGGGTTTACGGCAGCTACTTTGCGATCTTTTTCCTAGTGATTCTCGGGGCGTTTGTGTTCTCGGGGATCGGGTTGCTGGTTGCCTCGAGAGCGAGGACGATTGAGACCGTGTCGGGGCTGATGAATCTGGTGATGCTTCCGATGTGGACGCTCTCGGGCGTTTTCTTTTCCAGCAGCAATTTTCCGGCAGCCGTCCAGCCGTTCATCAAGCTGCTGCCGCTGACGGCGCTGAATGATGCGTTGCGAGGCGTGATGACCCGCGGCGAGTCGATTTGGAGCCAAGGTTTGGAGTTGACCGTGCTCGCCGTCTGGGGACTGGTCTGCTTCTTCACCGCGCTCAAGATTTTCCGGTGGAATGATTAAGGCGAGAGGATTCACCCGCTCTTCCGGGCGAAGTAGAAGGCAAACACAGAGTGCGCAGAGACCTGGTCCAGACTGCCTGCAGCCGAATCGTTTAGCCAAGTCCACGCTGATTCAAATTTCTTTTTACTACCTTGTCCCCTTCTTCACTCTGAGTTGACTGCGCCTCTGTGTTTACCCTCTTCCTTGCCTTTTTGTCTGCTAGCGATCGCGAGTTCGCTGTTCCGCTTCGCTTTTTCCGCTCTCGCAATTCCGGATTCGCACCTCCACCCTCCCCCTTCCCCAACTGCTCTTGTTGGTTCGGGGTGGTGGGAATTCTAATCAGGGTTCCTTATATCTTTCGACTCCTTCCAATGCAGGGATGCAGATGGATCGCTTTTTTGCCGGCCGCTTTGCGCCGGCACTGGTACTGGTCGCGCTCAGCGGCAGCATCTTCTTTCTGAACCTCGGTTCAGCTCGACTCTGGGATCGCGACGAGCCCCGGAACGCGGGCTGCGCGGCGGAAATGCTCGAGCGGGGTGACTGGGTTACGCCGATCTTCAACGACCAGCTGCGGCATCAAAAGCCGGCACTTCTTTACTGGTTGATCATGAGCGCCTACGGGATGTTCGGCGTCAATGAATTTGCGGCCCGGTTTTGGTCAGCGCTCTTGGGTGTTGGCACCGTGCTGCTGACTTGGTCGATGGGCGTGCGGCTGTTTGGCCGGGCAACCGGATTTTGGAGTGGGCTGATCCTCGCCACGATGCTGATGTTCGGAGTCGCTTCGCGCGCGGCGACTCCCGATGCCCCGCTGATCTTCTTTATGACGGCTGGACTCTGCTGCTTTGTCTGGCTGTCGTTCCGCCCCGCTGACTCGGCCGAGGACGAGGCGAGCTTCAGCGGCTTCCCGCAAGAAACCAAAAAAGTGGTTGCCATCAATGCGCTGCTGGGCTTGGCCGTGCTGGCCAAGGGACCGATCGGCTGGGTGCTGCCGATGAGCGTGATGGGTCTCTATCTGTTGCTGATGAATCACCAGCCGCTAGTGTCGGCCGATTCGGAATCGCCCGGTCGTCTCCGCCGCACGCTCGAGTGGCTGTGGCGAGTCTTTGGCCCGCGGAATTTTTGCCGGGCACTGAGCGAGCTGCGATGGGTCACCGGTTTGCTGGTTGTCCTTGCGATTGCCTTGCCTTGGTACCTTTGGGTCGGCTATCGAACCGAAGGAGAATTCCTGCGGCGCTTCTTCCTCGAAGAGCATGTGGGCCGGGCGACGACCAGTTTCGAGAATCATTCGGGTGGCTGGTGGTTCTATCCGCTAATGCTGCTGGTTGGAACCTTCCCTTGGAGCGTTTTCGCGGTGCCCGTAGTGCTCGATACGGATCGCTGGATGTCAGCCAAACGGCGCGATGGCAGTTTGCTGCTCCTTTGCTGGATGGGACTGCAGTTGGCTCTGTTCAGCCTGGTGCAGACGAAGCTGCCGAGTTACATCACGCCATGCTATCCAGCGGTTGCCTTGCTACTGGGAGCCAGCCTGACGCGATTTGCGGTTGGACGATACGCAGAGTTGGATCTTTGGTTCCGCCGCGGGGTTCGGACTTTGCCGATCATCGGTGGCTTGATTGCGGCGGCGCTGGTAATCGTCGCGCGAAAGTATGTTGCGGGGCACTGGGAGTTGGTGCTGATTGCCCTGCCGCTGGTCGCGAGCGCTGCGCTGGCGTTCGGTAAACTAGCCAAGCTAAAACGCGAAGTGCTGGTCGGTGTGGCGGCTGCGAGCGTGCTATTTTGCGGGCTAGTGTTTGGCTGGGGCACGGTTGTTGTCGATTCGACGCGGCAAACAGAGCCGCTGTTTGCCCGGATTCGCCAAGGCGATTCGAGTGCGCGTGTCGCCGCTTACAAATGCCTTGAATCGAGCTGGGTGTTCTACGGCCAGCGACCGTTCATTGAGCTGCAGGACGCGCCGACGGAGGCTAAGGAATTTCACAAGCCCGCAGCTTGGTCGCCCACGCCGCGATTGGCTCCGGAAGAATACACGCGGCTGTTCAGCGGCGGGCTGATCGTCACTACCCGCGAACATTTGGCTGAGCTCCAGCCGCGGTTGCCTTCAAGCTACGTTGTGCTGGAAGAGTGCGATTACTTTCTCAAGGGCGAGCGACTTGTGCTTGTAGGGGAAAGAGGGGAACCGCTGATTGCCGCTAAGGAAGAAGAAACGGAAGAGGGAACCACTAATCAACGCTAATGGAAATCCAAGGAAAGAAGGAACCACTAATCGCCACTAAGAGAAAAAAACAAAGGCAAGAAAGAGTAGCTGCTAAGGTGGGTGCGCACCGCTTTGAATCGTTTAAATAGGTTGAGTTTCCCTTGCAGATGCGACCCACCCTATTCTTCTCTTAGCGCTTAAAAAAATCACTGCACGGTTTGCGTTTAAAAAAATTCCTTGCAGTTAGTTTGAGCCGCACATTCACTTCGCCTCGCCTAACGGCTACGGGGCATTCGAAGAGTATTCCGCATTCCCACTTTTAGTCCAGCGTTGCTTGTTCGCCGGTGCGGAGGATGTCGACGACTTCGGCTGGGGTTTCTGCGGAACGAAGATGGTCGGGGATGTATTCGCTCTCGTCCATGATGGTCGCGATGACGGCCTGTAGACGCTGGTGCACGCGAGGCTGGCCGGCTGGGGTTAGCAGCAGGAACAGCAATTGGGATCGCTCGTGATTGCCGCGGTAGGGAATTCCCTTTTCGGAGCGGATGAAGAAGACGACGGGCTGCTGCAGGCCGACGATACGTCCGTGGGGCATCCCGAGTCCTTTTCCAAGGTAGGTTTCGACGGCACGTTCGCGTTCGCCAACCGCCTTGATGATCTGCTCGCGGCTGACCGGAAGTTTCCAACTCTTGATTCGCGAGAGGGCTTGCCGCACGGCGTCGACCGTATCGTCGGCTTCGATTCCCAACTGGACGTGCTGCTCTTCGAGTACATCCGAGAGGTGAATCTGCTCTTCGTCCTCGAATTCATCTCGAATCGTGCCGATGATTTCTTCGATCACGTCTTCAAGCGTCAGGAAGCCGGTCCAAGCTCCTTCGTTGTTGCGGACGAAGGCGACGTGAATCCGCTTGCGTTGCATTTCGGCAAGCAGCGCCTCAAGCGGTTGGGTTTCGAGCACATTCAAAAAAGGCCGGGCCATACTATTCAAGTCCGGCTCATCCTTGTCCGCCAAGATCAGGTCCTTGATGTGAATGATGCCGACGGGCTCAGCGGAACCCGCATGCAGCAGCGGGTAGCGGCTGAAGCGATAACGCTTCAGGACCTCAAGGTTGGTTTGCCAAGGGGCTTCGGCTTGCAGGCAGCGAACGAGCGAACGGGACCGCATGGCATCGCGGGCTCGCAAGTCACCGAGGTCAAACACGTTCTCCGCAAACAGCAAGCGGCGAAAGGACATCACACCTTCGGTTTGCGATTGGCTGAGCAGAATCCTCAGTTCATCTTCGCTGTGCACATCCTGGCCATCGGCGTTGGGAATCCGCAGCAGTCGCAGCACCAGAAAAGCTGAACCGTTGAGGACCTTCAGCGGGAGGTAAAACAGGTAGCGAAAGATAATCAGCGGCCGGGCGGTCCAGAGCGAAGCCGCCTCCGTCAAACGAATCGCGATGGACTTTGGTACCAGCTCACCGATCAGGATATGCAGGTAGCTGACCAGCAGATAACTCAGAGCGAATGCGACGCCATGCGTGGTCAACCACGCGGTCTTGGAGTGCTCGGGAAAGAAGCCGAGCTGTTTAATCACCGGCTCGACCAGCCGCACGATCGCCGGTTCGGCAACGAAGCCAAGACCGATCGAGGCAAAGGTGATCCCCAGCTGACAAACCGAGAGATAGTCGTCGAGATAAGTCTGGATGTGTTTGACTGACTTGGCTCCGGCTGTTCCATCATCGACCAACTCTTCCACTCGGGAAGGTCGCATTTTGACAGCAGCAAATTCAGCCAGAACGAAGAAACCGTTGAGCAGCAGCAGGACGAGAGCTACCAACAGATAGAGCGTGATCATCGGGGTGAGCAAGACTCCGGAAATTTGAGATGCCGTTGCGAGTTATTCAGGCGGACGAAGACGGCAGAATTTGAAAATCGCCGGTGCGCCACTCGCGCGACTCGCACATTCTACAGCATCCGAAGATTTCAGGGCGCCGGCGTTGAAAGATTTTCTCCGCTCTCACGGGTCGCCCCGCGGCGAGGCGAAAAACGGCAGAAAATCCGCCGAGGGAATCACTTGGCCACGTGTTCCACAAGTATGAAACGTTTGCGCCGTGTAGCGCTGAGCTCCTAAGTCAGAGCCGAAAACCTCGGGACGAGCATTCTCGATTTAGACCGGTGGAGGCAGGTCGCGCGTCTGGAAGTAGCGGCCGCCGATGGTCCAGAAGAGCAGCCCAAGCCCAATCAGAATCAGATTCCCACCCAGCGGTCCCAGTCCAACCGTCGAGACGCCACCGACCACGCGCTCGTCCATCAGCATCCAGATGGAGCTGCGATTTTCATCGAACAGTTTTACTTGCCGCTCGGGTTCGTAGAGGTTCAGGAAGGAGAACCAGCCCAGCCAGCGGAGCGACGGGGTTGCCATCGATCCGATTTTCAGAATCCCGCTGACGATGAACAGTCCGGCAGCGATTCCAAGCGTGCGCCAGCGATATCGGTCCAGTGCGCTGAGCAGCGAAGTGGCTCCGCCCATGAAAACGCCCACAGCAAAAAGATTCGCCACGCCGCCGAAGAAGTTGACTGGATTAACCACATCGCGCATTTGCACAATGGTCTCGACTGGTTTGGCGCCCGTCAGCGGCAACTCCCAGCCGGCGATTGGAACTTTGATTGCCGGATAACTTGTCTCTTTGAGCGCGGTGAACTGCACGGCTGCCGACATTCCGGCCCAGACCAGCAAGCAGAGCAGCAGCAGGCCAACGAGCGTGACCAGCGAGTGCGTACGGTAGACCTGCCAGCGACTGACTGGCTGGGCGAGCACCATTTCGAGCGTGCCACGATTCAGCTCACCGCTGACCACATCGGAGCTGCGGACGGCTGCCCAGAGGCAGATCAGCAGCAGGATCGTCGGCTCGCCGTAGGTGCTGGCCGTGCGTCCCATGTAGGAGACTAGCCACTGAAAGTCGACGTTCGAGAATCGCTCCCAATCTTTGGGGAGCAGGTCGATGATTTGTTTGAAGCGGGCCGAGTCGATCTTGCTGACGACCCAGACTCGGAAATAGGCGAAAGCAAACAGACATAGTCCACAGGCCGCGAACAGCAGGGCTCCCTCGATCAGACATTTCTTCAGCAGGCCGCGATTCATGTCAGCTCTCCCCATCCCCAGAGTCGTGATAACGCTCGTAGATGGCCCGCAGCCCCTCGGGCTGGACATGAACGATCTCCTCGCCCTGAGCGATCAGCTTGGCAAGCAGTTCGCCGAGCGCTCCGCGCGAGAGAAAGTGCACCCGTCCAGCGTCAGTGCGCTGGTACTCCAGCAATGAGGCAAGTTCAGCCGGCAGCGCGCTCGGGTCGAGTTTGCTCGATTCGCGAATCGTGATGCGGTAGCGCTGCTTCAGTTCGCTCATGCACTGTTCCAGGACGAGCTGTCCACTGCGCAGAATCGCTACGCGATCGCAGACCTCTTCAATTTCGGAAAGCACATGCGAGGAGAAGAGCACTGTCCGTCCGGCATCCCGCGCCTCGAGCACTATCCTCAGAACTTCACTCCGCACGGTCGGGTCGAGGTTCGCGGTCGGCTCATCGAGAATCAGCAGCGGTTGTTCGACAGCGAGCGTCGCAGTGAGGGCGAGCTTCTGCCGCATGCCGGTCGACATGAAGCCAACCCAGCGGCGGAGATTCAGATCCAGCCGCTTGGCGATCGCCATTGCGCGATCGTGATTGCAGTCAGAGCGAACCTCGGAAAAGAATCGCAAGACTTGCTTGCCGTTCATCGCCCGAAAGAGCCGCGCGTCCCCGGGGAGGTAACTGAGTTGCTGATGCACCCGCAGGCGATCCTCGTAACAGTCCAGCCCGCCGACCTCGGCGGTTCCGGAGGTCGGCTGCATGAAGCCGAGCAGCAGCCGAATGAGCGTCGACTTCCCGGCTCCGTTGGGGCCGAGCAAGCCAAAGACCTCGCCGCGCGCGACGCGAAGGCTGCACTTGTCCAGAGCCGTGAAGTCGCCGAAACGCTTGGTCAACTCTCGAGTTTCAATCACAGAGTAGGTATCC
>Ga0169931_10009230_pt1 | contig 14268 bp, 10 predicted proteins | sample Kivu_15m_20L_FD_129675 | JGI IMG/M metagenome (GOLD analysis project Ga0169931, IMG submission 129675) | Freshwater microbial communities from Lake Kivu, Western Province, Rwanda to study Microbial Dark Matter (Phase II) - Kivu_15m_20L... | ecosystem: Environmental > Aquatic > Freshwater > Lake...
CGGTCATACGCCTTCTGAACTAAACCAGCAGCACCAGCGGTACCACCTAAAGAGGCAGAACCAGTTGATACATAGGCATTAGCCATTTGTCACCTCCAAGTGACTATGAACGGAATTGTTATTATTGTGACCGCAATAGTGCAATTAATTCATCTGCGGATTGAGCATTGTCAATCCTTGCATTGATGTCTTGCTCACGGTCTGGAGTCATTGCACCTTGAGTAAGTATGTCTTGCTGTCTTAAAGCAGCCTTATCTACTTCACTCACCTTCGGCTCTTCTTTGTCAATCTTAATTCCAAATAAATCAGCGTTATCATCGAGCCAGTTATTCACTGTCTCCTCGTTAACGTCATCTAAATCTTTAAGAACAAGTCTTGCAGCCTTAGCGTTGACACCCTTCTTTTCTAGGACTTCTTTGACAACTCGCTCACGCTGCGCCTTGGATAATCCCTCAAGTTGCTCAGTGAGTTCTTTGATACGTTTCTCATCTGCACGTTTGGCTTTTCGTAACTTCTTTAATAAGTCACTTCCATCCAACTGTGTATCTGTATCTGTATCTAGGTCGTCGTCTTCGTCTTCCCAGTAATTGTTGCTCATAGCAACCACCCTTTCTATTCGTTGTTAGTCGCAAGCCACAGATTCAATCGGGGAATTGGTCTGGCTCTTACTATCGGTCTTGTACACTATGTGAGGCCGATGGATTCACATAGGATTCTATATTAGTATTGACCTGCTGAGGAACCTCTAATTTGAGAGGAAAATGATTTGCTTCCAATATTTCCAGTTTTACCAGAGTATCTTGCTTTTTCACGTTCTTCTAATAATGATAATTTTTTAATTTCTTGTGCACTTTGGTCAAATATTGCAGAAAATGCCTGTTCTTGGGTATAAACATTTTTTCCTTCAAGCCTGTCTTCAATAGATGTTAATCTTTGCGCTTCTGGAATAGTCAATGCTGCTTGCCCAAATTTAGGTTTAGCACTTAAATATCCTTGACCCTTAGCAAGCAATTGACCTGCTGTTTCTTCACCAACAGTTAATCCTTGACTTTGGGCTGCTGCCATAATTCCATATCTATTAACATCACGCTCTAATTCATCAGCACCTTTAGAACCAAGAAGTAGTGCTTTTGCAAGCATTGGTTCTGTAGCAAATGGAATTTTTGTTTTAACCATATTTTTCCAGTCTTCAGGAGCCAATCTAATAGCATCATAAACATCTGTAATAATTTTAGTAGTTGATGCTACAGATTTTCCAGTACCCATAACTTCATTTAAAAATAATTCGGTAGCCAATTCGCTTAAATTGGTTGAACGAAATACTTCGGCTAAGGCTTCTTGAGATTTTATATATTCAGCAAGTGTTGGAACATCAAGTATTTCACCAGCGGCACGACGGTCTCTTAATTTAAATATTCCACTAAAACGATTAGTAAATTCAGGTATAAGTTTATTTTCTTCAGCATCATAAAGTGCTAAATTAATAGAATCTGGTATTGAAGAACCAGTTTTATAATATTTAGAAACTAATTTATATAATTCTTTTACGTATGGTTTAGATGCTTCTGTTGAACCCATAAGAAGTTTTAACGTGTTTATAAATGCTTCTTCTGAAAGATTTTTACTAGCATCTTTATCATCTTTATCATCTTTATCATATACGGGATTAGGTATGTTAACTGGCGTACCGTATAAATTAATTAAATTTTCTACATTAGTTACCGCACTTTGCTCTGTTTTGGTTTGTTCAGAAATATTGTAACCAATATTTTCACCAGTGTACGCATTAGCAGCAGCAGCCTGCAATCCATAACGAGCAGACATTGCTGCTAAACCTCTTGCTGCGCCAGCATCTATACCTTTAGGAATACCACCCAAAGCCTTTTCAAATATTTTTTGACCAGTTGTGCCCCTAGCACCAACTTGGGCGGTAGCAAGTGCTTCTTTTACTACTGGCAACAGTGCTTGTTGTTCGGCTAATTTTGCTGGTCGTTCTGCTTCCGCCCTACGTGCAGCATCAATTGCCGCTTGATTAATAATTCTTTTTTTAGCCATTATGAAAATCCTATTGCTTTTGCTAATTGTGAAGCAGCATTAGTAGCAGCAGTAATATATTTTGTAGTTTTGTCTGCATTTGGATGCATTGCTGCTTTTATTCTAGCCTGTGCTGCGGTTAATGGTGCAACTTTTCCAACTACACCATCTGGGCGAATCAAACTATCAATAAATGGGTCATTTAAATCTAATGAATCAACTTCAACTTCCCATTCGTCTGCAACCGCTTTTAGTACTGGATTATTTAAATTACGTATTGTTGCATTAGGTGTGTTTTTAAATCTGTCTGCAAATTGAGGATACTCTATTGCGGCTATTCTACCTAGTTCAGTTATATAATTATCTTTAGTCATTTTACCGCTAGCAATTTTTTTGGCTGCTTCACGTATTTCTATATCAGATACAGAACTTAAATTAAAATCTCTAGCAATTTTACGGGCTTCAATTAAAGCCTCTAATGCTTTAGCACCTAAAGTTTTTTCATCTGCAAAATTTACCTTAGTCCATAAGTAATCTGTTGCAAAATCTTTTGGCTTGAAAAAACTTGGTGAAGTAGTCTTGATTATGTTTTTAATAGTTTCAGCAGTATCGCCAGGTTTTGTTTGGCTTCTTACTGTTTGTATTACTGTTTCAAGTTGTTTATTGGCCTCTTTATTATATTTTTCAACAAAATCTTTTAAATCATCTTTTGATAATTTACCAACAAACTGTATGTCAGCCATGATAGAATTAAGAAGTTGTTTAGCGCCAGCCTCGGTAAGTTTAATGGCATCTTTAGATATTGTAGTTCCATCTGTTCCTGAGGGTACAGCAAATGCACTTAATAATTTACTCAATACCAGTGCTTCAATTTGTGGATTTGTCAGTTTCGCTAATTGTTCAGGTGTCATTTGTTCAAATGTCATTATTTAGCCTCCTTTAGCACATCTTCAGAAAAATTTCTGATTATTAATTCTTTTAATTTAGGGTGCCATGTTTCTGAAAATTGGTCTAATAACTCATTATAGGCATCTATAGTTTTCTTTTTTCTTGGGTCTCTTTCTGGCAATTTAGAATAAAAAGCGGTAAAAGTGTTTCTTATTATTGTAAAATTTTGCACATCTTCCCAAAGTTTAGTTTTACCATATTTATCCATAAACTTTTTGTTAGAAACAATTTCGTTCAAAGCATTAGCGTATTTAAAGGCTCTGTCTTCAGCGCCACCTGTGCTCCATTGTTTCCACCAGTCTTCGCTAATTTTTCTTAATTCATTATTAGCGGTTTGCTTAAGAATTTCTTTTAATTCTGGATGAGAACGCAAAGATTTTCCATCTGCATCTTGAGCCTTTTGCTCTAATCCTTCTACTAAAAGATAATACCCATTCCATGTACGATTTATCATTCTGCGACGTTCTTGTTCTTCTGGTGTAATAATGTAAGAATTTAAAGGACTGCCATCTGGAAGTTTAGTATTAGGGTCTCTTAAAATATTATAAACAGTAAGATTAAAATTATCTTTTGTATCTATGTCTAAACTAAGTAATCCAATTAATTCAGGGTCAGATTGAGCCAGTTTAACTGCAAGGTCAGTATTATCTTTAAATACTCTGTTGTAAGATTCAACATTTGGTTGTATGTATGCTTCAGGACTAGAACCCTTAAAGGTAATTCTATCTAATGGAAACTCAACCCCTAAACGTTCATTCATTTCTCTACCAGCAAGTTTTTTAGCATCTTTTTCATCATAAACTGTGAATTGTCTAGTAATTGGGTCAATTACGCCACTTCTGTATTTGTTTACTAACATGTCAAATAAATCATCATATATGACCATAGGGTTTGTGTCAACTTTTGCTGGTACACCAAAAATATTACCAAATGACCAGGCGGCTTTTACCCCAAATTGTTCTCTAGTAATTTCATTTACTTTTTCTAAGCCAGGGTATTTTTGAATTCCGAGTTCATCTAGTGTCTTGTAGTAATTATGAACATCTGTCCAAGAATCAAGAAAGTCTTTTTTGCCTTCTGGTCCCTCAATATAGTTCCTAAAATCGCCTAACCACCTAGGTGTAAAGGCTTGCTTGGCGCTAGTTTGTGGGCCGTATGGAAAAATTATATCATAATTAGAACCTAAATATTGTTTAAGTGAATCCTCAACTGTTGGATAATTTTTGTAAATTTCCGCAACAGTAAGACTTGTAAAAAGGGAAGGGGTTGGGTAGTTAAGCAAGAATCCAATAGACCTTGCATTTAACCTAATGCCTTTGCCACCAAAAAATCCCATTTCCTTTGACAGTGGTACAACTATATGAGTAGCCTTTAATGGGTCATCTACTGGTGCACCATATTTATCTACACCAAAAGACCTAAATGCGGATTGATAATTGTATAAAAATTGAGAAACTCTTTCTGGATTATTTAAAGCAAATTTACCGTATCTATAAAAAGCATTTAAAGACGCTGTTGGAAAAGCGGTTACTAAACGTGCAGCATACAAAGGTTTGCTTTGTCTGCGAATTGTATAAAATACTTTTTCATTTTGCTCTAATGCTTCCTTTGAAGCAGCGGAACGCAAGTCATATATTTTTTTTATGTCAGTTGTTCCGTCTTTTTTAGCAAAACTGTAGCCTTGTTTTTCTAATTCGGTTACTCTTTTTTGAATATTTTGAATAAAGAATTTATTACCAGAAGCCCAACGAATTGGGTTTTCTGGTGCGGTTAACTTGGAAAATATTAAAGATGCAGTTTTGTCAAGATATCTTTCAAGTCTTCCTAAATCTCTTACGCCCAATTCAGATGCTGTATGAACATCAAAATCAAGTGGATGTATAGGACTTAGATTTCTTAAATCTTTAGAAAGAATTTTTTGAAGTTGAACTGAATCTACTTCACCAGCCAATGCAGCAAGTCTTGCTTCTTTGTCAGGCAAAAATCTATTTACTAATGCAACTTTGTCTGCAATTATGTTGGGAATATCTTCTTTGCTTACTGGACCAAATTGCTCAAAATACCCAATGTTTTTATTGCCCCACTCAATTAATTCTTTTTCTGAAACATCAGCAAGTATTTGGTCTATTAACTTATCGCCCCTTAAAGAACGATTTGTAAAGTACGCTAATTCTTCAAAATATACTGGGTCATTTACATAAGTTACGGTAGAAGAACCTCTTCTAGTAATCATTCCTTGACGGATACCAGTCGTTAATTCACCAAGATAAGTTGCGCTAATTGTTCTAGCATTTCCAAATTCTTGTTTCATCGCAAGACCAAACTGATTTGGGGAAAACAAAAATTCTATAGGAACGTATTCATTATTTACAAAAATGTAATTATCTTCTTTTCCGTAAAAACGTTCTTTATATTTACTGCCCTTTTCGTATATTAAGGCTTGATTATATTTAGCCTCTCCTAAGTTCTTAAGAATATTTTCAATTTTTTCATACTGTAAAGCAATTTCTTTATTTGCTTGAAGTATTTCTTTAGAATCGGGGGCTATGGTTGCTATTGCTCCTTTGGCTTTAGTTATTGCATTTTTAGCAGCAATAATTTCACCAGAATATTTTCCTTTTGTATCAACTTCGTTTTCTAAAAATTTAATTCTTCTTTCCAAACCTGGAATAGTAGGAACTTGTCCAGTTAGTTTTCCAAATGGGCGAACAGCAGCCCTAAGTTCTAATTCTATATCGTCGACAAGTTTACTCGCTGCAGTTAGTTCATTAACAACTTTTGCCTGATTATCTCTAATTGCTTTTGGAGATGGCTTAATTGTGCCTTTACCTAAAAATGTGTCAAGTTCTGCGGATAAATTATTTAGGTTAGTAACCGCTCTATCTAATTCGTTAGTTAAATCTTCTACGGTTTTGTTAACTGCGGTTATTTCTTTAGCATTGTACTTTTTAGAAATTTGACCATAAAGTCTATTTTTATTATTTTTAAGAAAGTTTTTAGTCATAGTAGGAATACCTTCTATGGCAATTGAAGTTCCATGCGCCATTAAGGCACTAAGAGAAGGCTCAAAAAGGCTGTTCTTTGGAATGTAATTAGGTCTAGCCAAAACATCAATAGACCAATATTTATTTGATACTTCAAAAACTCTTTGTGCAATTTCAGAAGTAGTTATAATAGACTTTTGACCTCTTTTTGTAACTGTTGGTCCTTTGATTAATGCTGACTTTTTAATTTCATTTTCAATTAAATTCCAAGGTATCATTCTGCGAGACTCAATTAATTGTCTTTGGGTTTGAGGGTCGGTTAATATTCTCATACCTTGAGCGTCCATGCCGTAACCAGTTTTTGCTACTTGATTAATACTTTTAAAAATTTCATTTTTAGCGGCTCGTGTAAATTCTAAAATTTTAGTAACATCATAATATTTATATTTAGCGGCTATAATAATTCCAATTTGGTCATCAAGTTTATCTAGCACATTATTTCTAGCAATATCATCTTTGGCGTTTACAAACTCTGATAAGGCTTTATTGCGAAAATCTTGAACATTGATAAATTCCCCTGGTTTTATTTCAACTACAATTGCTTCTCCCTTAAAAGGTGTTTTACTGTATCGTAGTGTGTCAATACTGTCAAACATAGCATTTAATTCTTTTATACCATCAAATGGTCTAAGACCAGAAAAAGTTACATGCCCTAAAGGTAATTGAGAACCAGAAAAATTAATAATTCTAGTTAATGGGCCGTTTAGACTGTTACCAATAATTCTTTGTTTAATAGTACCAACAGATATGGCAGCCTTTGTACCCAATGCAAATTTAGGTTCAATTGGTGAATAATCTTTGCCCATCATTCTAGGAACACCCCGTGCTGGGTCTATAAGCGCATCTTTAATTTGTCTGTACTCTGGAACACGATTAATAGCGTCATCAAATGCGGCATTTAATCTTGACCATGCATTTTCAGTAAACTCTGGTATAGTTCCAGTTTCAATAATTTTATTTTTAATTATTGCATTTACATTGCCGATTTCATATAAATCTGCTGGGGGATTTTTTGAAAGTCTATCTAACGCTGGTAAGTACCCTTTATCAGCAAGAATTAAATCTTTTATAGTATCTGGGTTTGTTGCCCTTAATACTGGACCAATTAAATCTTCATTATTTGTAAACTTTTTAAGAGTTCTTATAGTAAAATTAGCGTCTGTACTCTGGGCAAGTTTATTTATTAAATCACCCGATACTGTTTGCCTGCCATTAGCAATTCCAGTTGCAAATGCTAGTCCATCATCAATATCTTTTTCTAATTGACTAACTGAAACATTTCTAGTTGTGTAACCAATTTTTTTAGTAGCAAGTTTACCACTTTTAGCAATAGCGCCAAAAGCACCCGCAATTCCTACGTTAGCGCCTACAAAATCAAGTGTGCCTGTAAAATACTTTCCAACATTGTTGTCAACAAAAGCGGCTTGAATATCATTATCGTCCCATAAATCTATATTATCTAAATCTATGCCACCTTTATCAAAAACAATGTCTGCAACATTTTTTATTGGTGTTAAATCAGATTTAGTAAAAGCCTGACCTAAACTAACTTTTTCTGAACGATTATAGGCTGCTTTTAAATCTCTAACCTGAAATCCTTTTTCAAATTCTCCTGGAGAATACAGCGGAGAATCTAAATCAGTCAATAAACCTAATGTAGATATAGGCCTAGTAATATACGGAGATATTGCTTCATCGTGAAGTTTAACTCCAGCCATTAATACTAAGTCATTGCTGGCTGATTGATTTTTAACTGAATATTTAAGGTTATCTTTAATTGCTTCTTGAGCAGATTGTTCTAGTCCAGCAAGACTTAATTGTTTACTAACTCCCATATCTACACCAGCGGGAATTACTACATTTCCAATTGCTTGAGCAGGGCTTGCAATATTGCCAGAAAACCAATTAGCCCATTCTTTTAAACCAGAAGCAAATCCACCACCTATTGGTTTTGCAATATTGTCGAGGAAATCATTCCAAAGTGACATTATTGCCTCCTAATATTGTGTGTTATAATTTGTAAAATTTTCACCTTTGGGTATATCTCCAGTAATAGTTTCTATAAAAGCGTTTCTATCTTCTACTGATTCCCAAGGAATCATTCCTAAAGTAATTGCTATTCCTGCATTTTCATATCCAAGAGAATTAGCAAATACATTTATATTATCATATAAACTACCAGAATGCCACTCAGACATTGCCTATTTGACCAAACATATAATTTATAAATCTTTTAAATGATTCTGGTGCATTTTTTGATTTTGCTGCAACTGCAAACGCAGGCAAATATTTTTTGACTATTTCTTTATTTTCAAGAGCCCTTACATCTTGTCTTAAAAATGAAGGAAGTGCTTCGCTGTTTGCACCTCTACCAAAATTTATCCCAGTACTCATTGGTTCTAAAGGATTATCATCTTCATCTAGTAATCCTTTTAAATTAAAGCCCATTGCGCCTTTGCCGCCACCTTTAGGTAAAGCACCCATTGGACGTTCTGCTCTATTATCTGCCATTTTTGCTCCACTTTGTTGCATCATTGTTTCAGTTCCAGTAGAACCTAAACTTTTCATTCCTGGTATATATCTTTTAGGTTGTCCGTTTTTAGAACCTGCGCCACCTGTTGCTGACACGCCAAAATTATTTTGTGGAGAATTTGGTTGGTTGCCACCACTGTTTTTATTGCCAGCCACGATTCCTCCTACTTAGTAAATTGTGTTTTAACATTTGCAATACCACCGCACCACACGTTGTATTCAATTGCTATGTTAATTGCTTTTTTTGCCGCAGCAGATGCTTTAGCGTGAGTTTTAGTTTCTGAACCCATTGCTACTAATGCACCAAGTGCTAAGGTTCCACCAGAACCTATTGCATATAAACCTTTATCATCTCGCATATATCCATAATCATCACTAATTTGATATATCTTTCCATTAAAACAAACTAATGCATCCCAACCAGAATCGTCATCATTTTTTGTTTTAGGTGTCGGTTCATATCCACCATCTATTATTGTTTGTTTTATAGATGGCAATACTCTAATCATCATAAATCTATCTGGCTCTTGCGTTTTAATTACTTTAGGCGGTTGCCATAAATTATTAAGAATATCTCCCACAATTGCATCACCTGCAACTGCAATTAAATACTCACCAACCTTAACTATCTTTTCACAACCTTTGGCTACATATGGTCTATCAGTATATGTAGTTAAAGTATCTGAACCTAGTACAGCCCAGCCTTTACCTTGTATTCCAACTATTGCAGTCATGGTCCCCTACTTAGTTATCCTCTAGTTACTACTCTTCCGCCTGCTTTTCCACCTGCTGTTAAACTAGAAAGAATTGTTTGAATATCTGGTTCTTCTTGAGGAGGTAAAAATATTTGTTGTTCTTGAGGAGAGCCTCCTACTGGAGCACCAGCGGGAGCAGGGGACGTTTGCTCAACCATTGGACTAGAGGCACCAGCAGGAGGGACTTGTTGTTGCGGTGCAAAGGTAGCCTCAATAGCATCTTCTAATGCTTGTCCCTTTTGGCGAGCCTTAATTACCGCAGCAATTTTTCTAACCACATCAGAAGCATCTTGTCCCTGTGTAGCCATCTGTGGTATCGCCTGTGTATAAGCAGTTAACGAGCCAAGTAATGCTGCTCGCATATCTTCAATTTCAATTTTTTCAACCTCTTGCGTTACGTTAACCGTAAATGGCAACTCACGCATAGCCATATCTTTAGATATTAATTTACCACCAAGAGCCTGTAGCATAAAGATAAGACCTTGTGCAGGATTGAGACCAGCAAGCATTCCATAACGAACATCAGCAGAATAATCTTGTTTAATATCTTTGATTGGCTTATATGTAATTTCGTAAGGCGAGCCAGAATCTACACCACGAATTGTTTTTTCTTCAGGATAGATTAATTCATCAACTTCAAAACAGATACTAATAACATCACGAAGTGTTGCAGCAAAAATTGCTTGGGCTGATTTAACTTGTGTATCAAATGCTCCCATAAGAGCCTGTACACCCTGACCAGTTACAATAGATGCATCAATATTACCAGTACGAGATTCTGGATAACGAGCACCAACTCTAAGTTCTTGATTTAATAATGTCTGTTCTGTAAACGCACCTTGTGGTAGTGTAAGTTCTACTCGGCGAACACCTGCTGGATTAGATGTGCGAATAACCGCATCTCCACCTAATTGTAATTCTTGTACATCTTGTGGAAGTACAATAGGCGCCTGTACTGATTTTTCCGCTGCTTCCATAGCCAGTAAGGAGAAACGGTTACGAAGTAACTGAATTCCAAGCACATCATCAAATTGTCCACGTAACTCATTGTCAATAGATGGTTTACGTGCTACAACTACCATCATTTTACCAATAGGATTTTTGGCTTGCGATAAAATTAAATTTTCTCTATTTGGAATATAAACAACAGATTGGTCTTTATCGTAATAACGAATCATTTCTATTTGACTATTTAAATCTTGTTTGTAACCTAAACCACCAAGAATTATGTTGTCATATTCTGGGAACTGACTTACTAATTCCCCAAGTGTTAATGTATATCTTTTTGCAAATGCTACACAACGGCCATATCGGTCAAATTCTGGATATGCTCCAATAGGATTTTCAATACGAATACGAGGAAGTTTAGCCTCATCATCTAATTCAATTACAAACGGAATAAAACCGTATGTTAAATACCAGTCCGCTCCTTGATACATTTGAACAGATAAGTCAGAGTGCGAAAAATAATTACTAGCAATACGAGTACGCTTATCAGCAAAAGTACGAGCACGGTCAGAAACTTGATTAGCGGCCGAGCAATTAATCGCTGGAAGAGGTGCCATAACTTCCGAAAGGTCCCTGGCAACGATATCAATAAAATTTGCCACGACATTAGCATCTACCCCCTCTGGAAAAAAGTCAGGATAAACTTGAGATATTTTTCCTTTGCGAACAGCAAGCACGTCAAGGTTACGAGCATCTCTATCGCTATTGCGGTAACGAAGAGATTGAACTCGTGCTGCTATTTGTTCAATATTTAATGCCACTACTTGCCTCTTTTAATTCTACTTTTCATAAGTGCTATTTTTTCTCTGCTTGCACGTGCTGCAGTTTCTTGAGCAGTTGGCTTAGGTGGTAATCCCATAGCAACTCTAGCCTTTGCTGCACCCTCTGCATTAATTTGAGCCTGTGACTTTATAACCTTAACAGAGTTTCTTTGAATAGCATCTGTTGTATTTCTATAAACTGGGTTTACGGCTGTAGAACCTTTACCTGTAATACCACCTACTGCTCTAGTAGCAATTTTTTTAGCGGCTGCTCTAGCAGCAATACCTGCTGCAATCATTGGAAGTGCCATTTGTTTCTCCTATGTGTATGTTTCTTGCCATTGCTCTGCAAAGGCTTCGTCTAAATTAAGTGAACTTCTACTAGACATTTGTGCCCTAGTAGCCCATCTATTAGTTTGATACTGTCCAACTTTACTTGATTTCTGCATTAATTCTCTACAACGTATTACGGCAAACCATAATGCCATTACGCAGTCAGTTGGGTTTTTGGTGTCTGGCTTCCAAATAATAAGTTGCTGTATTAAAGACTTAAGTCCTTCTGAGCCTTCATTACTAGGAAACTCTATTAAGTTGTTATCTTGAAATCGTCCATCATTGACAGAACCAAAAAGGCTAGCCATAGATGCCACACCAAAAGATGTGTCCCATTTATTTTTACCAGTAAAGTGTGAGTTAAGTTGGCAACCATAAGATGCAAGATATTCACGTAACTCTGAATCCATAGCATAGTACTTTTGGTGAGCGTTAATTTCAACCCGAAATTCTTGTGGCTTAAATTTTTCTACCCACTCTTTAATAAGAGCATTTTCTTTTTGAGGGGAAGGGTCAACCATGTTGACACAATCTAAAACATATATGCGACCATCAACCCGATTGTAAGATACTGCTACAAAGGCAGAACGTCCTGTTACGGCTGGGTCGAATCCAATGATGGTGTAGGTTGATTGTGTGTCTTTGGGGTGACCTGCCGTGCCCTGTTTAAGTGGTCCACGCTTTCGCATACCGTTAACACATCCTGCAACAATTGTTGGCGAGAATATGGAGTCGGATTGGACATCTTCTTGCTGGTAGACCATAGCCCAGACTGACGGAGCGACCTCAGAGCGTCTAGTAAATAACGAGGGTCCATCCCACTTGGGATATAGCCCTTGCTCGTTAACTGCATCTTGCTCACCTTCTGCTCTGTCTGTCCAAGGCCAGAGTGTTTTCCAATTTTTTGGTTCTTCATCAAACTCTAATACCGCTGGCATAGCCATGTATGTAAAAGGAGATTTGCCACCTGTCCATTGGTCGCCATCTCGAATCATCTTATATAAATCTATAGGTGCGACACGGGTTCCTACTATAAGCAGTTTTCCGTGCCGCCCTAGGCGGGTGATAACTTCTTTTTGAAGCCATTCAATTTGCTTCTCCCACTCATGGGCGTTTGCGTTCATCACCACATCATCAAGGATAATCAAGTCGGCTCTTGCACCATAAATTTGAGAACCAAATCCCAGTGCTTGTACGGTAGGGTCTTTTTCCCCAGAGTCTCGACCTGCTCCTAGATAAATCATATCGGCTGACCAGGTTGGTGAATCTGCTTTGTAACCACCATTAGGTCCAAAAGCCATTTGCATTTTAATCCAGTTAGGGTGGCTTAACCTAGTCTTAATTGCAGATAGGAACTTACGAGCCATGCCTTGCGTCTTAGAGACAATAATAATTCTAACGTTAGGGTCTAGGCAAAGTCTATAGGTAACATAGTTAATTGTTAACACAGTTGACTTTGCGTGCTCAGGTGGCACGTTAATTAAAATACGATTAGTTGCCGCCTGTTCGTGGGTCATGCTAGGGTGCATGAACCTAGGTTTTTTGCCCTCTACTAAATCTATCCAGGTCTTATGGTGGTCAAAGAGTTTGGTCTCTAGGAATTGCTCCGAGAACTCTTCAAAGGTTATATCTTTTAGATTGGCTAAGTCCGCTTTGACACCTTTGCCTGAAAGGCGTGCTTTGTCCGCTTTGTCCTTGAAGTCAGGGTCTGCCATAGACCATTGACGGAAGGTAACATCGTTGCGACCTACAGCCTTCATGGCATCTACGACGGTAGAGCCTTGGCTTAGTAACTCTAACACCTGTTTTTGGGCTGCATCCTTAGGGATGTTTTGTACTCCTGGTCTACGACCCACAGATTGCCCCCTAAAACGGTTATTTAACGGTGCCTATAAACGGGCATACTATCCCCATTATTATTAATATTAATATTATTATTAGGAGTTGCCGAGTGCAAACGGAGGCAACTCCGTATATATTTATTATATACTATAGATAACCTGTTCAAAGTAGTAAAACCGAACAGATAGGTAATAATTACGCTCATTCTGAGCGTATAATTTATATAATTAGCCCCCTAATATAACAGTAATTTTTTATGGGAGTATATATATAATATATGACGCTGATTAAATAACCCTAGGGTCAAATCAAACCCTCAACCTCTAGTAAAGGGTTAGACTTTATTAACCTTAAACCTAATGTAAAGGATTAGACTAACTGCAAATAAAGTTATCCACAGGAAGCAAAATAATAATATAAAGTTATCCACAGAATTATCCACAGGCTGTGGACAGCCAACAACGAGGTCGGGCGTGTCGCCCAACACAAACCTGAGAGTTTCCTGAGCAACGCACTCGGGCGTGTCTAGCTAATCCGTATTGTCCAATTTGCCCTATCTGCCCCAATATGGTATAATTAGTCCTATCTGTCCGAATTAGCGTCTGAAAATCAGACACCAAAAAAAAGTTTGAAAAACTTACAAAATGAATTATGTGATTCGGCGTTTATGCACTATGCTGAGGGTATTGGTTAATCGTCCGCATTAACCGATAGAAAAGGAAAAAAAATGGCAACAAAAGAAAAGACCGAAAAAGCAGTAAAAAACGCTGTTATTATCGATTCTTCAATCCTCAACGGATTCAAAGAATTGGTATCAACATCATCTGCAAGTATTTGGGGATTCATCTCAAGCACTTATGCAAAAATGAATCAGGGTGAATCATCTGTAAGAATCGCCAAAGCCTCAATAAAGGAAGGTGAAAAATCAGGTAAGCACCCTGTTATCAAATCAAGTCAGGTTGAAGGATTCGGAACTGCCCTAAAGGTAAAAAATCTTTTAGGTGCAACCGA
>Ga0169931_10009232_pt1 | contig 14266 bp, 17 predicted proteins | sample Kivu_15m_20L_FD_129675 | JGI IMG/M metagenome (GOLD analysis project Ga0169931, IMG submission 129675) | Freshwater microbial communities from Lake Kivu, Western Province, Rwanda to study Microbial Dark Matter (Phase II) - Kivu_15m_20L... | ecosystem: Environmental > Aquatic > Freshwater > Lake...
ACAAGAAAACCAAAGAACCTAAACCTGCGCCAGATCCCGAATGGCTGTTGTTCGAAAAATGCATGCGCGGTGATACCAGTGATAATGTGTTCTCTGCATATCCTGGTGTGCGTACTAAAGGTACAAACAAAAAAGTCGGTCTTACCGAGGCGTTCGAAGATCGTAAAAGCAAAGGATTTGCATGGAACAATCTCATGCTACAGAGATGGACTGATCATGAAGACAAGGAACACAGAGTTCTAGAAGACTATGAACGCAATCGTAGATTGATCGATCTTTCATATCAACCCGATCACATCAAAGAAATCATCGCTGCCGCCATCGCCGAAGCCACAGGCGCAGAAAAAAATATCAATCAAGTGGGTGTCAAATTGATCAAATTCTGCGGACTTTACGATCTTAAAAAGATTTCTGAACAGGCACAGTCATATGCCGAACCACTTAATGCGAGATACTCACAATGACAGACCTACATGCTAAACCAATCATAGATAATAAATTTTGGATTGTCGAAAAGGATGGAGAAAAATTTGCCACTCTAAGAAAAGACGAAGATAATAGATTCGTATTAAGCAATCATTCTGGAGTTAAAATTTATAATAGTAAAACCGATCTTACCAAACAATTTGGAAAAGACTTCTTTGTTGTCAAAATCGTAAAGGAGGCGGAAAGCAATCTTCCAACAGAAGTTCATGGTTTTACTTCTAGCTGTATTCCTCATAACTCTATGTACGATGTAAAAAGAAAATTACCTCTTTTTACCAAAAGCAAAGATTCAAAAAGTCTTTATTGTGCAGGATTCTATGTAATTCGTTTCGATAAAGGATGGGTTAAAAGTTTCTGTCCTAAATTAATCACTTTACAAAGATATGAATATCGAGGACCTTTTAAAACAGAATTAGAAATGAAACAGATGCTAAGTGGTGTTTCAAAATAATGGATGCATTTATTGACTATATCCATATTACAGAAAATGTTGATTTGTCAAAAGAATATGATACACGGCGTAGTAAATAATCAAACACATACTAGAAATGCCTGTAGTTTCAATATAAACTTTTTTAGGAAATAATTTCATGCAACAAATACCTACATCGTTGCCTGGCGTAGAAAAGTTAATACAAAAACTAAATATCGCCGAAAAAACACAACAAAAAGAAATACGAATAACTGTACAAGAAGCCAGAGATCTATGTGCCGAATTAGCTATTGTAACGGCTAGATTGGGCAAAACTGTCCAAGAAATACATATTGCATTAGACGAAATTAGAAAATCTTCAACCCAAATTGATGTAAAGTTAGACGGGGGTGTATTCTAGTCGAGATAAATATATACGTGGTTAATTAGGAACACGTATATGTCGAGACCGAAACCTAAAATTATCTTAGAGTATGCAAATAAAGATAATTTTAAAATTGAACAGATTCTAGAAAGCGATGCCATCTGGGCTGTATTTTATCAAGGAAAACCTTTTAATCTAAAAAGTGGATCTTTGTTAGCCAGCTATCCCGGTCCCAAATACAAAAAAGTTTCTTTCAGTAATCCTGGACATGCTCATAATCTAGCTAAAAAATTAAATAAACTTTTTAAAACTTCTGAATTTAAAGTTTATAAACTAACCGACGGAGAAAAGCTATAATCTCTAAATGGACAAAAAAGATCTATATACTAAAGTTTTTTTAAAGGCTGCTGGATGTTTCCCCGACGAGGAAATAATAAAACTTAAAAAAATAGAATGGTGGTACAACATAAGATCAAAAGACCATGGTGGTCTTAGACTGACCGAGGAAGGCATCCGGTTCATCCAAGAAGAATCCAAAATCAAAACGTATTCTGTAGATTTGCCGAATGATTTAAAAATTACATCACAGATATTAATTTGGTTGGATAATTTTATCGAAAGCCCTTACTTTTTTTCAAAAAAAAGCATAACCGTGAGCGAAGAAAAAATTGCATTTGAACTCCATCTATTTTCCGGAGACGTGCAGAAACTAGGATATTCCAAAGCCATAGCCAAGAGATTCAATCAAGAATCGATATCTCTTTAATTCTATACAATAAATATTCTCGATGATAGATCTTAACCCACTAGATATTCTTAAAAAAAGAAAGCTCGATTATCTACCTCCAAATTTTATAAGAGTGCAGATAAGTGATTTCGATCTTTACGACGATCATTTAGAAAATTGGATAACACATAAACTCAACGGAAGATATGCGATATCTAAAATTCCCTTCGTCGACGAAAACAAAACACTGAAACTTGCCAATTTTGTGGGGTTTGAAGATCATAAAGAGATAACATACTTTACACTGGCTTGTCCATATTTTAGGAGAAAACAATGACCGAAGACGTAAAAACTCAGCAGAAGACAGATCTTAATTCTCCCTCTGCAGAATCACCTCAACAACAGCCCGCAGATTTAAATATCAGCGACCTGGTAGCTTTAAAAAGTATTATAGAAGTGGCTTCACAACGAGGAGCATTTAAAGCTGCAGAATTAGAAGCAGTCGGAAAAGCATTCAATAAATTGAATAATTTTTTAGAATCAGTTGCTAAAAAGGATTAAAAATGAAAACTATGAAACATATCGGGCGTATTAAAAATACAGGCGACAAAGTAGTGGTGGTATTCAGGACCATTCCTGGAGAATCAAATCAGGCATTAGTATTGCAGCCAGCTACTTTACCAGATGCATATCATGACTCATTAATGTCTGTTCTAGAAAGTGATCAAGGACAAGACAGCTACGAATTCGGTGAAATCATGTTCATAAGAAATTTTCCAGACGGTAGACCTATGTTAACGACCATGGAAAAATCCGGAAGATTACAAAAATTACCGACTGATAAAATCGTAATGACTCCTACTCCTTCTAGCGAGATTCCGCTCGATCAATTAAATCTAGCTATCGCACAACAAAAAAATTGCACTGTTGACGATTTATGCACATTTGTCAGCGGAGGACCAAAGACCCTAGATTCGACGCCATCTACTCCCGTCGATTTCATCACTGAAAATTCACCCGTTTCTTCGACAGAAACAAATGTTCTCACTGACAAAGACCTTGCTAGATCGTATCGTAGTCAAGCTGATGCTATGTATAAAGAAGCAGCAAGATTACGTAAGCAGGCTGACGAGCTAGATCCACCTCAAAAGAAGGTTCTAAAGTCTAAAGAAACCGCCGATGCCTAACCCGTTGTTTAAACCTCCTAGACACTTAATTAAGGAATGGCCTGAAGTCTTTGAGGATCTGTATATGAATACTATGCCTGTAGCATATCTAGAATTCATATACATGACTTTTAGCGATGGAAGAGTCTGGGAAATAAATGTAAAATCTCAATTGACCGATTCTGATTGCGATTCTGTAGCAGACAAATTATCGGATTTAATTTATGAATATAAAGATGAAATATCAAAAATAGATTTCAAGGTAGATATTGAAAAGTTAAAGTCGGATATAAAAAACGAAACAAAAAGAATATTTTAATTTCTATTTGATATTTCTAAAATAGATTGTATAATAGTAGACGGCGATCACTCTAAAGAAATTCTAACACTTGATTTAGAATATTCTATCAAAAATATGAAACCTGGAGTGATATTTGTTGACGATTATTCTTATAAAAGTATAGAAGATGTATGCAAAAAAAATTGCAAATACCAATAATTTAGATATAATCGAGTTTAAACAATATCAACATCACACAAATAAAGAAGTAACTGATCTCTGTGCTATTTTGACTAATAAATCTATAAAAATATGAAAAATGCATTAATAATAGGTGGCGGTTCTAAATGGGGGTTAGAATTTACCAAAGAACTTGTAAATCAAGGTTACGACATTGATTTGATTACAGGGTCTGACGTTAACCTCCCTAATGTGAATTGTGTTAAAATTAATTGGTTTAATGTAGATAAAAATCTTATTAAATCATTAATAAACACAGATAAAAATTATGATTTAATATTCTTCAATCATAATTCCGGTGGTAATCCTAATGATCATTTTTTAAAATCAGGCAATGAGATAGAATTAGAACAATGGAATTATACCTATTGGATAAACTGTCAATTACCGTATGTAATTATTCATCATCTGTCAAAGAACATAAATCAAGGAACAAAGATAGGATGGATGCTTACTGGATTAATTGATGGCCACAATCCAGATATGTTTCGCTATTCTGGATATGCCGCTGTTAAGTCTACAAATCTTCATTTAATGCGGGGTTTCAGTCAGTTTCATCAAGGAATATTTTTTGCTATAAATCCAGGTCATTTGTCTGTAAATGAGTATCAAAAAGATGCACTACAGATATTTTCTGTAATTAAAAATATAAAGCAAGAAGACAGCGGTAAAGTTTTTAACAAAGACGGATCTTTTTGGATTTAAAAATGTAAATTAAATCCAATAATCCTTCTATCTTTTTCAACATAAGGTACACAGTGTTCTGTTATTTCGGTGTTTAACCAGGCAGTTCCCCAAAATTTTTTGCACTGTCCTCGATGAATAATATTATATTCGTCGTCAGTTATATTTTTTCCGCCGGTATCCCAAAAATAATGATTTTTAGAAAATAATGTTTGTGTTTCATTGTCTTGAACATTAATTATTCCTGATACGATAATAAATCTATTATCTATGTGCCATGGCATACTAAAACCTTCTCGATCTTCAGTAACTTTCAAACCTAATTTTTTATCATTAAACAATTGTAAATCAGGATGGTTTTTAATAGGATATCTTATTCCGTCCAATCTGACGAGAGTCTTTGACAGTTGTATTAAAGATGGTTTAATTACTTTTTTTAAAAGATTATATTCTTTAACATCATAAGGCATTGTTAATCTTTTATCATCTACGATAAGATCTTTATAATCTTGCCTGTAGGGTTTATATTTAAAAATATTTATTAGATCATCGCCGATACTTTCGAGTTCGTCGCAATAAAAGTCAACTATTGCAGGTTCTGTTAATGTATTATATATTTTCATTTTTGCCAGTTACCTTGTACACTATTTTTGTATTTAAATGAAAAATTTAGATGCTGTAATTTTTCTACAATTTTAGTATCTTGACAAAGATCCTCCCAAGTAAACTCTTCCTTAAACTCTCGTTTAGCCAATCTTCTTGCTCTCTGTGCTGCAACAGAATCAGCCTGTTCAAATCCGTGATAGACCCAAGGTTTTTCCTGAACGAATGAATAATCAAAATCGGCAGCCCATTGCCCATTGCTGTCAATGTTAAAAGAAACATAGCCTTCCATGTTACAACCCAACCTATCTCCAAAGTTGTTCCAGTCTTTGGCTTTGTCAAAATTTATTCTTAAAGAAAATGATCCTTTCCATCTATACATTAATCTCAATACAACAAAAACTTCATTAATAAAACTATCTGCCACAGGATTAATATTTGCGTCAACAATATTAAAATCAAAAATTTCGTAATCTATTTTATTATTATTTTTAGATTTAAAGTTAATATTGTAAAAATCTTTAGGATGACCGTCTATCTTTCCTATTTCGTTCATAACTAATAATAACATTTTTTGTCTTATCAAGCGATTTAACTTTGTATTTTTAAAATCTTTTGCGATCCACTCGCCTTCCCATTTAGTTTTATACAAGTTAAATCTATCAAAGTTTTGCCCTACAATAGAATCGGATGTAGCAACAAAGCCACCTATCCCTGGTGACATAGTATGGATATAATCTTTATTTCTTACCACAAGAGTTAATGTTTCGTAAAAGTCTTGATATGTTTCTGTAGGAAATCCATGTATCCAGTTAGTTAACGCATTTACTCCAACCGCAGCACCATCCTTTAAATTCTGTTCTATTTCGTCAACTGTGATCCCTTTTGCCATGTCTTTTAAAACTTTGTTCGATCCTGATTCTATTCCGTAACTAAGAGCCACACAACCAGAATCTGCTAAATCTTTATAGAAATCATAGTCCATGCGATCATCGCACCTAGCATATCCAGTCCAACGAATTTTTATTTTCTTATCAATAATACCGCGAGCAAACTTTCGTAATTCTTTTAAATTACCATTAACTAAACTATCTAAAAACCAAACAGTATCTATATCAAAAGTCTTATTTAAAAACTCTATTTGATCTACAACAACATCGGCCTGTCTGTTTCTATATTTCCAAAAATGTGTTTCTCCGCAGAACGTACATTTTGCTACACACCCTCTACTAAACTCTAAAAGTATTCCGTTAGGCATTTGATACTTAGAAAAATCTGCCCAAGTAAAATCGGGAGGCGCTACAGCATCTAGGTCTACACGTATTCCGTCTAGCTGTCTGATCCACTCTTGCTTTTCCCCTAGTTCCTGCTTTTCGATCTTATCTAGAACTACTAATAAATTTTCTTCACCTTCTCCCGAAACAATAACATCATACTCAGGTATTGGTTGCCAGTAGCTTTGCTGTGCTTGAGGACCTCCAACTATGATTTTGATATTAGGTTTTCTAGATTTTAATTCTTTTGCAAACCAGTTTGATATTTCAAGATTACAATAATACAGAGTGAAGCCAACAACATCTATATCAGCTGATACAATTTTTTCTAAATGTTTTTCTAGTAGTGGTAGTATATGGGGATGTATAAACTTCCAATAGTTTTCTCCCGTCCATTTCCATTCGCTAGATCCATGCCAGTAATCGGTTTGATCAGACCAGTTTTTGCTGTCTCTCCATGCTTCTACATTTAGATCAATAACACTGGTTTCGTAACCAGCACCTCTCGAAACTCCTACTAGCCTTGAAATGTTGTATGGAACTATTGACTTGTCCCATTCTGGTAATAAAACAAAACAAACTTTTGTTTTTTTAGTTATTTCATAATCAATGCTAACTGCTGGCTTTTTTGTAGTTACTGTGCTAATAAACTTTTTTATTTCGTTGAATACTGACAGATGTTTAGTATCAAAATCTTGAGGAGCATCGTTTTTAACAGGTAATATAGGAATAGTTTTTTTCATCATGTACGGCTGTTATAAGAGTTACTCGTTCCATGTTGATATGTTAAAACTGTCTGCATATTCTTTAAAATGCGGGAGCGTCTGGAACAGATTTTGTTTTCTATATCTATCAAAATTTTTCTGCTGTTCGAAAAATCTTTTTATAGATTCTTTATCTACGGTCTTTGTTAATGCAGATTTATAATAGTTTATTAACTCTGCTATTCGACCCGTAGCGTCTTCCATTACTGACAATTTTTCTATAGCTTCATTTAATACTACGTGAGGAGTCATTTCTAAATAATAACCTCCTGTTACGGGTATAAAATAAAAGGTCATATCTTTATCTAGATCTTTAATAGTATGAATAAGATCAGGAAGATTGTGAGCATTTAGATTCTGAGCTGTTGTTGCTATACTAGGATATAGAAGATTTCTCGTTTGTTGATTTTTATAATCAACAACTTTTTTTAAATTTCTGTAAAGTTTATCCCAAGATCCTGGCCATCTTATATACTCGTAGGTATCACCGCTACCGTCAATACTTATGCTTAACTCTATAATATGAAAGTTCTCCCATAACTCTAGATATTTTTCTACGTCAATTTGAAGATTCGTGCTGTAGTGTAGTATTATATTCTTCGATCTATTAGTAGATATTAAAAGATCAACTATTTCGTCGTGAAAATCATTTACTAAAGGCTCCCCGCCTAACATATATATCGAACTTAAATTTGGTGATTTCTTAATAACATCTAATAACTTATTTCTTGTTTTTTCATCAAAGTCAATATTCACCGCACCGTCATAGATTTTTAAATCTTTGACTTGTTTTGCGTACAAAGAACTGCTCCACGGATTACACATTCTACATGCTAGATTGCACTTATTTCCTAATGTAATATCTAAATATCGAATATCGTCATAGCTTATTTTTGATCTTAGATTAGATGTATCGATAGTATGTAAACCCCTATCAACACTTTCATTTGCCACATGTCTAAAACTTTTATTAGAAAGACTTTCTATTTTCCAGCAGCGATCGCACCTAGAATCTTTTTTATTTTCTATAAATGATTGTCTTAAACTAATGGCATCCGAATTATTCAGTATTCCTTCGAGATCAACATCCTGAATTTTTGTTGAATAAGAATAATTGTGCGTATTACAACAAGGACGAAGTTTTCCATCCGATGTTACACTTATACTATTAAATGGTAAAACACAAAGATTATTCACCGGGTTTTTCCCAATCTTGTTTTTCAAAATAGGATGCTTTCTTATCTCCGAGTTCTCCAAAGTCTAATCCGTTAAATTCAACACCACAACATTGACCGCACTTTGCCGGCCGCATTGATTTATTACCGTCTGCCTGCCAGGTATCAGGAATCCATTTTTGAAAAATATCTAATTGCAAAATATCAAAAATATTATTTTTGTGCATATTGAGTTTTTCGAGTCCTCCCTGTGCTTCTATCAGAGATAGATAATTTTCATCTCTATTTTTAACTTTTTTATCAATAAAAGGTTCGGATCCTAAAAAACAACAAGGGGCTACAGTACCGCCGGCACTGATATAAATTTCATTATACGGTTGATGTTCTCTAGCGTCTCTTATTGCTCGGCAGGCAATATTTAAATCTGTCAAATCGATAGTTCTCCACTTTCCATTTACAAATCTTACATCATGATTAACTTGGCCAACCATATTTTTAAAATCGTCTAAAGTAATAGACTGATACTTACTCTGTTTAAAATATTGTGCATCTTCAAAGTTATGCTTGAGAGATTCTTCGTTTGGTTGTTTCAAATCGTATAGGTGTTCGCCTTTCCAGTATACTGGATAAATCCCTTGCTTTTCTTTACTAAACAATCCTTTAGACTTATATGTAGACCAACGAGTAGTTCTCTTAACATTAAAGTTTTTAAAACCCATTTTTCTAGCAAGCTCTCTAGCTTCATCTATCTGATGCTCGTTGTGTTCAAATACAATATAATCCCAGTGTGCCACTCCGCCGGCATCGATAAATGCCGCAGCATTTTCCATTATCTTTTTCCAGTTTGTATTTCTTCTATATAAATGATTTGTATCTTCTAAACCATCTAAGCTAAAAGTGCAATAGTTGCCGGAGTTTTGTTCTTGGCGCATAACGCTACCTAGTTTATACCACCAGTTAGGATTACGCAAACTTCCATTAGTATTGCAAGCTAAACCTATTCTAGGATTCATTTCTCTCACATAAGAATAGATATCAGAAAAATCTCTACAAGCGCATGGATCGCCGAAGTTGCCGCAGGCTAATATTTTAGATAAACTTTTAACAAATGGTTCAGTCCATGCTGTTTGAAATCCTTCTAAAGTCCATTCTGTATTTTCTAAAGTACCTATCTCAAATCCTTGAGAATCATATCTAGGACACATAGGACATGCACTATTACATTTATCTGATGGTTCCCAGTGTACCTGAGTAATACTACCATTCCACATTATAAAGCTCCATTATTTTTTATCATTTTATAAAAATCCGGAAAAGTGTCTGGAAAAGACTCATTTCTAACTTTATCTCTTAATTCAATTTCATCTAGAAACATTTTCCACGGATCAGGATTAAAAGAAGTTGATTTCAAATGCCTACATACCATATCTCTGTCTTTTTTCCATTGTAAAGGCATATGTTGAGATTCGAAAGACATTAAATGATCTATGATTTTTTGTTTTATTTTCGAAGGAAGTATTTTGATGCCTCTGTTATCATGAACTAAATTTATATAAATCCCTATTCCTTTACTAGCATAATGTTCAAAAGTTTCAAACATATAATAAACATTAAATGCAGAAATAGAAATACATATCGATAATAACCAATCGGTATTACTATTATTTTTCGCGTCAATAAATCGTTGAATATTATTTTCAACTTTATTCCAATTAGCAGGATGTCTTAAATATTCAAACTTTTTTTCTATACCATCAGAACTTATTTGAATATCTACAAACTTAAATTCTTCAAAAATATAAATGTGTTCTTCTGGAAAAATTGTTCCATTAGTATTGTAATGTATGTATTGTTTTTTACTCCAACCATTTTTTACACACATATCTATAATATTCCAATGTTTATCAATATAAAAAGGCTCTCCTCCAGCAAAATCTAAATGTTCTGCATTAGGAAGTAATTTTTCTATATCATCCCATACAAAAGAATTATTTTCTAAAAAACTATCTTTAAAAGATTTCCATTTTTCATTTTTAAAATATTTAGGATTATTAATTATTTTAGATTCTTCGATCATCCAAGGAGTAGAATGAACGGGACTACAAATCCTACATTTTATATTGCAAAGATTTCCCATGGATAAATCTAAAACTACAGGAAGCATGGTACTATCTAAAACTCTATCTTGATATTTTTTATTATCTCTTATCCTCTTACTTTCTTTTCCCGCTTTCTCTTCATTCCAACATGCACGACATTCGTTTATTCTATTTCCATTATTTAAATCTTGAATCATTTTCTGTCTGTCTTTACTGTTCCAGAATTTTAAGATAGATGATTTATCTAATGTTTGATATCCGTCATCTGTAATATATTCCTTATCGATCATACAACAGGCTTTCACCACCCCCGAGGGATGAATAGATAAATTTAAATAAGGATTAACACAAAAAGTTTCACTATTATCAATATTGCTCATAAATTTTCTTACAAAAATTATAAAATTCTCTATATTCAGGAAATATTTCTAATAAATTAGTTCCTAATCTACGATCGTTTTCTGTAAAGAAACTATAAAAATCTCTACGGCCCTGATGTATTTTTTCTTGACTAACAGGATTTTCTTTCATGTAATTAGTAACACGAAGCATTTTTTCATATTCAACATCAGTGAACCACTGTTTATTGTCTACAATAAATTGCAAAGTTTCTTCTTGATATTTACTAAATTCTTGAGGTAGTATATTAATCATCCAATGGGGTGGCTCTTTTAAGTACGGAGTATCAAAAGCTACTGATTCAAATCCGAATTTTTCTCTCCACTCGATCACTTTATGTAATAATTTTTGAAAATTTGTAACACAAAGTACATTGTAAGTACACATCAAATTAACTGTGGCACCTGCCTTGATAACTTCGATCATGTTGCGTTCCCAATGATCACAGTTTAATCCGGTACGCATATATTCTGCCTGTTCTCCCCAACTATCTATACTGGTAAAAAAACTAAATTTTCTAATTTTCTTTTGATATAGTAAACTTTGAACTCTCGATATCAGCCTATCGACTCGATCAAACGTTACTCCTAAATTACTGTTAAGCGTAATTTCTAAATGAGGAGAAGGCTCGTCTTCGAGGAGATCAAAAAATTGCATAGCACCTGAATTCATTAACGGTTCTCCGCCCGTTATTCTAAGCGTATGGAGATCATTTTTTAAACTGGGCCACCAACGCCAGAATGCCTCGATATAAGGATTTTCATCCTTGGGCCCATAATAATTACCCGAATTTAAAAATTCTATACCGTACTGGTTATAGGTTAAATCGTAATTACCTTTTTTCTTAATTTCTTCCATCCACATGGTACTAGCCTGTGGACAGCAATAACCGCATCGAAAATTACAGGCATTACCAAAACTAACTTCTAAATACCTAGGATTCACTGGAGCGTCCCAAGGGAGTTCCGCTAATTTCTCAATCAACGGTTCTGCGAAATCACTGCTGCTATGTATCATTCGATCACTGATATGATCTCCCGGCAGATCTTCTATGTTCCAGCAGTAATAACATTCGTCTGGTCGTCCACCTTCTAACATGGTTTTACGCTGCTGTTTTTTCCATTTGGTGTTATGAAGAGAGCTAGGATCTTGGGCGATTTCGTCGAGGCCGATATGATGAGGTCTGGGATGATAACAACTGTGATTATCACCTGTATGCAAGTACAAAGTTTGATGTAGCCATTTCATGGCACAAAATCCAGTTCCTACTTTGTTCAACCTATCTCTTACATTTTTTATAAAATTTACTCTGCTTTCTTGCATTCTATCTCACATTCATTCCAATAATTTTTCATTTCAGGAAAAGTATTTAAAAAATTTGTTCCTCGCCTCACGTCGTGCTGACTAAAAAAAAGATAAAAATTTTGCATAGCCAGCGTCCTATCAAAATTAGTATCTGATTTAATCCAATCTATCAATCGCTGAACCTTGCTTACTTCGAAATCACTGAACCCTTTGAATTCGTTCCATCTGGTCTCAGAATGTTTTTTCATGAACACTATGGTTCTTTCTAATTCTGTTATTAATTTGGGAAATAATTTAGGGTTCAAGAAATCCGGATCTAATAATTGAGGAATATCAAACCATACCAACTGCCGATCAGTGTTGAATCTTTTTCTTAGATCTAATATGTTTTCGATATAATGATATATTCCTGTATAGCTGAGAGCATTAAAAGTTATAATAAAAGTCAGGCTGTGTTTATCTGCATTAGATAAAAAATCGCAGACATTTCGATATAACAAATTAAAATCCATGCCATCTCGAATGTATTCTGCTTGAGAACCCCAACTGTCTAAACTACAAAATAACATAAAATGATCTATAGAATCTGTGTCGGTAATTTCTTTTAGACTCTTCATGAATTTCGACCATTGGTCTCCTGGTGTGCAACAATTTGAAGTAATGCTTAGATGTAGATCTTCTTTGGGATTATTTTTAATATAATCAAACATCCTAAAGGTATTCTTGTCCATTAACGGTTCGCCCCCGGTCATTCGAAAAGTTTGGAGAGTAGGATATATCGATGGAAGCCATTCCCAAAATGCTTTAAGATATAGATTCTCTGAGCTGTTATCAATGTTTAAACTTTTCATCCAGGTTAGATCGTTATGCCATCTATCCTTTAAAATGAAGGCTCCGTTATCCTGTATGTCTTTTTGCCAGGCCGTGGAAAGATGGGGGCTGCAATAACTACATCTAAAATTACAGGCTTGATTAAAATTAACTTCTACATATCTAGGATTAGCATTGCCGTCGTAAGATAGAGTTTTTGCTTCTTCTAGTATCCCTGGTTCGTAGACATCTTTGCTTCTATAAGCACGATCACTTAATTGATTTCCACTGTCCTCTATTTGCCAGCAAAATTCGCATTCCGCAGGACGTTGACCTTCTAACATTAATTTTCTTTGTTCTTTTTTATATCTGGTATTATGTAAGGCGCTGACATCTATCTTTATTTCTTCCAAAGGAATATGATGGCTTCTAGGATGATAACAGCTATGAGTTTTTCCTGTAGGAATGTGTATGCTTACATGAAACCATTTAGCCAGACAAAAACTAGGACTAACATCGTTGATTTCTTTATAAACTATTTCAGCATCGTGAAGATATCTAGATTCGTATCTACCATTGATTTTACGAAGCTCGTTGCCTTTTATATTACGATTAAATTTCATCGAATCTAACCTTTAACCAATCAAAATCATTGATTAATTTTAACTTATCTGAATCGCTTTTATTTTCTTCTCCATATAATCTACCAGATATCGCTCCTTTGATAGCATAACAACCGAATTTCTTTTCTTTACCAATCGAACACCAAATATCCAGACGATCTGTAGTTTCTTTTTCATTTTGCCTTTCGATAACTCTACTAGACAATTTAACACATTCTCTAAAAGCAGATTTCCAGGTATTAAATGGGTCAGTGTCAAATGCTGTGATATTACTAACATCAGCCATAGCTTTGAATTTTTTACTAATAGCAGTGGTCATGTCGGGAGTGTTAACATCCATGCTTAATGTTAATTTTTTAGGTAGTAGTTTTACTCCACCATAACCATAGATTAAATCGTTGATAGGATTTTGACTTCTCCATACATGCACAATGTCTCGTTCATAGGTCGACGTTTCATGATCAAAATTAAAATCTTTCGATATCACAGCATCACCGTCAACTACCCAAAACATTTCAGTCTGCGAAAGTTCTGCTGCCTTGACATGCGCTTGGTGTATTCCTTTTACACCATGGATTCTTTTGGCCCTAGGAAATCTTTCTATTAATTTTTTATAATTTTCATCAGCATTTGGTTCGTTGTAGCTGATAAAAATAATATCATATGGCTTAAATTTAGAAGATAAGCGATCATGTTCTTTTCTTTCAATAAGAAATCTATGATCAAATTCTCTTTTACCTATTTTTTTGTTGGTTGACAAAAGAGCCGCACCGTTAAAGAACGTCTCTTCTCCTCTAAATAAATGTTTAAAAACATGATTCTCATTACGATCAT
>Ga0169931_10009233_pt1 | contig 14265 bp, 11 predicted proteins | sample Kivu_15m_20L_FD_129675 | JGI IMG/M metagenome (GOLD analysis project Ga0169931, IMG submission 129675) | Freshwater microbial communities from Lake Kivu, Western Province, Rwanda to study Microbial Dark Matter (Phase II) - Kivu_15m_20L... | ecosystem: Environmental > Aquatic > Freshwater > Lake...
AGAATAATCTCTCATGAAACTCAAGAGAAAAATCGGTATCAGGAAGAAGAGAGCTTTTATTCGCATTGTCCTAGATGAAGAGACGTTATCTACATTATCTAAACTTATCTAGCAGTGGAGCTAAATGTTCTTGTGTCGAAAGTAGAATTCACATTAGTTAGGATACAGCAGATGCACGTCTCGATCGAGTTTTGAAAGCAGTTTAACTCTGAAAGGTACGTTATACGATTGGCTAATTGACCATGAATGATCACAGATTTCCAGATTTCATATTGTTTTAAGTTACACATGGATCTCCATATAGTATTGGATGTATTGACGGAACCTTGATCAATTTGTCGGAGAAACTACAGTGGATGGGAGACGATTCACGACAATCGAGCATGGAGATATTTTCATATCAAACTAAGTCCGACGCAATATTTCAAATCCCTACCTAGAGATACCCTTCCTAAACATAAAGAATTCTTCAACAACAAGGTCACCCAAGCAAGAACTACTATCGAGTACACCATCGGATTACTCAGGAATCGATTTCCATTTTTGAAAGGCCTAAATCTAAAAAAACGAGACATAACTCGACTTGTCCGAATACTAATGTCGTGTGTGATTCTGCATAATGTTTTATTATCTGAACTTGTATTGGAAAAATAATTCTTTGATGAACAAGCCCGTATTCTGATGACAAAGATTTCTCCAGCATATCACAGTGGAAGAAGTCATATCGTATTAGGTTGGATCGACCTGTGATGATGATGAATACAACGTGCATGTAAGAAAAAGTTCCGCTGCTGAAACAAGATGCATGAGCCAACGACATTCATCATCATCACAGGTCGATCTAACTGAATACGGTCTGAGTTCTTCCACTGCGATATGCTAGAGAAATCTTTGTCATCAGAATACGTGTTTATTCATAAAAGTATTCCTGTTCGAATACAAATTCAGATGATAAAAAATTATGCAGAATCACACACGACATTGGTATTCGGACAAGTCGACTTATGTCTTGTTTCGTTTTATTTTTACATTTAGGCCTTTCAAACATTGTCCTGAGTAAGCCGATGGTGTGCTCGATAGTAATTCTAGCTTGGGCAACCTTGTTGTTGAAGAATTCTTTGTGTCTAGGAGGGGGTATCTCTAAGTAGGGATTTGAATACAGGAATCAGCGTATCTTATGCATTAAAGGCTGAATCCCCTAACAAGTAATCTCTTTCACTGAAATATTGCGTTGGACGTACTTTGATATGACAATATAGGAATTCCCGATTGGGGTAGAAAACACTACTATTTTGGTTATCATAAGGTGCGAGGCTTTATACTAAGGTCTTAAGCAACGAAATAATTCTCGAAATTTGTCATCTATTTACATTTATTTATTCAATTTCGCTTTGTTTATTGCAATCGGTTGCTTCCTTTAGAATTTGGCTACATAAATACATCGCACCTGAACACATGTAAAATATGATATCAGCTACATATTGCTTCTATGTGTCCTAGTTTGATGAAATGGCCTTAACAATAGGACGGTGGCCTTAATGCAAGGTATGATGATCCGATCGTAAATAAGCTGATTCACATGCATCACAAACGTAATAATGGGTAGAATGATCCTCATCAACAACCATTGAAGAATAAATTTACAGCATTGTAAGACATGATAATGGAAAGTAGCTCCATACATGACACACTTTTGGATCCAAGGATACCAAATAGGTAAATACAGTTTTTGATATCGTTGTCCTTCCCAAACCAAGGCTTCTCTATAGGTTGGACCTAACAGTCCATGATCGATAACTGGATCACCAGCACGAGGTGTTAAAAATACAAAAACTGGTTCAGTATAAGCCATGGAACAGAAAAATCCACTTCTTAAAGCCTTGTCAGCTAAAGGGACAACAAATAACAGGGGATCGTTTATAGAATAATAATTCACACATCGTGCAAAGGGAAAATCCTCCGAGGATTGTATAGCCTCCGCTCCTCCAAAGCAAATGACTTCCATCTGAGTCATTTCTGATTTCGTCAATTTCTTGCTGGCTAGAAAAGTAATGAGTGCACCTTGTGAATGTGCAATATGAATGACTCGTCCATAGGGTCCAACGGATTCCACAGCTTGTTTCAAATGGCTAAAACGTATGTAAAATGAATGAATATGTTTTGTATGAGTGAAAGTGTGGGTAGGTGGATAGATCTACGTGATATTTTTCTTTCACTCCTATACAACGATGAAGAGTATTGATTCTTGACCTTACCGAACAAGTGCATCCACTTCTGCAGTAATTCGTCCTGTTGTAATAAAATATAAAATAAAAACAAGTATCCAATGATAAAAAAGAAATTCTTCCATGGGCTATATATATATATATTCTTATTGGGTAAAAATTATAACATACCCAACTTTTGGGTACCAGCTTGTGTAAGATCTCCAATATATCCTAAATAATCATCGTTTGTAGTCATAGCAGTTGGATTATGACAAAATAATACAGGTTGTCCACCAAACATGGATGAAATAGAACTTTGACCATTTGTCATCATAAGATGATTGTATCCAATCCCATTGACCCATGTAATTTTAGTAGGTTTTGGAAAAAAGAAAAGCAACGTAGCAATGGATGATGAACATTGTATCCAAACAATCAAGAATAAAAAATACCAACAACAGGGTGGGTGTAATAGTAATGTAGGTGTATGAAAGTTACTGCTACGACGGACTCTCGGCATCCAAGAGTGTAAACAAATAAAATCTTTATGTAGAGATTGGAAATACTATATTTATTTTTTATTTCATGTTCTTTCTGTTGTTGTCCTTTGTGTTGATTGAGGGTGCTGCTCTCTTACCGTGCATGTCACCATAAACAATCATCACAGCTGCAATCAATCGATCAACAAATCGTATCACGACATGACAGTTGAGCAAAAGGTTCGTGCGTTACTAAGAGCGTGGGATACGGGTTACAGTACGGAGAACCCTCTCTAGAGGCCCTAATGTAGAGAGATATCAGCGTCACATCAAAGCATCATCATCAATCATCAATGGAGGTGGTGTTTTTTTTTTCTTATCTATTACATACAACCTGTTCATGGTATATACACTATCACTATCTAGGAAGGTCACGGTGAAGCTGCTTGGAAAGGACTTGGAACAATTCTAACAAATACAGCAAAAAAAACTCTTACTTTTTTTTCATTTTTATTTTCAAATATTTTTGGAGAGGAGTATGAGTCATAATACATGGATGATGTTCTTTTCCTTGTTGGGGTATTGTCGAATAAAGTCATTTTCATTGAATCTTGTTAGGAGGCAACGATATAACACACTCCTACTGCCGCCGCACACTATACATTATAAACACAACTATATATCCTTTCAAGATGGTCGTCGAGGCGAATATCGTACGTTTGATTCATTCAAAATACCAATGAACAAACAGGATCATACATCTAGTCCTACAGAAGATGATCCATGGGCTGCATATACACTTCGTACGGATGATGATGACGAGGATGATAAGGACGATGATGATTCATGGCTAGATAAAATACCCGGGGCTCGAGCTTTAGCACAAGATCCTTCCCTTGTGGAACTCACATCCTCATCTTCTTCTTCCTCTACCACTACTACTAATACTCTCAAAGATCTATCATCATCATCATCCAACATCAAAAGTCTTTCGAAAGATCATTTTTATTCATCTTTTGATGATGAAAAATTTATTTCTATACAAAAGGAATATAGTGCCAAGGCTAGGGGAATGTCAGTCGCTGAATATGAACAATATGAAAAACAAATCAAACAATCGGCGGCAGATGCTGTCACAGGTGATAAAGCATATGTTCAAACACAACAGGTGGAAAGAAAAAGTACTTTCATTACAACCGTACAACAACATTTACAACATCAACAGGAGGTTTTTGATACCATGTCATCTACCTTTTTTCATATGAAAGATAATAAGGATGATGTAGAACATGTACAACCTGTATTAAAACATATTACTAAACGTATGATACAACAAATGATGGAAAGTAAACAAGAAGGAATACAAAGAAATAAGAATACTACAACAACTACTTTGATACATGAAGAATCTGCTGATTCCAAGATGTATCATATATTAGATGTTGGATGTGGTACGGGATCTTTATTCCAACCTTTGTTACAAGCTGCCAAGGATGCTAGGATACAATTAAAACTAACTGGTGTGGATATATCACCCAAAATGATTGAATATGCTACTATTCATGCTGAAAATGTATTGGATGATTTCCCCAGCAATCTTTGTACTTTTGACTTTGAAACAAAAGATTTTATACAATATATCATGGGTCATGGATATCCACATACCAATCATACTCGTACATTGATAGGGTATGATAAGGGTATCATGGATGATTATACCATGAAACATAGAAACAAATATGATGCAGTAGTATTTAATTCTTGTTTTGGAAACTTTTATGATCCAGGTATGAATGTTTTTTCCTGTACACCTTGTATACGTTTTCTTTCTGTGTAACAATACATATCCTCCTTCTATTTTGATATATATATATATACATGTAAACATTATAGTCATCACTCTTTCAGCTGCTGCACAATGTCTTCGACCTAACGGTATAGTCGTTATTACTCATCCACTCGGCGCTGACTTTGTTCGCAAATTAAATGAAGAAGATCCAGATTCCGTTCCACATCATCTACCTACCATTTTGGATTTTCGTAAAATGACACGAGAACAACCCTTAGTCGTTTTAGACTTTATTGAAGATGTTGATCTGTTAAATGTTCAAAAGGAAATACAAAATTTTCAATTTTATTACGCAAGTGCACGAAAAACTTCCTATCAACCCTTGAGAAGTGTTTTACGATTACGGGGTCCAGTAGATAAAGGTTATGGACGAGGTGGTAAAAAGCTAGGTTTTCCTACAGCCAATTTACCCTCCCGGTTCTTTTCCAATGCCTTGGAAGATATTCCGAATGGAGTGTACTTTGGGTGGGCAGTCATTGAAGATGGAAGGGCTATACGGAGTGATATACGATCAGGAAGAAATACTTGGCATAAGGCTGTAGTCAATGTGGGTTTATCACCCACTTTTGTAGGGGAAGAAAATAGAGAAAAAATAGTTGAGGCACATTTGATTGTGGGTACGTTGATTGGCATGATGAGTAGGATCTTTTTACTTTTCTATGAAGCTGTGAAGCTCAATGTTTCATTTTTTATATACTGTAGAAAAAGATGAGATCCGTGGTGATTTTTACAACGAAACTATGAGATTAGCCTTGAGTGGATTTTTACGGCCAGAAATGAAGTTCAATTCATTTGCTGATCTTATTGCAGCTATAACAAACGATGTTGCCAACGCCAAAGAAGCCTTGAGTGCTCAACCATTTGTTGCATTACGAGCTGATCCATTTTTAACAGACCCTTGTAAGCGTGTGAATAATACCATGGTTGAAAATGGTCAAGTTTGGATCGGAAAATCAGGGGGTGATGAAATAGCTTCTTGGGAATGGGAAGACTTTGAGAGGGCCTTGCGTTCAACACCTATGGCTCGATGGGTCATATAAAAGAAAAGCTGTATAGATGCTAGTGCAAGATTTTTTTAAGAGAGAGCTAGCTCTAAAGTACAAATGTACCTATCCAAAATGCTATTTTGGCTATCTTTACCAACTTTTGAACAAACTCTCGCATCACGAGCGACGATTGTTTGCTTTGTGTCATTTGTGTCGGTAATATCTACTCACGGTACTCCTTCTCCCTCAAGCCCTCTCTCTATGCAAATACTGAGTTTCCGCTACAGGTTCCGTCGACCACCGTTGGTACAGTACCAGTTATTTGTGCCTTGGTCCCTCTTCCAGTTCCTGACCTTCCTTGTCAATCAACAAGTGACAAAAGTAACCCAACACGTCGCGGTAAAGAGTAGGATACTGATACTACACTACTGTACGTAGAATGTAAAACCGCTAATCGTCGATCAACTAAGCCTTATTATCGGCGAGGAGTCTGAGACGAGTTTGATATTGATAGCGCTCTATTAATACTTCACCATGGGTGACGGAAACTCGATGAGCATGAGTATGGATGAGTCCACGCTAGATCCAGCTTCACAGCTGGATATGAATACAAGTTCACCGCAACAGGAATTGGGGTCACACAAATTCATAATGCCATCCATTACTGTAGATGGGCTACGTCCAACCGATTCCAAAACAACCGCTCAGAATCAAGTTACGCAGCTATCCAGAAAGATACAAGATGAATGTACCTTTTGGGATACCGGTAAAATTCGTCGATCTCTACGAATAGCAGCTATAGAACTCAGTCATCGAGGATTGAAACTTGCTTCGAAGTGGGCTAGTGAACAACTGATGGGTTTAGAAGGATCAGATGCAGACAAAAGCAGCTATGTGCATGACATTGTTGAAGATACAGCTTGGGATGAAATGGATCCAACTATTACTTCCAGTTTCACCAATATTACACATAGAGAAATATATGCAAAGTCATTATTTGATATGGGAGAGTATTTACATGCAGCCTTTATTTTAAGTTCACCCTTGATGGCAGCTAGAGAAAAAATGACTGGAACATACAAAGGAATATCATCTTCTCGAGTGACAGTGGCTACAGCTACTATTGTACCTTCATTCAGTCACAAAGATGGAGGAGGGGATGTTGTTATTCATCCCCCAAGAGACACACTTTCCTCGTTCGGTATTTATCTACGAGCGTATGCTCTATACATGGCAGGAGAAAAACGAAAAGAGGAAGAATATGTTGAACTTTCTGATTCCTTGGAAAGAATGGCTTTACATAACCCTTATCTGTCACAATTGGCTTCTGAATTGAATGAATTTTATAAGGATCAACGACTAGATGCGTTCGGGTTATATGTTTATGGCATGGTCCTTAAGGAACTACAAAAGAATTCAACGGGTGGACTTAATCTCATGCGTACATCTGTAATCCAGAGTCCTCGGACGACAATGTGGGTGGGTCAGAGTGGGAGCAATACTTTTCCTTCAGCGCACATTGTACTCATTTCTTCGTTGATGAACTTCCCTTATAATTGGTCAGCTTGGCTTGATATTTCTGAGCTCTGTATAAACGATACCACTGTACGATCGGATGTTGAAAGACTCCTAGCTCCTTTGTCTAATCATTGGATGTATTTCTTTTTCTGTATTCATCTTTTCTTGGAGGATCAAGGGAATGAAAATGCCTTGATTTTGATTGAAAGACTAGTTCAAGGCATTTTATCGACGGACGATGGATCGACGACATACAACCGCGGTAGTAATGGCCTTTTTACTCAAAGCCTTTATCTACAGTCACAAACAGCTGTGGCATATTACAACTTGAGAGACTTTGATACGTCGCTATCACATTTTGTTACCATCTCTCAGCAAGATCCCTTACGCATAGACCATATGGATGTTTTTTCCAACATATTGTATGTGAAGGAAGATCGCGTCACACTCTCTCAATTAGCTCACCGTGCCGTTCGTATTGAAAAATATCGTCCAGAATCATGTTGTATTGTGGGCAATTATTATTCGATCAAATCCCAACATGAAAAGGCCGTTCAATATTTTCAACGAGCCTTGAAGCTGGATCGAACCTATCTCAGTGCATGGACACTCATGGGACATGAGTATATCGAAATGAAGAATTCAGCTGCAGCCGTGGAAGCCTACCGTCGCGCGGTGGATATCAATCCCCGAGATTATAGAGCATGGTATGGTTTAGGTCAAACATATGAGATTATGAATATGCTGTTGTACTCCTTGTTCTACTACAAAAAAGCTGTGGAGCTAAGGCCATATGACGCCCGAATGTGGTGTGCCATGGGAGGATGTTATTTAGCCCTTGAGCGCCGAGCAGAGGCCATTAGAAGCTTTGAACGAGCCGTATCTAACAATGATACGGAAGGTATTGCAACAAGGAAATTGGCCGAACTTTATCGTGAAACCGGTGACTTGGAGCAGGCAGCCAGATGTTACCTTCGACACTTGGAGCTGAGATATCGGCTACAGCAGTCGACGCATTCATTAGATGTAGGCGTTCATCTCTTTGAGCATGTGATCAACTCTGTGAATGTAGATGCACCTGAAGCTGAGGCGCTTCTATACCTCTCAAAGTATTACCGCGATCATGGAGAATATGAATTAGCTTCCATGGCTTGCTCCCGATTATTAGATTACCCAGGCCCAGAAAAGGAAGAAGGAAAGGCTTTCTTACGTGAGATACGATCTTTGATGGATACCCGTAACAAGGGCGGCGATAAAACGAAAACAGGTAAATCGGCGACTATAGCATCCTTTGATTTCTCTCCTTGAACATAATGAGATGATACATATGATTTTTAAGCAAAAAATTCTGCGTGTACAAATAATTTGGAAACATTTATTCTTCAATCACAACATCTGGGGAGCCTGATTTCAGTTTCTTCAATAAGCGCTTCTTTACGTCTTTGCCTATCACTTTTGATTTCATGAAATCATCCAAAGCCGATACGGGCTTCATTCCATTTTTCCCGTCCGAGTAGCGATAAACGTTTTCGTAGACAAGTTTCCCATCGGTGTACAAGCCTGGAGAAAGTCTCCGCTCTCTCCAAAATGCCCCAGATGAATCCGTAAAAAAATGAAGAGGATTAAAATTCCACAATGTCCTAGTTCAAATTTGTACAGCATGAACATCAATGTGATTGATTAGGAATTCAATATGGTCAGTAGGGGAAAGAATAAACACCTACCTCCATGATCGCCCCCGCACCGAATAATTTTTTTCAATCAAAGGTTTCCCAAGGACAGATGTTATTTCACCAGTTGTTCCATCATTGGCAAATATCCCGGTATTTACATATTGGCCATAAATATCAACCTTTCCTTGAACAAAGAGATCTCGTATTATTGCATCACGGTTTACATGAATTAAGCGTACATTCCACTTGGAAGATAAATCTGAAGGTCGCTTGCGTGCGTACCACTTGACTATAGGTGTATTTTCATCCATGCTTGGTTGAATCACCCCAACAAACTGATAATCTGACGACCTCTTGGCTAATTTTCCCGTGTCTTTCTTTTCTAATTTTGCTTTGGAACTTAATTTTTCATGTTTTCGTACACCCACATCAAATGCTTGTTCTAAGCGTAACGCCTCCTTTTCAAGACGAGACTTTTCCTTCTCTATACTTTTCTTATCCCAACCAGGACCTACATACTCTATATCATCCTTTTCTTCAATATCACGACTTCGTCGTTCTAACGCTATACTTTCTCGTACACGCTCTTCGGCAGTCAGCCCAGCCTTTAACTGATCCAAGTATTCCTCACGTGGTGATTTGTGTTCCTTAATGACTTCTTTTGGAAAGATGGTTAATGATTGAAGAGGAGAAACAAATTGTAGAGTCTTGGTGGCAAATCGATGGCCTGATGAAGACTGTTGTGGTTCTGCTGATATTTGCACGATCATAATGATGATCCAAAATAATCCTATACTATGATTGGGTCTTCTCATGCTATTCCTCATTCGGCATATAGTTGTTTGTACTTTATAGCACAAATATATTCAACGATCGGTACGAAAAGAGGACGCCGGGAAGAAGATGTGACAGGCTGTGATAAGTGATAACATAAACTTTGCCCTTTGCGGATGGCCCCAAAGCCATGTATGTATGTAGGACTACCCGGTACATATGTACAGTGTACGTCGTGTACGTACTGTACTTTAGCAAATCAGTTCATTCGCGCTTTAATTATAATTACCTTGGACTGCAATTTTGTTTTTGGGAAGCTTTCCGATACAAAGTTTACACGGTAATCAAGTCCTTTGCACTATATGTGTTATCAAGTCTGAGAGCTTTGCGTTTTAAAACAAACATAAAAGTTCGAAGGAAATTAGATTCCAAGATACTAAACTATCCATTACGTGTAAACTTCAACGATTTTAAAATTTCGCCATGATTTCTGTCATCTTAACTACTGTATATTCATCCTCTCCAATCTTCACTTCATTCCCAGCGAAATCACGGAACTTGACTACATCCCCCACACTCACAGTCATTTGTAACAAAGCTCCATCAATGGACATTCTACCTGGTCCTACTTTAACTACCTTTCCAGTCGAGGGTCGTTTCGATTCATCATTCTTTCCACTCGCAAGAAGTAGACCTCCACTCGTAGATGTTTCTCTCGTTTCCACGGCAACTAGAACACTTTCATTGACGGCTTCAACAGAATCTATTGTTAGTTTATCCCCCGTGAACTTGACAAGTATATCCGTATCTCGTATAAGTGAATGTCGCACACCATCGATTAGTATTTCTGTACCATCATACTTTCCATAAACAACTCCATCTCCTGGTTTCACTGGCATGGGATAGAAAATACCGGAGTCTTTGTGAGGTGATCCGGGTCCTACTGAGATAACAGTGCCCTGTGTCTTTTTAATTTTTGCCTTAAAACAAAATGGTATTATTAGGTTTTAGGGTTGTGGGTGGTTCTTTATTAATTTATTAGTTACAGTACTCACAGTTTTTGAAAATAGAATACCTGATTCAGACTTTTCTTGCAAAGCATCTAATTTGATTAAAATGAAGTTATTCAAAGGGTTGATGTCACCCGCGATTTTCCAACCCTCCAAGGTTTCTGCATTTAGAGACCAGCTTTTGGATTCACGTTGTCTTTGAGGTGCAAACGCACCCACCAGTGTAAGGATCGTCGTATAGAGGATGAATATTTGCCGTATTGTTGCCGTCATACTCGTAACTTGAAACATTGAAACAGAGTGAATTGATGGTCGCCATTCAGTGCCATCAGTAGAGGTCCTCGTCGATCGAAATCACGAGTCAAATCACAGAAAAGGCTTACAGTATATTTTCCGTACGCTGTAAAAATCATGCGTCACATTCTTCGTAAAGCCACTCCCTATGTACTCTAGTAGAGAGTAGCAACAGGCTACTACCTGGTACAGTAGGTTGTACCATCGATCAAATCAAGCCACAGAAGCAGAAGTCACTTTACGTTTTCATCCAAAATCATTCCCCGATATTGTCTGCAAGGATCCCAAACGAAAGCTCATCAATGACAAGGTTGGATCTGACATCATTAACTATCATAGGACTAGCATATGGTGCCACGGCCTTTCTCGGACAAGCACCGACGTTTCGGGTACGATTATCGTCCCTATGGTCATCCACCACAGTTGAATATACTTTAGAAGGGAAGACGATTCAGAATCCCTTTACACCTGTAAATAATATGCTATTACTGAAAAAAGCAGATATTGTAGATCAAACAGGTGGGGGTATCTTTCTAACAGGAAAGGTGAGATATTTCGATGAAGTAGATCACAAATACACCATCCATTTGTTTAAAAACACACACACAAGTCTGTTCATTCCAATATATATAATGTACTTTCTTCTTCTATCATGTAGGCGAAAATTGATAAGACGGAGGGTGTTGTTGTAGCACTAGGTCCAGGAAGGACAAATCAGGAAACGGGATTTAAATACCCCATGCCAGTAGCCATGGGAGAAAGGGTTGTGTACGGTAAATTTGATGGACAAGATTTGATGTATAATGGAATGAAACATGTAATGATACGAGATGATGATATTTTAGTCAAATTCAAAGCTGGATGTGAACCTAGTCTAGATGCAGCAGATGTGGTTTGGGATAATGTACTTGTGAAAGTAATCAAAGCGAAAGAGAATCTGTCTACTGGAGGGATTTTAGTAGCCAAGACTACAAGGAAAGCTGCCACATCAAGTATAGGTGAAGTAGTCAAAGTGGGACCAGGCCGCTTTGCTTTCAATGGATCTCTCATGGGCATGGACGTTGCTGTTGGAGATATGGTAAAATTTCGCGACTTTTCAGCAGAAGAGGTTGAGATCAACAAAGAAACCTATGCTGTACTAAAGATGACGGATATATTGGCCAAGTTCTAAACAGATATTTGCTTACTATAGACAAGGAAGTGAGTCTTTTCTATTCCTACTGTAGAAATTATTCAGTTTAATTCTGCGCAAAATATGTAGAAAAGATAAGACTACTCATATAGCTCAACTCGTAGATCAAATTGACTGGGATCTACATCAAATCAATTGGTGTTCATACTTCTTGAGGTGGTATGACATGAAAGAACAACAACCAGCCGTGCCCTCCCTCAACAAACGACATCTCTTGTACATACAGTACCTACTTGTTATCTACAGTACAGTACTTACAGTACGTACCTAAATCCAGTAGTTAGTCTTGCGAACTTGACTGGCGATAGGCTACAGTACGGTACGTACTGCGGTACTAGAGACAAATGTACATACTAGATTATCTACATACGTTTCCGCCGGTCAGATTTCCATCATTCATTTACATCTGATCTGAAAGTCACGGTAACAACCTTAGGCCTTACCCATTCAGCTAATTATTATGACTTCTCATGATCATGATGACCTACCATATTGCGGAGTTCGAGCCATGCAGGCACAAGAATATGCTTCGGAGGAAGATGAGGATGAAGTAGAAGATGAAGATACTCAGGAAACGATTCCCATCTCATACTACATAAGGGATTTCCCTGTCGGATGCTTCTTCTCGTTTCCCATCAAAATAGCCCCCGCATATACTCATATGGATAATGATGATTCAGAGGAAAATATACAGTATTGGGATGGAATTATAAACCCAGTTAGATTGTACATATCTATAGGAGCCAAGCTAAATCTGAAATCTGCAACACTTGACGAGCGTCAATCCCCATACTCAACACTTTATGTATCCACTGATGAGAATCCAGACTTCTTGCCCTTGTATCACTTTGATGGAAAGAGTAGCTGCTCATTGGGGCTGGAAATTTGTGGACCGGCAAATATCTATTTGGCTGCATCGTCGTTTGATCATAACGATGAGGAGGAAGATACTGATCAACAAGAGAATGGATACATCAATATATTTGGAACAGTTGATGCTCTTGATGATAGAACGGTAAAAATCATATCTGAGGCTCGAGATAATCTAAATAAATCCATTGAACCTTTGAGTGATGACGTTCTTACGCTTAAAAGAACGGATGAACCGAAGAAAGTCGCAGATGTAATCATGGAAAAACGCATATATGACCATGAACCAATAGATTCAAAGGAAGATATAGAAAAACCCATTCAACAGAAAAGGAAGCGAGAAAATGAAGATAATCCAATAACGAATTCGGTACATGTTGACATATCAAAGCCCATGAGTGTAGACGACGAACCATTGCAGATGATGATGAGTAAAAAGCAGCGAAAAAAGCTTGCGAAGCAAAAGGCGAAAGAGCTGGAAGATATTTTAGCCAAAGCACGTGGTGTGAATTCCCCTCTTGGGGCCAAACCATCATCGGAAATACCTACAGGAGATGCCAACAACTCACTGAACAATATCACGGCTACAGAATCTATCATCACAACTACATCAAAACCTTTATCACAAACTCGTGAACGTAGACTCGAGGGAGGTATTTTTGTTCGTGATATTATTATTGGTACTGGAGATCAAGTTCGTTCGGGTAGAAAAGTGTCTATTACCTATATAGGATCCTTTCCTGATACGGGAAAAGTCTTTGATAAGAACGTAAATAAGAAAAATCCTCTCATCTTTCGATTAGGGACAGGAGAAGTAATTAAAGGTTTGGAACGTGGAATGGAAGGTATGAGAGTTGGTGGTGAAAGGACCATAACAATACCTCCCGAATTGGGTTATGGTAAAAAGGGAATGGGAAAGGAAATCCCTAGCAACGCTACTTTACACTTTTCTGTTCAACTTATTCATGTTGGAAGAGGATGAATAAATTAGGAATAAGATATACTATGCAGCTATTCAGCGCCTTAAAGAATCTCTTATTCTTTCACTCTTAGTTATAATCAGGTCGCACCCATAAGCGTGTTTATGTGACATATCAAAAATGTCTGTCGGGCTACTAGTCGGGCTTCCGTGCTTTCTCGGACTGTGGGCGCGCAAATTGTCGTGGTACGTGCGTATAATTGCGAATAGCCCAAGGACCTCCCTCGATCCTCGATGCTGTGATTCCGTATAAAAACTGTTGAATAAGTCCTTGTATTCAGTAGTCGATAAAGTAATATCTTAGAGATATTTTGAATTATGAGATTAAGTAATAACAAAATCAAATGAAATGAACAAAGAGCGATCCTCAAAAACACACAGAGCGATGGCACAGCGATTTCCTTCTAGCGAGTCATGCTATAATCATCGTAAAC
>Ga0169931_10009234_pt1 | contig 14264 bp, 7 predicted proteins | sample Kivu_15m_20L_FD_129675 | JGI IMG/M metagenome (GOLD analysis project Ga0169931, IMG submission 129675) | Freshwater microbial communities from Lake Kivu, Western Province, Rwanda to study Microbial Dark Matter (Phase II) - Kivu_15m_20L... | ecosystem: Environmental > Aquatic > Freshwater > Lake ...
AGGAACCGTCATTCAAACAGTTATAGATTTACTGGCCTATAATACGTATTATTATGCCTTCTATTCTAATATGATTGCAAACGAGGCATTTTTAGATACTGCCCGAAGACCTACTTCCATTATATCTTTACTGAAGCCATTGGGATATACTGTACCAGGAAAACGATCAGCAACCGCGTTTATTAAAATATTCACCAGCGATACCGGTACACAGTCCAGTGAAGTTCCCCGATACACATTGTTTTCTGCAATATCTTCTAGTGGATCTTTTTACAATTTTTATAATCTCAATCCGATAACCTTAATCGAAGGAGTTGGTGGAGAAGAATCAGGTATTCTGGTTGCTGAGGCAAAATTAGTTGTAGCAGAACAAGATATAACCAATGAAATAGATTTGACAAAACAAAAATATTTGATACAACAAGAAGATGTAGATATATCAACTATTAGAATAGAAGTAAAACCTCAAAACGGAGACTGGTCTGAGTGGACAAACGTAAACTTCTTTCCTAATAATAATGATGAAGTGTTTTACATAGATCGGTTAGGAGATACATTTGTTATTGACTTCGGCAAAGAAAATAATTTAGGTCGTAGCATTTCGTCAACAGATCAAGTGCGAATAAGTTATCTTGTGACAAGTGGAACTGCAGCAAATGAACTGTTTCAGTTTTCTAGTTCAACTTTCACAATATTAGATGCCAGTATAAGTGGTGGAGGATCGGACGGTCCTGATTTAAATTTAATCAAATTTTTGGCCCCAAAGGTATTTTCTGCACAAGAACGAGCAGTAACTAGTTCAGACTATGTTGCACTTTTATTAAAAAACGGTTATATTTCTGATCCTAATCAGATTGCAATATACGGCGGAGACGAAATTAATCCACCAAAATACGGCAGAGTCTTTATTTCTTTTCCCACAGGAATAGGAAATCCAAACGAAATAGTTCAATTTTTAAGAGAAAAAAATATGATAACTGTTATACCGGAGTACATTATTCCTAAAACAGTTGATGTGGTATTAAATATTAATCTTGCATTCAACTCTAAATTGTCTAATTCGGCAAAACAATTTTGGAAAAATAAAATACTTTCTAAATTCAATTCCCAGTTTTCTAGTTATGTTTCAGGATATGCGTTTGGACTTGCTTTTAACTTTGAAAACTGGATGGATACTATAATGACAGAATTTGAGTCCGTTTTAGACAGTTTGAATTTTCATTCAATTGATTTTAAATTTGGCGTAGAAGACGCACCCGTAACTACAATATCGTTTGGCACGAATATAACATTAGACTCATCTAATTCAGTGATTTCAAATGAGTTTACTACAACAACCGAAGAACAGGGAAAATTTGATATCCAGAACAGCAATATTAGATTATTGAAAACAGATGATACTCTGATAAATTCCAATGTTGGTTCATTCTCGAGTAATTCTATTAGTATAAATAAAGTTTTTGCTCAACATCTGGAACCCAGAATTACTTTAAAATCCACTACTCGTAATATTTCTACAATGAATACAGTAATGGCTAAGTTTATTTTAAATCCATCAATTCCGTGACATAGTACAATGTCAATTAATATTCATTTTATCAACAATGATCAGACGCCAATAACAGCGGCTGCAGCACTTCAGAATCAGTTATCTTCTATATTTCGACAACTAGAATCTCAACCTGTTTTAGAACAGACAGACACTCAAACGGAAACTACAATTTCTGGTGATTGTTGTATAACAAATTTCGATATATCTAAACAAATACCTCTTTGGGTTCTTGTAGAAAAAGAAGAAAGAGGAGGAAACGAAATAACTGTTTTTGATTTTATTCAAAAATATTACGATTGGTTGTATTGTGATTTAGAGTGTGGTTCTGGTTCGAATTATTTACTCGAAGATAAATTTTTACAAGTTATTGATATTGAAAAAACAAAAGAACGATTTTTGAAACGGTTATATAGTACATATTTTCCAGAATACCGCGACGATGAAGAACTAAAAGACAAAAATGGAAATGATGTAACGATCAAATCTCTTTCTAGTTTTGTAAAATCAATCAAAACTCGATTCTATCTCAAAAAAGGAACAGCAGAAGGTTTAGGAATATTTTTTAATAAAATATTTTCTGTAGAAGATACTAATCTTTTCATAAAGTATCCTAAAAAACAAATACTAAGATTAAATGGTGGTGCATTTTACGACTCTAGATTTAAATTTAATGCAGTAACGGCAGATCGTTTATTAGATCCAGAATCAGTTTCTAATGAAATAATAGGATCCAGACTAAATTATAACAGATTTCAAGACGGAGGAGTATTTACAGATTATTCGTATATACTAACTACCGGCTTGAGTGCAGAAAATTATAAAAATTTACATCTTAGAACAAATCATCCTGCTGGTACTAATTGTATTTTTGAATTAGGTATAAATCAATACGAACCGCCAGGATCTACTTATATTGAAAATCAAATATGTGAATTGCCTCGAATAGGAAACTATTTGCCGTATCAATTGAATGTAGACTATGTTGATGCGGCTTATTCTTTATCTGGATTTTACGGTTTAACTTATACTATAGGTTGTAGTTTAGATCCTCTTGCAGGAAGTTCTTTGGGCAACGAACCGTGCTTCTTTTTTCCTAGTTGGGCAGAAGAAACTAAAGATTATGAAAGTTTTTTTGATATTCCAATAGAAAAAATGTTTAAAATATGTCGTATAAATAATATAAACCCAAATGCTAATATTCCATTGGAGTGTACGTAAATGAACAAATATTTTTTAATAACTGGTTATACCGCAGGTGCAACCGGAAATTATTTAACCTACGATCAAGTCATAAATTCGTCAAATTTACAACTATTTTCTATTCCTTCCTATGATGTAAGTATCGGAATTGCTCGTAAAAATTGGTCTAGAGGATCAAAATTTACTCCTTGGTCTAAAAATAATAGTTCCAATTCGTATGCCTTCTATAACGATAAAGTGTATCTTTGTGTGTCTAATAATGAAAAAAATATTGTAAATTCGCCTAATTCTTCAACCATTCCACCTACACACACATCAGGTAAAGTCAAATATTCAGATGGATACGTTTGGTTGTATTTATACAGTATAAGTGCAAATGTGATAAACATGGTAAATTCTGTTACTATTCCTGCACCCAGTTCATATGGTCTAAAAAAACTAGTAATTAACAGAGAAACAGACGACGTGGAATGTGGAGCAACTGCAGGAGTGACAGGAATTTGTGCATTATATTTAACCGATGACTCCAAGACTACCGCAAATTTAATTTATTCCAGTGGAGTATCATGTGAATCTTGTAAAAATACTGCAGAAGAAACTACAAAAACAGATTTACTTACAACAGTATTTTATCCACAAGGATCAACTTTAAGTAGCACCATTTCTATTAAAACTCCACAAGAATTTCTAGAATCTTACATTTCAACAGAAAAAATAAATTCAAAATTAAATTTCGAAGCCCGATGTTATGAAGAGGCAAAATCCTCTGGTATTTCATCTGGTGCAATTTTAGGCGCCTTTATCAATTTAAATACAATAACAGGAGTATCTGCTGCATATCTTAATCTTACTGCTTCAGAATTGCCCATTACCGTAACGGGTGGAGGAGGAACAGCCGCATCAATCGAATTTATTACTGTAAATAACTCTGGTCTTAATCAAATAATTGGAATTCATTTAACTTCTGGCGGAACAAATTATACAACAGAACAAACACAAGTAAGTTTGTCTGGTATTGCGGATTCAACAAAACGAAATACAATACAATCTGCAATAAGCCTATCAGGAACAGCAAAGTCTTTAACTTTTACCAATATTAATTCTATATTCGATGCAGCATCAACCAATTCTATTGGAACAGATGGAGTCCTTAAAATAATTAATTCCAGAATAGATGCCCATTCTCCTAATACGAATTATTATGCATTGATCGAAGCAGATCCGTATACTAACGAGACTATATCAGAATTATGTCCTAGTGTTTTAAAAATATACTCTTTAACTTCATCCGGATTAACTTTTGGCAGAGAGTATTTAAATGTAATATTTAATCAACCAATTAGTCAAACAGAAATACAAATGAGATAAATAATAATATGAAGCCTCCATTTTCTAAATCTACAACACCGTTAGGAAAATTTCCGTATAATTCTAGAACAGGCAAAAATGAATTTGATCTGTATGACCCCGCTAAAAATTATATACTACACGGATTCAAGCCCGGTAATGCGCTTCAGGCATCAGAACTGAATGAGATTCAAGAAAATTATTATAAAAATCTTACTCTATATAATATTTTATTAAAAAATTGGTTTTTTCTTGGAAACGGAATGGTTGCAGGTGAAACAAATCAACCAATACGAGGACCGTCTTGGATGGGGGCAGTGCCTTTAAATCCAATATCAAGTGTCAGTATAAATGCGAATACAAATTCTATTATTTTTAATAAAGATTGGTATCTGGTTGACGATTTCAGTGGTTTAAAATTCTGGATATACAATAATACTCAAAAGATCGTCAATATTCCGGCTAGTGGATATGTTGGAATGACAATAGAAAGAAAGTATATTACACCAGAAATAGATTCGGATTTAAATGATAATTCTAGTGGTTTTTCGAATTCTTCTTTGAGTCCGGGTGCAGATAGAGTTCAATTAAACTTTATAACAACCACACTAGATTCTAATTTGAATGAGTCTTTGGCTTCGTCACAAAGACATATTTTAAAAGTATCAAATACAAATATATCGTACCTAAATAATCTGTTAAAATATTCCATAGATTAATCGGATCAACTTATGCCATTCTCAGATCTAACTCAACTAAATTCGTCTGACACATTTCAAACAGTATTTACTCGAAACAATGAAATGATTTCAAGACTCAATGATCTTGATATTGGTTCATTAAAAACTGACGGAAGTATTATTTTGTCTGTGATCGGAATAAACGGTGGAATTACACTGGGCGTAAATTTTGAAAAACTAACTGGAATTAGTGGCACTGTTAATTTACTTGTTTCTGGATCTGTTCCTGGTGGACTTACTTTAAATTCTCCAATCGGAATAAGTGGCAGTGGTCTTGGTTTATCGACTAATTTAACTGTATCGAGTGCGAGAAATTTTATTGGATTTATTAGCGGAATTTCTGGAAATCAAAATTATACTATAACCACGGCAGGAAAAATACAAAATTCCAGTCTTAATGATAATACTTTATATTATTTGAATACTACAGGCGGAATTACCTCAAATCGTCCAACTGCAAATAATTCTGTAATTAAACCGGTCTTATTAAATATTAACTCTACATTAGGAGGAATCGTTTTACAACAAAACGAGACCTTGATAAGTGAAACTGCAGTTTCGTATATTAAATCGTCTTCTCGCACTATAGCAGAAATACCAACAAATCCTACATTGAGTTCCGGAAATGTAGTTTTTTATAATCTGACTGGTACTACTTGGGCCCGCTCCAAATCCGATGCCGCAAGTACATCTGAAGTATTTGGTATTATCGAATCTATAGCAGGTTCTACGGCCACTATAGTTACTCACGGTTCAGTTAATGTTCCCAACAGTGTTTTAAATACAGTGGGCGATGGTGGTGCAGGAGGAAATGATATATGGTTTTTGTCTGCAGCAACAGCAGGTCAATTACAAAATCAGGCACCTACTCAGACTGGTTCTATTATTAAACCAGTTTATTACGCGTATCCACATGAAATTTCTGGTGCCACGTTTAGTGGATATTTAGTCAATTATATTGGATATGCTGTTGGAGCCAGCGTTGCAGCACAAGGATCTGTTTCTGAATCCACTTCAACCTCAACAGGAATTGCAATCGGAGAAATGAAACAAGTTGCGTTTCACGGCAATCGACTCGGGATGAAAAACTGGTTAAGTTTTTTAAAGACATTAATAGACGGATGTACATTCCCTGTCACACTTAATGAAGACCAAAAAGACACTTGGCGAACCAGTGTTCCGTATGATATTGGAATAACCAGAGAATCCGCTTTCAATACAACAATAGCAGGATCAACTGCTAGTTTAGAAGATTTTATTGATAAAACTTGTGTTGAGTTAAGTGGATCATTGTTGTTGGCAGAAGAACAAGAAATAATTACGATCAATGAAGATGGCGATTCGGTCATTACAACTTTATCGTCTAAACTTACTATACCAGAAAATATAAACAGACTGCTTACGACAACAAACGATGCCAGTTCTTTGAGTGGAGTAACATATCATGGAGGGAGGATTCCTCTGGATCGATTTACAGATGTTGGTGTTAAATCTATACTAAAGATTAAAACTAACAGTTTGTGGAACGTGCCGAATCTAGAAATAGATAAAAACGATAGATGGAGTCAACTCAAAAGATTATGGTTTAGTCAAACAGACAATAATGGAAATCGTGTCAAAATGATCAATTGGGCTAATGCATCGCTATTACGATCTGATCGAGGAACAGAAAGTCAAAACAACATTAATTTTGGAGATTTTATAGGAATTAAAAATAAATTAGGTAAAGGATTAGATTTCAATTATGTGTCTGAAATAATGACCAACGATTCAAATGATCATAAAGCGTTCAAGCGGCAAATTTTAACTTCTTTTTATCTTCCTGGCTTTATTTTAGATTTAGGTCTTAGTAACACGTGCAGAATTAATGAGAATTGCGGTGTTAGCGACTTTCCTAGTAAAATGAGAGCTATTAGCTCAGCGTTTGGCGCTTGCGGTCCATTGGACTTTGCCGAAAGCGGCGCTGTGAAGGGATACGTTCCAATATATTCAAATTGGATGACTTCACATTCGATTATTAACAATAGTATAAACTCTAGTAATGTAGACAAATGGCAGGAAATAGGATTTGCACTATACAACAATGATTTAATAATAAGATATCTGTTTGTATATTCTCCAACCATGGCAATAAAAAATGGAATTTGGAACTTGGATGAAATAAATCTTAATTCATTTTTTTCTAATGTTTCTAGAATTCCCGGAAGATTTAGTAGTAGTAGTAATATCATAGACTGGGCATGGACTGTCAGACAATGGACAAATAACACGACATGGAATCATTATCCCACCGACTCATGTGTTGGCGACGCATGGGATGGCATCCAAAACTATTCTAGTATTCCTACAGGAGTAAATAATGGGAATATTAAATTAAATCAAAAAGCTTTACTAGACTCTGTCGTGGGAATTCATTTACCGGATTACTCGTCTCCGTACAGTCCGTCTGGTTCAGACGAGGGAGCATTCTCTTTGGCGTGTTCAATTCCTAAAACAGTAATGAGAGTAATATAATAAAATAGAATAATATCTTGAAATGTCCAGTTTCTTATTTCCTATTTATAGTTTTGGATCAACAGGATCAACTGGACCTACTGGTCCAATAGGACCTATAGGAGCTACTGGGGCCACAGGATCCAATGTATACGGAAACACTGGATCTTCTATTATTGGGATAACTCTTTCCGATTCTCAACTCATTTTCGAATGGGAAGACGGATCAACCAAACAAAGCGGATCTATTAAAGGTTTGACAGGTCCATGGATTGCACAATTTGGGGCAACTGGTCCTGCTGATGGTGTTTTGGTTGGCGTAACAAGAAATCCTCAACTTGGTGTTACAAATAATGTTGTAACCACGAGCAGCGATTCTTTGATTCTTAGAAATTTAATTACAACTACACCTGATACTCTAGGAATTACAGTGAATGAGGCAGGAACTTTAATAGAAATAAGTTATCTGGGTTCTATTGGATTTACTTTAAACGATTCTGAAATTAATAGACTGGTTATAGGAACCGGAACAACTTCATTTGCTGGAGCCACTAATACCAAATGGAACAATGTAGACAATACTCTGGAGTGGAAAATAGCAAAATATCAAGAAGGAATAACATTAATCAATGGAACTCAAGCAAATACTACTTTAGAATATACTCTGGATACTAGCACTGCAACTGTTTTTCAATTAACTCCAAATTATAGTCCCGATATTAATTCAACTACAGTACTCATAAACGGATCAGATATTTCTCAGTCTGAAAGCAGAGGAATAACCATTATTATTCCAAGAGGAAACACTGGATATACTGGAGCGTTTACATTTTCAACGGTTTCCGATAGTAACGTATGGCTTCCTTTAATTATTCCGTCTCCTCTTCCAGGAGTAAATGTGTATTCTGCAATCAGTTACGGCAAAAATTGGTACGTTTCTTGTAGTGGTTTAGGAATATCTAATGATGTTAATACTAAACGAAACATTACAGATATTATCTTTGTAAGTTCATCGGACCCAGTGCCAATATTTTTAGATTGTTGGAACGCTCGGGTTGGTGATGCCAAATGGGATGGGTGTATACAATTTGATTTAGCCACCGACGGCTTTATAGATTCGTCAGACCTCACTAGACTATTGAGCGACTATACAGATTCATTACCCTTGTATCCTCTATGTAATCCACTACCAGGAATAACATTTGAACGACCTTGTTTAGAAGGATAAATTATGGGAAAACAATCCAGCAATCCTCTTCTTGCATCAAGTATGAACGGATCTTGTCTTTACGAAGGAACAACGGGCCCGTTGTGTATCTCGACAGATGCAGAAAGATGCCAGAGTCGATACAAAGGAGTGTTCGTAGAAGGATTAACATGTGGTCCGGTTTCTGGACTGAGTGGAAGTTGTTGTTTATGGGATCCTGAAAACAGAACAATACTTCCGTGTCAAACTTCAACATTTTCAGCATGTCAGGCGTTAGCCGAATCGTTTAATTTTAAATTTAATTGGTCAACAGTTTCGTGCAGTGAAAGAAAATGTGAATACGTTTTTGAGTCTAAAGCATCAAGACAACCAATACTGGGTGCCTGTTGCAACGGTAACGGACTATGCAAGGAAACCACAAAAGAAGATTGCGAAAACAGTCAATTCTTTTATCAGGGAAACGGTACTATATGCAACAAAGGAATTTGTATAGAAGGAACAGGAGGATGTTGTAACGGAGTAACATGTAACGATGGTATCACTGGAACTTATTGTGTTGAAAATAAGAGTTTATATTTAGGAAAAGGAAAACGATGTTGGGAATTTACATGCGAAACAGATCGACTTCCGTGTTTGGACTCTATACCAACAGAAAAATTAAAAATTGGTGATCTATTCGAAGACGGAGTTATCGTAGGAATTTATCAACCTGGTAGGTCTCTGTGTTGGGGAAATTCTGCATTTTCCTCTCGAATCAATTTAAATCTTATCACTAATCCTGATCCTCAATCTGCAACTTATACTCCACTGGTAGACGGAAGAGGATACGGATTCATTCATTCTGAATTGTGTTCAATAGAAGACTCGTACATCATGATTATGTCTATGGAATCTTTATCCAATAACATCACCAAAAGTCGTTATACTTGGAGTACTGGAGGAAAATCATGGGGTCCTTTATTCGATAGATTTGGTAGAATAATAGAACCAGATACTATTGGATTAGCCTTAAGAAATGAGGGATATGTATATAACAGCGGACTAACAGATAATACAAACAATTCTATTATTAATCAAAATGCCACATTTTATTGTAAAAAAAGAAGTCCAGCAGATACTCCAATTACCAGATTGACTACTAGATCTGAACACGGTGCCTGGGGCAGATGGTCTACGGATTGGGGATTGTATAATACTATACGATTAGTAAATGCAAAATTATTTAATGATGTAGGAATATCATATGATGCCTATCTTTATCCTAGTTTATATGACAAGGAAGAAAAATTTAATACCATTTCAATGAAAACTATGAGTGAGGCTATAATTGAATTGAATCGAAATAGCAGCAGAAACTATTCTGCAACATCAGATTGGTTTATTCCGGCAGCAAATGAATGGTCATTTATTGCACATGAGATTTTACACAACAGATTAAATGAAAATCTTATAGCAGTTGGTGCAGAACCTCTTTCTGATATTCATTGGACTTCTACTGGTGCTCACAATTACAAAACAGGAGAAGGTATATCAGATGGAATTACTGCCTCTATTGGTACAGTTGCTTGGTCTGTTAATTTCAATAATTTAAACTTTTCTTTAAGAGACAGACTAGAAACAGCAAAAGTTAGACCTATACGACTCCATAGGTGTGATGGTCGATATCTTTCTTCTACTAAATATTCTGCAATATGGGAGGTTAACAGATAATGTCGAATTATGGAGGCAGTGGAATAGTTCCAATATGGATATTGGACGGATCATTCGGACCAACAGGTCCTACAGGCCCAACTGGAGCTACCGGTGCCACTGGTGCCACAGGAAGTTGTTTGCCTGGAAACACTGGTTTGGGAATTATAGGAATAACTGTTGATAATGACGATATTGTTATTTCTTTTGGCACAGCAGGTTTTGCTGTCACAATAAACAATGAAATTATTAGAGGTGCAACCGGAACAACTTTTAATAATTTATCTGAATGGAACATACAAGGTGCCACTACAAACGGTCAACAAATCTTTAGAACATTTAATCCGTTAGAAAATCAATTGAAATCTGTAACATTTAGTGCAGATCCTAGTAATCCAAAAAAACTTGAATTTTTTGGATTAACTTTTATTAATATTGCAGTTAAAACTTCTTCGGATACTCTAATATCCCTTACGGCTATAACGAATGTTATTCCGTTGTCTGGAATAACTGGTCAATTAGCCTATGTAGATAAAGCAAATAATATTATTGTTTCTGGTGCCACCGGTACGGATTGGAATAAAAACAGACTTTCGTATACTGGTCGATCTTTATTGGAATTAGATTCTTTCAGTTCAACTGCTACGGCTGATAATTATACTAGTAACCAAATTACTGGTATTACTAATACTCAACGAATAGGAATTAATGGTGTTTCTGGAAATGTAACTGTAGTTAGGCCTGTTATTAGTTTTGCAAACAGTACATATCAACCTGGAATGGTAATTAGTAATCCTGGCGGAGAAGACTGGAGAATTCCGTTTCTGTCCGCCGATTACAATACTGCAGGATCAACAGCAACCTTGTTGACTGGTGGTGCCACACTAGGATCTTGTTGGATTGCTGATATACAAGATCCTAGAAAACGATGTGTAGACTTTTTAGGAAAAGATTATTGTTCGAGTATCGGAGGATCTTGGAGTTCAAATCCGTGTAGTACAAGAGAAGAAGTATTTTCAAGTTTAAAAGCGTGTTGTCTTTACGATTACGCAACAAATGGCATTATTTGTATAAATACTTTTGAATCTGAATGTTTACGGATGATGGGAGTACCCGGCAACGTTAAATGCGAAGTATACGAGACAATTATGAATAAATGTCCAACTGATCTTTGTTTTACTTGTGAAATAGGCAGATGTTGTTATAAAGGAAACTGTTTTGAACGAACCGAATCAGAATGTTTTCTGTTGTTTCCTGGTGGAGTTTGGTTTAGTGGAGAAACCTGCTGATGCCGCCGGAATTAGATGTTATCAGCGGCCCGTTCAATTTTGCCGGCATTAGTTGGCTCATCAATTTTTGTGAGAGCCCATGGGCCGGGCAGGGGGCTCTGGCAAAATTTTGCCAGTGTAACTCCTCTATTAATTTGACACAATTACTGAATGGATGGTTCGATCCTTGTGATGAGCCATGGGGCGGGGGCGGAGGCGGCGGTGGTGGCGGCGGTGGTGGCGGCGGTGGCGACACCACGATACCTCCAGATTGTTATTTGTACGGGGGCGGTGGCGGCGGTGGCGGCGCCATGAGGCTTATGTATCCTCCACCAAAAGGAAAAGGATATCATGCAGTAACTGATTCTTTAATAAGTAACGGACTTTCTGTGTGGAGATATCCATTTATTCCTGGTACTTTAAATACATGGTGTACTCAAAAGTGTCCAGTTAAAGAAACTACCCCTGGAGGAGTGTGTAAAGAATTTGTGCCCCCTTGCCCCCCGAACTGCGATACAATATGCAGTGACGACTTCGAGACAATAGAAGTAAATTTACAATATACTGGTGCTGCTGGTAGTACGTTTCTTATAGACAGTACAGAGTCTAATAACCAAGTATCGATTAACGTAAAGGGTATTGCTGGAAAAAACTTCAATAACATGGGAACTAGTCCAGTTCGAATGATATCAACAAATCCGTACGGCTCGTTATATCTGTTAAATCATTGGAGACACGGAACAACATATGATGCATTTATTGGAGTATTCGGAGGGGCAATTCCAAATCGAATCAGATACGAATACGCCCCAGCATTTGGTCCTGGTCAACAACCAGATTATCTTCAAGTGGCACACGGTCAATCGTATGGTGCAATTATAAACAGTGGAGGATGTATTCAAACATGGGAAGGATGTACTGCTCCATATACTAATTACAGTAGTGAACCTCCAGATCCAAATATTCCTTGGCCGTCTGATATAATTTTCTGGGAAAAATCTAAACAAAATAACAGTTTCGGATTGGTTCAAAACGGAATCCTAACTGGAGCCAACACAGTTTTACATCCGTTGACTGGTGACTGGACAAATAGACCGTTTTACATCAGTGGAAATAAATCTGCAGCAGGAACTGTTGCTGAAATGGGAACCATATCGGAAGGAGATATATTTGCCACAGTCTGGACCAATCCAAAAGGTTACAGATCGTTTGGAATGAACTATTTCAGAGTCAGTGAAGGATTTGACGAATTTGGAACATCAACCGGAACAACATGGCAGGCAAATTATCAAGATGTTCCTAAAGGAGTTTTTGGAGTTAGACCAGATCTGTTAATTTGGAGGGCTGCACATCAGTTATATAGTACTAAATTTCTTAAAGGATTTACTGGATGTGATGGATTTAGTGGACAAAATATTTGTAGAGACAGAGAATGGGAAGGATATGGGGGAGACGATGGGGGATGGACAGGATACGAATGTAACGAAGATCGTCTGAGTCCGTCTCAAGTATATTTCAAACAAGTTTCATTAGGAAATCAACACGGATTAGTTTCTCTTGCCCGACTAGATAATATAAATGAAAGTGCGGTTAAGTACCCTGATGGGGATTGGGGTCAGTTACGAGAAAATCTCAATACACACAGACGAGAAAAAATTGAATGGTTGTTTCAGTTTTCTGGTTCTAATGCGGCTAATATTTCTGCAGGAGATAACTGGTCTACTGAAAACTTGTCAATAGATCAGATAGAGAGTTACGGTCTGCGACCTTCGGTAGGAGTCGGCGTACCAACACAAGCGATTTCAAAACTAATATACAACAGAAAAGATTTTGTATACGAAATAGGATTGACTGGCATTCAACCGCCGCAAACTCCCGGCGGTCCAGAAACAGTCGTAGAATTCCGATATCCTGATGTATACAATGACATATGCAGATGGTGTAATCCTCCCGATGATGATGAGGCAAATCCCCAGAATGAACCTCTTATAGTTAATCCGTATATCTGCAATCCTGTTTTTTCTACTGGATTTACTGCTTGTTTCAGAACTGAAGTCACGTTTGGTCATTCTGAACATCCTATCTGGAACAACGGCACCGGAGAAATGCCTAATATATTCGTTTTATCAGCTCCGAATATTGCAACACTAATTGAGAATGCCTCAGGGAATTTCCTAGGGAATATACAAAACGCATCATGGGAATGGATATCTGCTGGTTCTAGTGGAAACAGTTGTGCTGTATTGTCGTACAATAGAGGAGATCAACTAGAAACAATCCAAACTAAAAGACGAGTTCTTTGTTGGGGACCAAGATACGATAAACCATTAACCACTATACAAGAAAAACACTGGCCCAAGGACAATCTACAATTACAGCCGCATGGTACTACTGAGACGATACCATGTGAAGATATCCAGGTAGGAGTAACTTGGCATCCGTGTCAGGTGGATTGTTCGTTAGAAAGTCCTATATTTTATCAAAAATCTTGGCCGTTTGCATCGTATCATACCGGTAACGTACAGGATACGTCACCATTTCCTTCGCAGGGAAAACAGTTAACTACTTGGAGTTACAATACTCTTGCAAAAGTACTTGTATGGAATGGATCAGGATGGACATTCAACAGTAATGCGACAATCGATGAACCCATGCAAACACATTATCGAAATCCCGATTGGGATTCAGATATATCCAAAGATTTAAGTAAAACAATATATTTTCCTAATGGATTAAATCAAGTTCAACACAGGGTATTTAACAATCTG
>Ga0169931_10009235_pt1 | contig 14264 bp, 18 predicted proteins | sample Kivu_15m_20L_FD_129675 | JGI IMG/M metagenome (GOLD analysis project Ga0169931, IMG submission 129675) | Freshwater microbial communities from Lake Kivu, Western Province, Rwanda to study Microbial Dark Matter (Phase II) - Kivu_15m_20L... | ecosystem: Environmental > Aquatic > Freshwater > Lake...
ACCGACACGTCCGGATACTCGCGGAAGTCACGCTGGACGGCGTCGAGCTCGGAGCGATGATGGACCTTCACGCCCGCGGGCAGGGGGGCGCCTCGCCATTTCGACGGGTCGTCGGTGACCAGCGCAATGCGTTGAACGCCCTCGGACGCCAGCTCGCCGACGATGCCCGGGATGGAGAGCTCGCCGTCGATCTTCTGGCCGCCGGTCATCGACACGAAGCCGTTGTGCAGGAGCTTGTAGGTGATCGGTACGTGCGCTGCAACCGCCTGGCGAACCGCCAGGAAGCCGCTGTGGAAGTAGGTGCCATCGCCCATGTTCGCGAACACGTGCTTCTCGTTCGTGAACGGCTGCTGGCCGAGCCACATCGCACCCTCACCGCCCATGTGCGAAACGGTGGTGGTCTTGATCGGGTCGACGAACATGGCCATCGTGTGGCAGCCGATGCCGGCGAGCGCCCGGCTGCCGTCGGGGATCTTGGTACTGCGCCCGTGCGGGCAGCCCGAGCAGAAGCTTGGCGCGCGCACCGGCGACGGGCCGGCGGGCAGCCCGAGCGCGGCGGACGCCGGCAGCGCGAGCGGGCACCCGGGATCGATCGCACGCAGCGCTTCGACCAGCGCTGCGGCCACCATTGCCGGCGCGAGCTCGCCGGCGTTCGGGAAGATCGCCGCGCCCCGATCCTCGGCAAACAGCGGCCCGCCCGCGTGCTTGCCGCGGATCGCCGGCGCGCCTGGCAGGCCGTAGAGCGCGTTGCGGACCTGATCTTCGAGCAGCGGACGCTTCTCCTCGACCACCAGCACGGTGGACAGCCCGCGCGCGAACTCGCGCACGATCGTCGGATCGAGCGGCCACACCAGCCCGACCTTCAGCGTGCGGATGCCGAGCTCGACCAGCCGCGCCGTGTCGAGCCCCAACGCAACGAAGGCCTGCTGCAGGTCCTGCCAGGCCTTGCCCGCAGCCATCACGCCGATCCGCGCCTCGCCCCGCGCGCCGCCCAGCCGGTTCAGCCCGTTGGCCCGCGCGTAGGCGAGCACGCGGTGGATCTTGTGGTGGTGCAGCCGCTCTTCCTGGGGCAGCGCCATGTCGAAGGGCCGCGTGTGCACGCCGCCGTCGGGCGCGCCAGGCATACCAGGCGCCTGCTGCGGCGGCTCGACGATCGCCGGAGAGTCGGGTGCGACATAGACAGAGCCGCCGCCCTCGACCACGTCGGTGACCACCTTCATGCCGATCCAGCAGCCCGAGTACCGGCTCATTGCAATGCCGTGCAGGCCGAGGTCGAGCAACTCCTGCGCGTTGCTGGGATACAGCAACGGGATCGTCGCAGCGACAAAGTTCAGGTCGGAGTAGTTGGCAACCGTCGAGGACTTCGCACCGTGATCGTCGCCGGCCAGCGCGAGCACGCCACCGGCAGGCGAGGTACCGGCAAGGTTGGCATGGCGGAACGGGTCGCCCGACCGGTCCACGCCCGGGCCCTTGCCGTACCAGATGCCGAACACGCCATCGACCTTCGCGCCGGGGAACACACCCACGTACTGCGCTCCCCAGAGCGCAGTGGCGGCCAGGTCCTCGTTGACGGCCGGACGGAACACCACGCCGTGTCCGCGCAGCACGTCCTGCGCGGCCCACAGCTCCATGTCGTAGCGGCCAAGCGGCGAGCCTCGATAGCCCGAAACATAACCGCCGGTGTTGAGCCCCGCCGCGGCATCGCGCAGCCGCTGCTGAATGGGCAGGCGCACCAGCGCCTGCGTGCCGGTCATGTACACCCAGCCCTGGCCGGCGGTGTAGCGTTCCTGGAGGCTGGCGACCAGCCGCATGCCCTCGGTCGGCGCATTCATCGTGACACTCTCCTGCGAGACCGCCGCGGGCAGTCCTCGAAAAAACGAACGATACTCCTGACTGGCGGCCGGTGCTGCCGGGCCCGGGCAATCCCGGAGTGCAAGCTCGGTCAGGGTCTGGCGACACTGACTCGGCGAGCCCCTTGAGCCAGGTCAACCGGCCCTTCGCCGGGCCGACCCACAATGCTCACCACAGTCGCCTCCCGTGGCGACTTCACGGAGCATTCCATGACCCAACCACTGCCGGCAGCACTGGTCGCCGCGCTGTTCGCCGCCGTAACCGCCGGCCCGACCAGCGCCCAGGCGCTCGACCCGCTCGAGGTCGGCCGCCAGGAGTTCGAGTCGAACTGCGCGACCTGCCATGGAATCGATGCCCGCGGCGGCGGTCCGATGCGTCCGTTCCTGGCGCGCGTGCCCACCGACCTGACCCACCTGGCGCAGCGTCACGGCGGCACCTTCCCGCGCTCGGCGGTCGCCGATCTGATCGACGGCCGGGGAATCACCGAGCCCGGTTCGCACGGTACCCGCGAGATGCCGGTGTGGGGAGCCGTGTTCCGGGAGCAGTCGGAGGGCCAGACACGGGGCACTCCCTTCCCGCCGGAATGGAGCGTTCGGGGGCGGATCCTCGCACTCGTGGCGTACCTGCAGAGCCTGCAGCAGCCCTGAGACGCGCCACCGCGCCGCCCCTCAGCGCGGGTCGGTGCCGGCAGCCGAAGCAGGTTCCTCGGCAGTCTCGGGGTTCCGGCTGCGGGCGGCAACGAAGCCCGCCAGCCAGATGCCCAGTTCGTAGAGCAGCAGCAGCGGAATCGCCAGCATGAACTGCGAAAGCACGTCGGGCGGTGTGAGCACGGCCGCGACCACGAAGGCGCCCACGATCACGTACCGTCGGGCACTCCGAAGCTGCTGCTGGGTGACCATGCCCATCTTGACCAGCAGCATCTGCACGACCGGCACCTCGAAGGTGAGCCCGAAACCGAAGAAGATCGCCAGCGTGAAATCCCAGTACTTCTGCAGGTCCTGCAGCGTCTCGGCGCCGGTCTGGGCCGAGAAGGTGATGAAGAACTTGTAGGCGGTCGGCAGCACGAACCAGTAGGCGAACGAGATGCCCACCACCAGGAAGAACACGCTCGAGACGATCAGCGGCATCGCGAAGCGCTTCTCGTGCTCGTAGAGGCCGGGCGCCACGAACGCCCAGGCCTGGTACAGGATCCAGGGCAGCGACAGCAGCACCGCAGTCATGAAGGCGACCTTGGTGAGCGTGAAGAACGCGCCGGCCTGGTCGGTGAAGATCGGCCGGGTGCCCTCGGGCAGCGCCTGGTACAGCGGCTGCGAGAGGAACTTCATGATGTCGCCGCTGAAGTAGAAGCACACGAAGAACAGCAGCAGCACCACCACCAGCGAGCGGATCACCCGGTCGCGCAGCTCGACCAGGTGCGAGATGAAGTTCTCGTCCTGGGCCGGATCGACCTCGACCTTCTTCCTGCGCGACAACAGCTTCTTCAGCGGCACGGCGGCCTCACCGGTGCAGCGGCCGGCGCGGCCGCCTGATTCCGAGCGACTTCTCGCGCTCGATCCGCCGGTCCTTGATGCGCTCGCGCTGGCGGCGCACCGCGTAGACCTTGTCCCAATCGGTGGCGATGGGCGCCGAACCGGTGCCCTCGAGCGCCTTCTGGGCCTCGGTGAAGTCGGTCTGCAGACCCGACACGGTGGACTCCATCGAGCTCTTGAGCTCCTGGGCCGCACCGGTGACCTGGGACTGCAGGTCGCGCAGCTCGGACAGCTCCATCTGGCGGTTGATGTCGGACTTCACGTCGTCGACGTAGCGACGCAGCGTGCCCATCCACTGGCCCACCTGCTTGGCCACCTTGGGGAGCCGCTCCGGGCCGAGCACGACCAGGGCGACCACCGCCAGGACCATCATCTCGGAGAAGCCGAAATCGAACATGCAGACCCAAAAGGAAGCGAGCGGCCACGGCCGCTCGCGAGTCGATGACGTGAAGGGGCCGCACGGCCCCCGACCCGGTCAGGCCTTCGGCTTCGCGTCGACGTCGATCGTCTTGGCCGCCTTGGGGTCGGCGGCGGCGTCGGCCGCGCCCTCCTTCACGCCGTCCTTGAAGCCCTTGACCGCGCCACCCAGGTCGGACCCGATGTTGCGCAGCTTCTTCGTCCCGAAGACCAGCATGATGATCACCAGGACGATCAACCAGTGCCAAATGCTCATCGCACCCATTCGTACCTCCTCGTCAGCCGGGCTTCATGCCGGAACGCAGCGGCTCCGGGCCGCCCAGCACGTGTAGGTGCAAATGATACACCTCCTGCCGCCCGACCCTGCCGGTGTTGATGATGCTCCGAAAGCCGTCGTGCAGCCCCTGTTCCCGTGCCAGCTGCCCGGCCATCCCCAGCATCCGCCCCAGCACGCCCTGGTGCCGCAGGTCGGCATCGTAGAGGTTCTCGAGGTGCCGCTTGGGCACGATCAGGAAGTGGACCGGCGCCGACGGGTTGATGTCGTGGAAGGCGAGGATCTCGTCGTCCTCGTAGAGCTTGCGGCTGGGGATCTCGCCCCTCACGATGCGGCAGAAGATGCAGTCCTGGCTCATGCGGTGTCCTCGACGGGGGTCGCACCGCGACCCCTCGGGCGGATGTCAGTCGGGCCGGGGGCGCCGGGCCTTCTCCTCGAGGCCCGACAGACCCTCGCGGCGGGCGAGCTCGGCCAGCACGTCGGCCGGCGTCAGATTGTAGTGAGCCAGCAGCACCAGCGTGTGAAACCAGAGGTCGGCGCACTCGCCGACGATCCGCGCCCGGTCGCCGTCCTTGGCGGCCATCACGGTCTCGGTGGCCTCCTCGCCGATTTTCTTGAGGATCGCGTCCTCGCCGCGCGCGAACAGCCGCGCCACGTACGAGCGGTCGGGGTCGGCGCCGCGGCGCGCGGCCACGGTGGCGCCCAGGCGGGCCAGCAGGTCGTCGCCACTCGGATCGCTCATGCGCCGATGCTCACCGGTAGATGGTTTCGGGATCGCGGATCACGGGGTCGACCGCGACCCAGCCGCCCGCCTCCAGGCGGTGGAAGAAGCACGAGTGGCGCCCGGTGTGACAGGCGATCCCACCCTCCTGCTCGACCACCAGCAGCACCGCATCGCCGTCGCAGTCGAGGCGCAGCTCGCGCACCCGCTGCAGGTGCCCCGACTCCTCGCCCTTGCGCCAGAGCCGCTGGCGCGAGCGCGACCAGTACACCGCCCGCCCCGTGGCCGCGGTCTCGGCGAGCGCCTCGCGGTTCATCCAGGCGACCATGAGGATCCGGCCGCTGCCCGCCTCCTGGGCGATCGCGGTGACCAGTCCGGCGCCATCCCAGCGCACCGCGTCGAGCCAGGCGGGTGGAGTCTGCATCGTGGTTCCTCGGCAGGCGCCAGTGTAACCGGAGCCGCCCGGCCGGTTCACTCGAGCCGCACCGCGATGCCCCGGTCGGCCATGAACCGCTTGGCCTGCGCGATGGTGAATTCGCCGAAGTGGAAGATGCTGGCGGCCAGCACCGCGTCGGCGCGGCCCTGCAGCACGCCGTCGGCCAGGAGCTGCAGCCCGCCCACCCCGCCCGAGGCGATCACCGGGATGCCCACCGCGTCGGCCACCGCGCGGGTGAGGCCGAGGTCGAAGACCTGGCGCGTGCCGTCGCGGTCCATGCTGGTGAGGAGGATCTCGCCCGCCCCCAGCCGCTCGACCTCGACCGCCCACGCCACGGCATCGCGCCCGGTGGGCGCCGGCCGCCGTGGGTGAACACCTCCCAGCGGCCCGGCGCGACCTGCTTGGCGTCGATGGCGCAGACGATGCACTGCGCGCCGTAGCGGGCCGACGCGGCCTCGATCAGCCCCGGATCCTGGAGCCCGGCGGTGTTGATCGAGATCTTGTCGGCGCCGGCGTTCAGCAGCCGCCGCACGTCGGCCACGCTGCGGACTCCGCCGCCCACGGTGAGCGGGATGAACACCTCGGCCGCAACCGCCTCGATCACGTGCAGGATGATGTCGCGATCGTCGCTGGAGGCGGTGATGTCGAGGAAGGTGAGCTCGTCGGCGCCCTCGCGGTCGTAGCGGCGCGCGATCTCGACCGGGTCGCCGGCATCGCGCAGCTCGACGAAGTTCACGCCCTTGACGACCCGCCCCGCGGTGACGTCCAGGCAGGGGATGATGCGCTTGGTGAGCATCTCAGCGGCCCGCGGACGCTCGGTGGCACCCGGCGCAAGCGCGCGGGGCGGCGCTGGCCGGACCGTTCACGACTCGCCGGCGAGTTCGTCGGCGCGGGCCTGGGCCGCCCCGAACTCGAGCGCGCCCTCGTAGATGGCACGACCCACGATCGCCGCCTCGATGCCCTCGTGCTGGACCGCGCACAGCGCGTCGATGTCGTGCAGGCTGCCCACGCCGCCCGAGGCGATGACCGGCACGCCGAGCCCACGGGCCAGCCGGACGGTAGCCTCGATGTTCACGCCGGTCATCATGCCGTCGCGCCCGATGTCGGTGTAGATGACCGCCTCGACCCCGTAGCCCTCGAACTTGCGGGCGAGGTCGAGGACGTCGTGGCCGGTGAGCTTGCTCCAGCCGTCGGTGGCCACCTTGCCGTCGCGGGCGTCGAGCCCGACGATGACCTGCCCGGGGAACGCGCCGCAGGCATCGTGCAGGAAACCGGGATTCTTGACCGCCGCCGTACCGATGATCACGTAGGAGATGCCGCCGTCGAGGTAGCGCTCGATGGTGTCGAGATCACGGATGCCGCCGCCGATCTGGACCGGGATCTGGTGACCGACCTCGGCCACGATCGCCTTGATCGCCGCCTCGTTGCGAGGCTTGCCGGCGAACGCTCCGTTCAGGTCCACCAGGTGCAGGCGACGCGCGCCGAGTTCGAGCCAGCGCCGCGCGGTGGCGGCCGGATCGTCGGAGAAGATGGTCGCCTGGTCCATGTCACCCTGCTTCAGGCGCACGCAGCGGCCATCCTTGAGGTCGATGGCGGGGATCAGCAGCATGGGCGGGGCTCGGGAATCGGGAAGCAGGCAGGCGAACCGGGCCGTCAGGGCCGCCAGGACAGGAAGTTCGCGTAGAGCCTGAGGCCGCTGGCGGCGCTCTTCTCGGGGTGGAACTGGGTGGCAAAAATATTATCCCGCGCCACGACGCAGGTAAAGCGCCGACCGTACTCGGTGCTGCCGGCGGTCAGTTCGGGCGCGCCCGGCTCGGCGAAGAAGCTGTGCACGAAGTAGAAGTAGGCGCCGTCGGGCACGCCGGCCCACAGCGGGTGCGGCCGCTGCTGCCAGACCCGGTTCCAGCCCATGTGCGGCACCTTGAGCCGCACGCCGTCCGCGTCGGCGAGCCGGGCGGGGAAGCGCACCACCTGCCCCGGCAGCACGCCGAGCCCGGGCGTGTCGCCCTCGTCGCTGCGCTCGAACAGCATCTGCTCGCCCACGCACACGCCGAACAGCGGCTTGGTCCGGGCGGCCTCGAGCACCGCCTCGCGCAGGCCCGAGGCGTCGAGGAAGCGCATGCAGTCGGGCATCGCGCCCTGGCCGGGAAACACCAGCCGGCAGGCCGCCCGCACCTGCGCGGCGTCGCCCGACACCCGCACGTTCGCCTTCGGGGCGACGTGCTCGAGCGCCTTGGCCACCGAGCGCAGGTTGCCCATGCCGTAATCGACCACGACGATCGTCGTCATCAGGTGCCCTCTGGCCGTCAGGTGCCGGCGGTTCAGCCCTGCAGGCTGCCCTTGGTGGACGGGATCCGGCCGGCAGCGCGCGGATCGGGCTCCAGCGCCATCCGCAAGGCCCGGGCGAACGCCTTGAAGACCGTCTCGCACTGGTGGTGCGCGTTCTCGCCGCGCAGGTTGTCGACGTGCAGCGTGACCTGGGCGTGATTGACGAAGCCCTGGAAGAACTCGTGGGCGAGGTCGACGTCGAAGCTGCCGATCATCGCGCGGGTGAACGGCACGTTCCAGCACAGGCCCGGCCGGCCTGAGAAGTCGATCACCACCCGGGTCAGCGCCTCGTCGAGCGGCACGTAGGCATGGCCGTAGCGCTGGATGCCGCGCTTGTCGCCCACCGCCTTGGCCATCGCCTGCCCGAAGGTGATGCCGATGTCCTCGACCGTGTGGTGGGCGTCGATGTGCAGGTCACCGTGGGCCTCGACCTCCAGGTCGACCAGGCCGTGCCGGGCGATCTGGTCGAGCATGTGATCGAGGAACGGCACGCCGGAGGCGAGCGAGGGACGGCCGCTGCCGTCGAGGTCGAGGCGGACCCGGATCCGGGTCTCGGCAGTGTCGCGGCGGACTTCGGCGGTGCGCATGGCGGATGGGCCGTGTGAGGGCGGTTCAGGCGGCTGGGCCGGCGAGCGCCGCACGCAGCGCGGCCAGCATCGTGGCGTTCTCGGACGGCGTGCCCACCGTCAGTCGCAGGCAGTTCGCCAGCAGCGGGTGCATTCTACCGACGTCCTTGATCAGCACGCCGCGGGCACGCAGCGCGGCGGCGACCGCCGGGCCGTCGGGCACCCGCACCAGCACGAAGTTGGCGCGCGAGGGGAACAGGGTGACGGCGGGGACACCCGCCAGCGCCGCGGCGAGGGCCTCGCGATCGGCGCGCAGCCGGGCCGCCTGGGCGTCGAACACCTCCAGCCGCTCGAGGGCGAACTCGGCGCAGGCCTCGTCGAGGACACTGACGTTGTAGGGCGGCCGGACCTTCTCGAGCTGCTCGGTCCAGCGCGGTGCCGCGGCGAGGTAACCCAGGCGGATGCCGGCCAGCCCGATCTTGGAGACGGTGCGCATCACCGCGAGGTTGTCGCGGCCGGCCAGCGCGGGCATGAAGCTGTCCTGGGCAAACGGCTGGTAGGCCTCGTCGAGCACCACCAGGCCGGGGGCGCGCGCCAGCACCCGCTCGATGAGGGCGCGATCGAAGCAGTTGCCGGTGGGGTTGTTCGGGTAGGCCAGCCAGACGAGCGCGGGCTCGTGGCGGTCGATCGCGGCCAGCAGCGCGTCGGCGTCGAGGGAGAAGTCGGGCGCCAGCGGCACCGGCACGAAGGCGCTGCCGGCCAGCCGCGCCGACAGCTCGTACATCACGAAGGTGGGCACCGGCGCCAGCACCGTGGCGCCGGGCCGGGCGGTGGCCACGGTGAGCATCGTGATCAGCTCGTCGGAGCCGTTGCCCAGCAGCAGGCCGGCCGACTCCGGCACGCCCAGCCGCCGGCGGATCAGCGCCTTCAGGCCCGAGTAGCTCGGCACCGGATAGCGGTTGATCGCGACCGAGGCCAGCCGCTCGCCGAGCTCGCGCTGCAGCGCGGCATCGAGCCGGTAGGGGTTCTCCATCGCGTCGAGCTTGAGCAGGCCGGATGCGTCGGGCACGTGGTAGGCCGCCATCGCGAGCACTTCGGGACGGATCAGGCGCTCGGGCGTGGCGGTCACGGTGCGGCTCCGTCAGTGGCGGCGTCGGCGCGCATCTGCGCGCTGCGCGCGTGGGCGGGCAGGCCTTCGCCGGCGGCCAGCTCGGCGGCGATCAGGCCCAGCGTGCGCGCGCCGGCGGCCGAGGCCTCGATGATGCTGGTGCGCTTCTGGAAGTCGTAGACGCCCAGCGGCGAAGAGAAGCGCGCGGTGCGCATCGTGGGCAGCACGTGGTTGGGACCGGCGCAGTAGTCGCCCAGCGACTCGGACGACCAGGGCCCGAGGAACATCGCGCCGGCGTGACGGATCCGGTCGGCCCAGCGCTGCGGCTCGCGGGTGGAGATCTCGAGGTGCTCGGGCGCGATGCGGTCGGCCAGCTCGCAGGCCTGCTCGAGGCTGGCCACCTTCACCAGCGCGCCGCGCCCGGCCAGCGACGCGGCGATCACGTCGCGCCGCGGCATGGCCGGCAGCAGCCGGCCGATGGCCGCGTGCACCGCGTCGAGGAAGGCCGCATCGGGGCTGAGCAGGATGGCCTGCGCGAGCTCGTCGTGCTCGGCCTGCGCGAACAGGTCCATTGCGATCCAGTCGGGGTCGGTGTGGCCGTCGCAGATCACCAGGATCTCGGAGGGGCCGGCGATCATGTCGATGCCCACCGTGCCGAACACACGGCGCTTGGCCTCGGCCACGTAGGCGTTGCCCGGGCCCACGATCTTGTCGACCGCCGGCACGGTGGCGGTGCCGTAGGCGAGCGCGGCCACCGCCTGCGCGCCGCCGATGGTGAACACCCGGTCGACGCCGGCGATGGCCGCGGCCGCCAGCACCAGCGGGTTGCGCACGCCGTCGGGGGTGGGCGTGACCATCACCAGCTCGGGCACGCCGGCCACCTTGGCCGGCAGCGCGTTCATCAGGACCGAGGACGGGTAGGCGGCCTTGCCGCCGGGCACGTACAGGCCGACGCGGTCGAGCGGCCCGACCTTCTGGCCCAGCCGCGTGCCGTCGGGCTCGAGGTACGACCACGAGGTGGCGAGCTGGCGCTGGTGATAGGCCCGCACCCGCCCGGCCGCCGCCTCGAGCGCGGCGCGCCGGGCCGCGGGCAGCGATGCCAGCGCGGCCTGAAGCACCTCGCGCGGCAGCTCGAGGGCGGCTGCGTCGGGCGCGTCGAGCCGGTCGAGGCGCCGCGTGCACTCGAGCACCGCCGCGTCACCGCGGCGGCGCACGTCGCGCAGGATCTGCGCGACCGCACGTTCGATCGCCTCGTCCTGCTCGGCCTCCCAGGCGAGCAGCGCGGCCAGCCGCGCCTCGAACCCGGGCGCGCCGGCGTCGAGCCGGTGCACGGCGGGCAGCGGCCCGCTCATTCGAGGCTTCCGGGGCCGGCCGCGCGGGCCAGCGCAGCCATCAGCGGCGCGAGCTCGGCGTGGCGGGTCTTGAGCGAGGCGCGGTTCACCACCAGCCGGGAGGAGACCGAGAGGATCTGCTCCACCTCGACCAGGTCGTTGGCGCGCAGCGTGCTGCCGGTGGAGACCAGGTCGACGATCGCATCGGCCAGCCCCACCAGCGGCGCCAGCTCCATGGAGCCGTACAGCTTGATCGGGTCGACGTGCACGCCCTTGGCCGCGAAGTGCTCACGCGCCACCGACACGTACTTGGTGGCGACCCGCAGCCGGGCGCCACGCCGCGCCGCCGCCGCGTAGTCGAAGCCGCGCCGCACCGCCACGCACATCCGGCACCGGCCCACGCCCAGGTCGATCGGCTGGTAGAGGCCCTCACCGCCATGCTCGATCAGTACGTCCAGACCGGCCACGCCGAGGTCGGCCGCGCCGAACTGGACGTAGGTGGGGACGTCGCTCGCGCGCACCACGATCAGCCGCAGGGAGGGGTCGGCAGTGGGCAGGATCAGCTTGCGCGAAGCGAGCTCGGCCGGATCGACCCGGACGCCGGCGGCCTCGAGCAGCGGCAGGGTCTCGTCGAGGATGCGACCCTTGGAGAGCGCCAGGGTGATCATGCGTCGGCCACCGTGCGCACCCGCTCGATGTCGGCGCCGGCGGCCGCCAGCTTGCGCTCCATGCGCTCGTAGCCCCGGTCGAGGTGGTAGATCCGGTCGACCAGGGTGCGCCCCTGTGCCACCAGGCCGGCGATCACCAGGCTGGCGGACGCGCGCAGGTCGGTGGCCATCACGATGGCGCCCGACAGCGACTCCTTGCCGCGCACCACCACGGTGTTGCCCTCGGTGTCGAGCGTGGCGCCCAGCCGCTGCAGCTCGGACACGTGCATGAAACGGTTCTCGAAGATCGTCTCGGTGATCACGCCGGTGCCTTCGGCCACGCAGTTCACCGCCATCATCTGCGCCTGCATGTCGGTTGCGAAGCCCGGGTAGGGGGCGGTGCGCAGGTTCACCGCGCGCGGCCGCCCGCGCATCCGGGCGTGCAGCCAGTCGGTGCCCGCCTCGATCTGCAGGCCGGCCTCGCGCAGCTTCTCGAGGGTGGCGTCGAGGGTGTCGGGCCGGCAGCCGGTGAGCCGCAGCTCGCCGCCGGCGGCCGCCACCGCGCACAGGAAGGTACCGGTCTCGATGCGATCGGGCATCACCCGCCAGGCGCCGCCGTGCAGCCGCTCGACCCCTTCCACGACGATCCGGTCGGTGCCGGCGCCGCGCACCCGCGCGCCCAGCGCGTTGAGCGCGCCGGCCAGATCGACCACCTCGGGCTCGCGCGCCGCGTTCTCGATCACGGTCTCGCCGTCGGCCAGGACGGCGGCCATCATCAGGTTCTCGGTGCCGGTGACGGTGACCATGTCGGTGATGATGCGGGCGCCGCGCAGCCGGCCGGCGCGGGCCACCACGTAGCCGTGCTCGATCTCGATCCGGGCGCCCAGGGCCTGCAACCCCTTGATGTGCTGGTCGACCGGCCGCTGTCCGATCGCGCAGCCGCCCGGCAGAGACACCCGTGCCTCGCCGAACCGCGCCAGCAGCGGGCCGAGCACCAGGATGGAGGCGCGCATGGTCTTGACCAGGTCGTAGGCCGCCTCGAGCTGCGTCACCGAGGATGCGTCGAGCGACACCCGATGGCCGTCTCGGGCCGTCTTCACCCCCATGCGCTCGAGCAGCCGCAGGGTGGTGCTGACGTCCTGCAGCTGGGGAACATTGTGCAGTTCGAGGACGCCCGGCACCAGCAGCCCCGCGCACAAGATCGGCAGCGCCGCGTTCTTGGCGCCCGAGATGCAGACCTCTCCGCCGAGCGGCGCGCCGCCACGGATCAGCAGCTTGTCCATCGCGACCGCTTCAGCGCCCGGCGCGCGCCGCCCACTCGGCGGGCGTGAGGGTGGTCATGGACAGCGCGTGGATCTCCGCGCGCATGCGGTCGCCGAGCACCGCGTAGACCATCTGATGGCGCTGCACCGGGCGCTTGCCCTCGAAGGCGGCGCTGACGATCACGGCCTCGAAGTGGCGGCCGTCGCCGCCGACGCTCAGGTGCTCGCAGGCAAGGCCCTGCTCGATGTGCCGCTGGATGCTGTCCGGGGTGGTCATGTGGCTGGCGAAGACGGGTGGGCGCGGCCGCAGGCCGCGGGTCAGTGGCGGATGCGCCAGCCCGTGTGCAGCATCCGGAGCGCCACCCCGGACACCAGGACGAGTGTGGCGACGATCACTGCGAGGCTGGTGGCGGGTGGCACGTCAGACTGGCCGAAGAAGCCGTATCGGAATCCGTCGACCATGTAGAAGAACGGGTTCAGGTGCGATACGGTCTGCCACAGGGGCGGCAGCGAGTGAACCGAGTAGAAGACGCCGGCCAGGAAGGTGGCCGGCATGATCAGGAAGTTCTGGAACACGGCGATCTGGTCGAACTTTTCGGCCCAGATGCCACCAATCAGGCCCATTGTACCGAGAATCGCGCTGCTCAGGACCGCGAAGACCAGGATCCAGGCAGGAGCCGCGAATGCCGCCGGGGCAATCCAGGCGGTGGTCAGGAATACGCTGAGCCCCACGGTCAGACCGCGGACCATCGCGGCGATCACGTAGGCGCCGAACAGCTCCAGTGCCGACAGCGGGGGCAGCAGCACGAACACCAGGTTGCCGGTGACCTTCGACTGGATCAGCGAAGATGAGGCATTGGCGAAGGCATTCTGCAGCACCGACATCATCACCAGGCCCGGGACCAGGAACGCGAGATAGGACACCCCGGGGAAGGTCTCGACGTGGCGTGCCAGCGCCTGCGAGAACACCAGCAGGTAGAGCAGCGCGGTCAGCACCGGCGCGGCCACCGTCTGCACCCCGACCTTCCAGAAGCGCAGCATCTCCTTGTTCAGCAGGGTCAGGAAGCCGGTCATCCGGCGTCCCTGGCCGGCGACCCGCCGCTCATGATCCGCAGGAACACGTCCTCGAGGTCGGTGTGCACGAGCTCGAGATCGTCGATCCGGCAGCCGCCCGCGCGCAGCTGCGCGAGCACCGGCTCGAGCCCGCTCCAGGCATCGATGCGCAGCGCGAGCCGGCCGTCGTCGTCCGGCTCGCCGGCGAGCAGCGGCCGCAGCGCCCCGGGCAGCGGCGCGTCCGCCAGCCGCAATCGGAGTGTGCCGCCGCCGAACCGGCCGAGCAGCGTGGCGGTCCGGTCGAGCGCAACCACGCGTCCCTGCTTGAGCATCGCAATCCGTCCGCACAGCTCCTGCGCCTCCTCCAGGTAGTGCGTGGTCAGCACCACCGTGTGGCCGTCTCGGTTGAGCCGGCGCACGAACCGCCACAGCGTCTGGCGCAGCTCGACGTCGACGCCCGCGGTGGGCTCGTCCAGCACGATCACCGGTGGCCGGTGGACCAGCGCCTGCGCGACCAGCACCCGCCGCTTCATGCCGCCCGACAGCGAGCGCATGTTGGCGTCGGCCTTCGAGGCGAGGTCGAGGTGGTGCAGGATCTCGTCGATCCAGTCGTCGTTGCGCCGCAGGCCGTAGTAGCCCGAAGTCAGGCGCAGCGTCTCGCGCACGGTGAAGAACGGGTCGAACACCAGCTCCTGCGGCACCACGCCGAGGGAACGCCGTGCCGAGCGGTAGTCGGCCTGG
>Ga0169931_10009236_pt1 | contig 14263 bp, 6 predicted proteins | sample Kivu_15m_20L_FD_129675 | JGI IMG/M metagenome (GOLD analysis project Ga0169931, IMG submission 129675) | Freshwater microbial communities from Lake Kivu, Western Province, Rwanda to study Microbial Dark Matter (Phase II) - Kivu_15m_20L... | ecosystem: Environmental > Aquatic > Freshwater > Lake ...
GCGCAACGCATGTGAAAAGCCCTTGACTCCCTCAGCCCCGGCCAACTCGCCGGTCATGCCCTCGTCGTACATGAACCGAAGCGTCCGCCGATCCTTCGGATCGTGGATGAACAACTGCTGGCGCTCGGCCTCGTTGAGCGGGATCGCACAAAGGGCGGACAGCGGATGTGCCTCGGGCAGCACGCGGAACCGATACGAGTCCACAGGCGCCTGCAGCGCTGCCAAGCGTCCCGTTCCGTCCGGGAGCGTGCACTCGAATGTTCCGACGCGAACCGTGCGTTCGCCGGATTCGAACCTGAGCGCGTCGATCGAAGTCACGAGGTATGCCGCGTCCGTGTCCTTGTGGACAAACAGGACGCCGTTGCCGCCTCCATCGGGCTCGCCGACCCATGGCAATGCCGGGGGCACCGAGTCAGTGTCCTTGAGCGCTCCTGACGGGCCAGACCCTTCGGGCCGAACCGTGGAAAACGATGGCTGCTTGGGATCTTTCGTGGGCGGCTTGGTCGGGCCGGGAGTTTCGTTGCTGCCCGTGCCGCTGCCGCCTGGCGTTGACCCTCCGCCATTGGGCCCTGCTCTCTTGCCGCCAGGACCAGGAGTGTTGGTCTGGTCTTGCCCCTTCCCAGGCGTGGTGTTGGCCGGCGAATTGCCCTGGTTCTGCCGCGCGGTTGCTGCGTTGACGATCAGCGAAACCGACAGCGTCACGATAAACGTGGCGGCGCGGGGTCGTGCAATGGCCCGAATCAGGGTTGCGATCCATCCCTCGGCGGCTCGTGCGGTCATGGGTGCCTCCTGGAATGAAGAGGGTACACTTTCTTTTCGTGATGGATTCCGGCATTCTGTATCGACGGGTCATCCCCGTTCCGCTCTCAGCAGCCTTGGCCTGTGCAATTCCCGGCCTTCTGGGGGGGTGCGGAGACGGCGTGCCGTCAACTTCGGTGGGCTCCCGATGGACGTCCTACGAATCATCGGAGTCCCACCGCCGAGCGCGGAGCCAGGCCGTGGATGAACGCATCGCCTTGCTGCCGGCCTCGGCTCCCGTCAGCTGGCCGACCAAGGAGTGGGCGGGCACCATCCGGGACGGCACCGTCGCAGGCGCCGAGTTGCCCGCCACTCTGATGCCCAGCGGCGCGGACGGGGTTCCGTTTCCCGTTGAGTTGGCCGCTGCGACTCATCGGGCGGAGGTCGAGCCGAGCGTTGCTTCGGTTGCACGGCTTGAAGAGCTTGCCGCGAAGGCGCCTGTCGGGCGGGCGAGCGCCTACGCGCACGCTGCCGCGGCCTGCGCCACGATTCGAGCGTGCGACGTGGTGGGCGGCGAGGACCCACGCGCTCTCGTGCTCTCGAAGCAGGCGACGCGGCTCGCCCTGGCTTCCGGGGTCCCGGAGGGTCCCCTGTCGGAAGCGGCCGCCCGCATTGAACTCGCCTCGCTGGAACCCTCTCAAGCGGCAGTGCATGTCGCGGCCGCTCGAGCTGCGTTGGCACGCCTCGACGCGCCGCTCGGTTCGGCTGCCCGCTGCGTGAAGCGCGGAACGTTGTTCGGAATTGCGTCGATGGATTCCGAGACGGCGATCATCATCGATGGGGCGGATCGACTCGGCCCCATCGCCGACGAGGTCGACGGGCTGGTCCTCGCGTCGGCCGGCGAGGACGCAATGGCGAGGGTGATTCGGCTCACCAACGTCACCCCGGCAGGCGCGGCCGACGGCTCGTCGCTGCGTGCCGCCATCGAGCAGACGCTCGCCACCGCCGAGCGGCCCCGACGGATCGTCGTGCTGCTTGCCCCGGCGCCCGCGTCGCAGGATCGTCCGGACCGCCTGCTCGGAGACCGTCTCGGTCGCGATGGGATTCCGATCCACTTCATCCTGCTCGCCGGGTCCGAGTCGCCTTCCGAACTCGTCTCGGAGCTCTCCCGGCGGTCGAGGGGAAGCGTGCGCACGGTCGATCCCGACGACATCATCACGGTCGCACGGCGTACCGTGCGCGACGAGGCCATGCGGCTCGGGGGCTGGAACGCGATGCACGACCGCCAGCTCGCCCTGCTCAACATGGGCATCGCCGCGTTCGAGTGGTCGGGCGTCGCCGAAGGCACGATCGAACAGGCGCTCGCAAACCTGGAACCGGATCCGGTGACCGCCACGACGGAGTCTGGGGACTGCTCGGACTGGCGCGCACTGATGCTTGCCGGGGGCCTTGCGTGCGCGGACGCTTCCGCCACCGAACGCCTCGGGCGTGCCGCGACCGTGTTGGCCGGGCGAGCCAAGATGGCCGCGGAGAAGGGCGGCGATGACGACGCTCAGCGGTTCCGGGAACTCGCCGCGCGTGCGATCCTGCTCGGTTGTTTGGCGGGCAACGTGCCCCCGTCGGCAGAGCGGCTCGCGACGGGCATGAAGCGCGCCGAGGGGCTCGAAGTGCTGGACGGCACGTGGAGCGGCCGCCTTCTCGAGGCCGCCTCGGGTGGATGGTCGGCCTCGGTCCGGGCCCGGCGCAGCGTGCGAGGCACGACCGGCGAGGTCGCGGTCCGCGACTGGGAACTGGCCGCGGTCGAGAGCATCTTTCGAGGCGGCGAACGCCCATCGACCGCTGCACCGACCGCGCTCCCCCCTTGGGAAGCTCGGGTCTTCGCACACGCGCTCGGGCGCCCCGCCGCGGGCATCAACTCGGGAACACGATGATCAGGCTCATCCCAAACACGGGCATCCAGTATGCGGAGATCTCCGACATCCGGCGCGACGCCTTCGTCAGGCATGACTTTCAGATGCGCGTCGGAGAGCGCTTCAACCACGTCATGCCCATGGGCAGGCCGAGCGCCGCGAACGAGGATGAGTTTGATGACGTGGACTACGCGGCCCGCAGCGCGGGGCTCCGTGCCCGATCGGCAGACCTGCGTGTCCTCGATCGGCTGCTGACCGTCGAACCTCGCGGCGCATGGCTCCCCGTGCCCTTCGAGGGCGGGGCGCTCTGGGTCGCTGCGCACCTCCGGAAGGAGGTCGGTACCGGCGGAGGCATGGTGATCCGCTGCACGCTCGCCATCGACACCACGCTCGACTCGGACGGGAACCCGGACGGCCTCTCAGTCGACCAGCTCGGCGAACGGGCGCCGTCGCCCACTGCACGGCGCTTCTGGCGCTGCAAGGCGGTGGAGTCATGGCTGCGAGGGATGGCGGTGCTCGTGTCCGAGGACGAGGCAAATCCAACCGAGATCGACCGCGCGCTACGCGAACTTCAGGTTGCGGTCGCCGGGTTCGCGGATCTGCTCGCCAAGGATCCACAGCGTGCCTCGCGCATCTACATGGAGCGGCGTCCTTCGGTCGCCGAGGACGTGGTCGTCGACATGGTGCTCGACCTCGGCAACAGCCGCACGTGTGCGCTGCTGGAGGAACGCGGCGTGCCCGGCGGCCGTCGGCAGCGTCTTGAGCTTCGGTACCCGGACGCGCCGGGGGTACGCGACCAGAGCCCGTTCTCCACTCAATCCGCGTTCTTTGAGCACGAGATCGTGCCCTTGAGCGTCGGGGGGACCGTCAGCTTCCGGTTCCTCTCGATCCTCAAGATGGGAACGGGAGCGCGCGATGCGCTCAAGCTCCGAAACCTCGATCCCAGGCCGCTCGGGCTCTCCACGCCGAAGCGATACCTCTGGGAGCACTACGGACGCGTCGACTGGAAGTGGCGATTCGCCAACCGGGTCGATGACCGCGGCGTGTCGCCGCTCATCAAGGGAACGCTCGTCGACCACATGGACCCGCAGCGCATCTTCGGAGCGATGCCCGCGCTGCCCGAGCTCACCGAGCCGGACCACCCCCGCGCGGCATGCATGGTCTGGGTGCTCGTCGAGCTGCTCGAGCAGGCGTTCCAGCAGGTCAATTCCTCGGAGTGGCGACGCACCTCGCAGAACGCCCCCTTCTGTGACCGTCGCCGGGCCATCCGGAACCTCGTCTTGACCTATCCGGCGGGCCTGCATTCGGTGGAACTCGAGAACTTCCACGCGGCCGCGCGGGCCGCGGCGCGCCTGTGGTCGGGCTTCAGAACCAATCCGGACGGGTTCTGCACCGACTCCGGGGCTTCGACCGAGGACCGTGAGCATGGCACGCAGCCGCCGTGCGTTCAGATGATCTGCGACGAGGGCATGGCCATCCAGCTGTGCTGGCTGTACGGCGAGTCGGTGCACCGATTCGGGAGCGACGCAGGGCTCCTGATCGACGCGGTCGGGCGCAAGCGCCCGCGCACCGATCCCGATTCCGATCCCGGCGCCCGGCCCCGCGACGTGCCGACCCTCCGGCTCGGCTCGATCGACATCGGAGGCGGGACGATCGACCTCGCGATCGCGGACTATTCGATCCGCGAGGGCCTGCCGGCCGCGGTCGCGTTCGAGTGCGACCGACTGTTCCACGACAGCATCAGCAGGGCCGGCGACGAGGTCGTGCGCGGCATCCTCGAGGACCATGTCTTCCCGACGCTCACCGAGCAGGTCGGTTGCAGCGTGCATTCGTGGAACCGAGTGTTCGGCATCGCAGCCCCGCCCTCCGATGACGTGCAGCAACTCCGGCGCGAGCTTGTCCGGGACGTGTGGATCCCGCTCGCGATGAGGTGTCTCGAGGAACTCGAAAGGTCCGGCAACGAGTCGATCTCGATCCGCCTCGGCGATGCGTGCAGCGCGACGGCACTCCTCGAACGTCTCCGCCTCGCGCTCGCACTCGAGCCCTCCGGGAAGCGAGCCAGGCTCGAGGACGTCGTCATCGCCATCGGGCGACGCGAGATGCGTCGAATCGTGCGCAACTCGATCGGCCGCACCATCGACCAATGCGCGGACATCGTCGACCAGTTCGGGTGCGACTTGCTGATCGTCGGGGGCCGGCCGTCGAGCAACCGGGAGATCCGCGAGCAGATCTACGCGTCCATGGCCGTGCCGCCGGGACAGGTCGTGTTCCTCTCGGAACTCAGCGTCGAGGACTGGTACCCGTTCGCGGAACGGTCCGGGAAGATCCACGACGCGAAGACGTGCGGCGTCGTCGGTGGTTCGGTCGCGTTCCTCGCGCGGTACGCGATCGAGGCGTTCACGGTCGAGTTCGCGGCCAAGGACGAGCCGCCGCCGATCCTCGGGTACCTTCGGCAGGCGACGCCGGGCGCCTACCCCGAGTTTCCCGACGAGCAGGTCATTGACTTTGCGGGGGGCAACACTCGGATCCCCTTCAAGCCGCTTCAGCCGCTGGTTCTTGCCTCCCGGCACGTGGACGATCCCGCTGCCGAGGCAAGGCCGATCTATCACGTGCGTCTCAAGCGCACCATCCGGGACGACCTGCTGCGCAACCCCGGTCAGCAGAAGGGGCTCGAGGTGAAGCTCAGGCTCCCGCCCCTCGACCGCCCTGACGGCTCGCAGGCCGCGCCGCCCGTCGACATCCCGAGGCTTCGCGACAAGATCGTCCTCGAGGCGGGCGCGCAGCGGGGTGATGTGGTGCGCCGCTCGATGTCGGGGGTCGAGATGGCGGTGTCGGCCAACGATGCGCTCGAGATCCGATCGTGCACGCTGATTGACCCGGACGGCTACTGGATCGATACCGGGGTGTTTCGGCCGATGGAGGCAACGCCGACATGAGTCCGACGGACACGGGCACGAAGGCATCTTCCTCATCGGCGCTTCGAGACTACGCCGCCGAACTGTGGGCCCGGATTCACCCGGACCGGGGCGGACGGGTCGACGAGGCGCTGCGCGCGGCGACCGATTCGCAGCGATCGGCGGCGCGGAAGGAGCAGTCCGTGGATCAGCCGGATGCAGGGCCGGTACCCGCGGTCGTCGCCCCCGCGCCTGCACCCGCCGCCCCCCCCCGCGCGCTGGCAGATGTCGGTCTCGGTGCACTTGCCGCAGCGTGGCCGGCGCGGTCGGAGCCAGCGCTGGTGCGCTTGGCCTCGGTGGTTTCCGGAGCAGGCGTGCTCTGGGCCCACGCCGCCGACGAGCCCGAGTTCATCTCTCATCGCCGTGAGTCGCTCCAAACCCGCAAGCTCGAGGCCGTCGAGTTCGTGTCCGCGCTTTTCTACGCGGAGTGCCGTCGCGAGGGCATCTCGGTCGACGCGATCGAGGAGGCGGCGCATGAGCTCGCGCGTTGGCTCGGCGCGCATGTCCTTGGATCGCCCATGCTGGTGTTTGCACCGAGGCGGGGTTACTTCACTGACGATGAGTGCCAGCTCTCGGGAGTTCCGGTGCCGGCGCACCAGGCGTCGGTGGTGCATGGCCTGACTTTCGGAATTCGGCGTGAGGACGGGTCGGTCCTGCGGCGTGCGTGGGTCGAGCAGGTTCCGCTCGCGGGGGGTGGATTTTGATCCAGCGTCCGCAGCCCGAGGAGATCATCGTGAGCGTGCCCGAGGTCGGGGCGTTGGTCGGCTGCATGCAGCGGCTGCGCCCGATTTTCGGATCGCTCCTCGTCGAGGGCGAAGAGGTCACCGACGCCGGGCAGCGGTGCGTACGTTGGGACATCGGTGACCGCGAGGCGGTACGGCCCTCCGACCCTCGACACGCGGGCGCGGTGGGCAGCATCCGGGACGCGGTCGCGCGGGCCTCGCGCGGCGCCGAAGCGCTTCGTGCGATCCTCGATGCCAAGCCGCGCGCGCAGCAGGTCGAACTCGGGCCCGACGTGATGGCAGCGCTTGGGCGACGCGCTGAGGGCGTGCGGCTGGCCCGGAGGGATGTCGCCGCGTGGGCGGAGATATTGCGCCTGGGGTCGCTTGCGGTCGAGCATGCGCTTCGTCGCGGCTCGCTGTGGGCGGACGAGTCCGGCGTGCGCCTTTCGGGCTGGGGGTTCCTCCCTCCTGAGGCGCTCTCCCTGCCGTCTTCGGCGCTGACCGTCGCACTGCAGGCCCTGCGCGACGGCGAGAGCCACCGCGCGTGGCGGCTTGAGTGGAGCACCGAGGGGCCGGCCGAGGACGTGCACCTCGTCCGCAGGATGGGGGATGATGAGGAGGTCGTGCTCCGTGACGCACGAGTGAGGGAACACCGCGACCGGGGGGCCTGGTCGTTGACCGGCGAGGAACTGCCGCCCGGCTGCCGGGTCCGTGCGGTGGCGACGGGCCCGGGCTGCTACGCCGCGTCGCCCTTCGTCGACATCGAGGCCGAGCCTGCGCCGACCGTTCCGGTTGCACCGGCCCCGGCGCCGTTTTCGACCCCGCCCGCCCAGACCCCGGTCGCGCCCGCCTCTGCCCCTGATCCCCGCCCGGCAACGCGCCGGCGGTGGCCGTGGCTGTTCCTGGCCCTGTTGTTGGCGCTGGCGTTGCTGGCGTGGCTTTGGTGGCTGCTGTTCCCCGGTTCGGCGCACTCCCATCGGCAGCGGATCGAGGCCGCCTCGCCGGTGCTCCCCGATTGGGCCTCGCTGCGCGAACCGGAGGATGAGGGCATCCCGTACCGCGAGATCGACGTGGGCCCTGCACCCGCTCCGGAGCGCGTCCTGATCTGGGTCGCGCCTCGTGCAGGAGGCGAGCGATGACGGACGCGGTGTCGTGGCGGGTCGACTCGGTCGCCAGGGCGACGCCCGCCGGGTCTTCGTTGGGGTCGCGACCCCTTGACCATCCGGAGTGGGTGAGGCTGCTCATGGGCGACTTCCTCGCCCCCGCGCGGCTCACCGCCGAGGGGCAGTCGTGGCGCGTGGACTACCTCGTGACGGCGCGCGAGGTGGCTGCGTCCACCCCTGAGTCGGTCCGCGCAGCGATGAGGCAGTCGGTCGCGGACGACTTCGAGTTCCTTCTCGGCACGCTGCGCGATCACCGCGAACGCATCGCGCGCGTGCGCGACGGAGCCCCTGGCGAGTTCAACCCGACGCTCTTCCTCGATGCGTACGAACTGCTCATGGCCGTGACGGTCAGCGACGACCCAGCCCACTGGCTCCTCGCCGAGGACGGGCTGTGCGTCGTGCGGTGGGGGCTCAAAGGCCCCGGCTTGCGTCCGCTGCTCACCTGGACCGACGCCGAGGTGCTTGCCATGCGTCGGTCGCTCGAGGCCCGTGCGGGCGCCCTTCCCAAGGCGCGCACCCCGAGTCTGCGGTCCGAGGTGCTCGAGGAGCTTTCGAAGGCCGCGAACGCACCCTCTGCGGGTGCCGGGGCGCGCCCCGGGGGTTCCTCCGCGCCACGCGCATCCCCCGCCCCAGGCGCGCGCGCGCCGGTGGGTCGTGTCGCGCCGTCGGCGCGTGCACGCGCAGTCCAGTGGACGCTCGCGAGTATCAGCGTGCTGCTCGTTGTGCTGCTTGTTGTGGGACTCGTGTGGGTCAAACGGGACCTCAATGAGTATCAGGCCATAGCGGCCTCGCCTGCTGAAGTCGCCAAGTGGAAGACCGACTCGGAGGAGCATTCTTCATCAAAGGAGAAACTTACTTCGTCAAATGAATCAATTGCGAAACTCAAGACGCAACTCGCGGAAACGAAGCAGAGTCTCGGCCAAAGAGAGTATGAACTTTTGCAGAGCAGGGCCCAGAGTGAGCGACTCGAATCGTCGCTCAAGGACGAGCGTGAGGCGAAAGCGTCGAGTGAGGCCGCCGATCGGCAATTGCTCGACGAGATCGTCGTCAAGCTCCTCCCGGACCCTGATCACGTGGGACTCGACACTCCTAAATCCGCGCTCGGAGTCCACGTCGAAGAGCTTCTCGAAGACCACAGGAAGCTGCGCGCCCTCGATGCGGTGTTCGGAAACGACGGCCGCGGTTCTGGTTCAGTCAAGGAAATGATCGTGGACGGGGAAAGGCTCCAGCCGCTCATCGACTTCCTGCGCGACCAGACCAAGAGGGGCCTCGTGAAGGGCGACTTCGACCCGTTCGTTCGCGGGATCGAGTCGGGCCTCCTAACGGCGTCGGATCAGCAGTTCCTCTGGGGCAAGGAACTCCCAGGCATGGAGCCCCGGAAGGACCCTGCGGTAGAACCGTGGAAGTGGCGCATCGCCCAGTCGAAGGGAACCGACGGCGCGACGTCGTGGTACCTGACTGAATCCGACAACACGCCGCCGCCGCCAGGTGGCGACTGGGCCGATGGGTACCCAAGGGAGGCACCTTGGCAGCCCAGCTTCGAAGCTTGGTCGACTCTCGCTAACGATCAGTGCCCTCGCGAGGTCGCCGCCTTCCGGCGTCTGCAGATCATCCAGGGCCTTCTTGACTTCAAGGGCGACGGCAAAGCGGACATCCCGGAGGCGCTGCGGGAGTTCCTCGCGCGCGACCTGCTGACGTCCATGGGCAAGCACGGGTTCGAGCCCCAGGTCGATCGACAGGCGAAGCTCAAGGAAGCCTTCAAGAAGCCGTACGACGGGAAGGGAAAGGTGAAGCTGCTCACTGAGGCGGAAGCGCCCGGGCTGGCGCAGGTCCGAGATCTGGTGCGCAGGGAACTGAAGAGCGCCGAACAGTCCCTCAAACGCCTGCAACAGGACGCAGGCCGCGTGTACAGCGCCCGGGTATACGCCGTTGCCCGTGACGGTCGGATTCGCGACATGCTCTCTCCGAAGCAGAAGCCGGATGACTTCGACCAGTGGGAGGTCTTCAAGTGCGACCCTAAGAAGGGGTGGTCCGAGTGGAAGAGTGTCGGTATCGTGAGGAAACTTTCGGTGGGAGATCCGGTGCAGGGCATCGGTCCCGATCGCGTGTTCTTGGTCGCCATGAAGCCCATCGCCGAAACCCCGCAGGGAGCAACCAAGTGACGGCAGGCGCATCCGCATCCGTGCAATCCGCGCCCGCGTCGCATGTGCCGGGAGGCAGCCGCGCTGATCTCGCTCGCGTCACGGACGCAGCGCTCGCGTTCGCCCGTGAGTACGACCGATGGCTCAGGCAGTACGCGGCGGAGCGCCTTCCCGGGAAGCACGCCCGGCTCGGACTGCAGCCGATCGTCGCGGAACTCGGCCGCCTCGAGATCGCGGTCCGGCAGCCTCCCTCGGTCGGCATTTACGGGGAGAGCCAGTGCGGCAAGAGCAACCTCGTGAGCCGGATCGGCTCCGGCCTCGGCGCTCGAAGCACGCCTGAGGGTTCGTTGCTGATCCGCGATCCGTCCGCTGATCCGGCCGCGGAACCGTCCATGCCACCTTGGGCGGCGGGCGGCGAGCGCGCAATTGAGTTCGCGCGCTGGCTCAACCCGGTGAACAACAATGAGTCGACCGGCATCATCTGCCGCTTCACGTCCGGCGGACCAGAACCTGTGCGGAAGGGGTGCTTCGTCGCGCGGCTCCTGTCGCACGCAGACTTGGTGGTCTCGCTTGCGCTCGGAAACCACTTGATGACGATTCCACGGCCCTCGGAGGAGTCCGCCCTCGAGACGGTCGAGCGGCTTCGGTCAGCTGCGACCGAGGAGGACGCCGAGTGCATGTGCGGGCACCTGCTGGCTGCTGCGGCGGTGCTGCGCGACGTTTGGGGCGGCGACGAGCGTCCCAATCCATGGCTCGCGGAACTCGATGCCTCGGGCTGGTTCGACTTCGTGCGAAGCTGCTTCGACCGCGGCGTGCGTCCGCGCTGGAACCGGAACGACCACGGAAGCCCGTTCATCCGCCTCGTGGGTGTCCTGTGGCGCAACCAGCGCCACCTCTGCGAGGTCTACTCGCTGCTTCTCGGCGCGCTGCACGAGCTCGGTCATGTGTCCGAGGTGTCGCTGCCCGCCGAGTCCGTATGCCGGAGCGGCGAGACTGCCGTGGCGACGTCCTCGCTCCTCAACGTGAATCACCTCGACGGGCTGTTCCAGACATCTCACGGCGCACCGGGCGTCCGAGTCGACTTCCGTACGGACGCCGGGACGCTGCGGTCCCACCGGCTTGCGCGCGCGACCCTCTCCGGACTTCTCCGCGAGCTCGTGCTCCCGGTCGAGCCCGACGGCGTGTCGCAGCCCAAGGACGTCGACGTCCTCGACTTCCCGGGCGCGCGTGCGGCCGCGCAGCAGTACGACTTCGGTACCTACGGCGAGCCGCACCGCGCCGCCCTCGACGTGTTCCGTCGCGGAAAGCTGAACTGGCTGTTCGCGGCAGGGGTCCACCTCCAGGACAGCACCGCGCTGTGCCTGGCAGTGCAGGGCGCCGGCAATCTCGAGGCCGGGCCCGTCGTGACCGAGGCGCTCGCCGTTTGGCTCGCGCGGGAAGGATGGCCGCCTGCCGACGGGGCCCGCATCTCGCCGCCCCCGATGGTGGTCGCGATCACGAAGTCCGACATGCTGCTGAGGTCGGGCAATGACCGAGTGTTCGGCGACCGCCTCCGCGAGATCCACCGCCGATACGGCGGGGAGGGCGGGGAGCGGTCCTGGATGCGCAACTGGGTCGATGGCCCGTTCACGAATGTCCACTGGGTCCACAACCCCAAGGCGCGCGGGAACGCCCCGCTGCCCGACAAGGCGGATCCGGAGCTCGCCCGGGACCGCAACGCCTACCTCTCGGACGAGGACGTCTGCCGCCACCTCCCCGCCCGCGCCGAGGAGCTCTTCAACGCGCTCCTCGAGCGAAAGGATGTCGACAAGCTCTTCGATTCTCTTCGAGAGGTCGTGCTCGAGGTTCCGCGCGACTGCCGCCTTCTCTCGCTCGTGCTCGACCACTCCTCGCAGCTCGCCTCGGAGACGGCCCGCCTGTACCTCGGGCCCGACCAGACCAAGCGCGTCGAGGAGGAGGTCGCCGCCGCGATTGCCGACGTGAAGTACCTGCTCGAGGGGTGCGAGCGCGGGAGGAACTCGCTGGCCACGTTCCTCAAGTGCCTCCGGATCCAGGCGATCGACGTGCATCGCGCGTGTCGCGAGGCCTTCAAGCAGGTGGGCGGCCGTGACACGGAGGAGGTCGGCGTCGCCCGGTTCGACGCGGTGTTCCAGCAGCTGTACCTGGCCTTCTGCGACCGCATCGACCGCGGGGTCGCCGAGCTCGAGGTCGAGCGAGAACGGTTCAAGGTCAGGCTCGACTCGCTGCGGTCGCACTTCGCGCAGCTACCGAACGAGCCGTGGTTCCGTGAGCGGATCCACTCGCCGCAGGTCGAGAAGCGTTTCCTCGGCCGCAACCCCGCCCAGCTCGAGCGGGACCCGGTGCTCGCGGCGTTCGTGACCACCGCGTGGAACCGCAGCACCGTGTGGCTTGACGTGGAGCCGTCCGTCCCGGCGATGCCCGCCGTTCCCCCGAAGCGGCGCGCGCACTTTGCCGCGTCCCAGGAGATCCTCGCGCACTGGGAACAGCGGCTTCCGGACGTCTATCGCAAGATGGTCGACCCGAAGCGGGCGTCGCTTGGCGGGAATCCCGAGCTTGCCGCAATTCGCGGCAAGTTCTCGCAGGCTCTCAGGGAGGTCCGCGCGTCGATGGAGCCGCGTCACCCTGCCTTGAAGGCCGCGTTCGAGCAGCAGGACGGGCGGATTGCCGAACTCCTCGAGCTCCTCGAATCCTGACCCCGCGCGAATCCAAGACCGGGAAGCACCCATGAACTCCGACGCATTCATCCGGTACGTGTTCGATGCATCGGAGGCCGCGTTCGACGACGCCAGCGTGGTGGACGTCGAGGATGCCCGGAGGCTGCTCAGGGACTCGCCTGACCTCGCATTCCGCCTCCTGCACGATGAGTCGGCCGAGTCGCGCCTCAAGCAACTCGACTACTCAATGCGCGACTTCGTCCGGGAATCGTGCGACGCGGTCGACATCATCGTCGGGAGGCATGAGGCCCGACTCGAGCCGTGCGTCGCGGTCGCGGCTCGGCTGCTGTGCGCCTCGACGATGGCATGGGGCGGTGGTTCGGGCAAGTGGCTGATTCTCCCGAAGCTCGAGGCGCAGGAACGCCGACGGGCCATCGCCGCGATCCAGCGCGGCGAGTTCGCCTCGGTGCAGTCCTTGGGCGCTCCGCAGCTCCTTCGGCTCGTGGTCGACCATCGGGTGTCGGGATTCCGCCAGGTCAGCCCCTGGCTGCACGACCTCACGCGGCGCGCGGTGGTCGCGGCGCTCGGATCGATGCCGACGCGGGGCGGGGCGCTGCCGGTCGCGGAGTTCCGCATCATGGCGCTTCACTCTTGGTGCTGCCACTACGGCGAGGACGAGTCGTCCGAGCGCGACGATCTCGCGCGAGCAGCCGGCGCGACGTCGCCGCTGTTCCAGTCCCTGCGCGACCGCATCGACGCAGGCGAGCCCGTCGACGACCTTTGGGCGGCCCCTGCCGCGATCGACTGGGAGAGGCTCGAGCAGTACCGGCACTACGACCGCTCCCGCCGCTGGCTTGGCCTCGAGATCAACCAGTCGGCCATCGCGCTCTGTGCAGCGTTGCGGGCCGAGTTGGCGAACCTGTCGGACCCCTGGGTGCGGTGGGCGCATGCAGGGGCCATCGAAGGTCCCTCGTCGCGCAGGCTCTTCGGGCTGCTGGTGGAACTCGGCGAGGGACGGACGAGCCGAGCCCGGCTCATGGCCGAGCTCTGGCGGCAGGGCCTGCTCGAGGGCGATGCCGCGATCGGGGCCCTCGATTCCGAGGTGCCCTCGGATCGGGTCGACGTGACCTCGATCGCGTTCCGGAAGCTGTTCGTCGACCAGATCCGCTCGGGAGGCTTCGGAGAGCTTCCGCCGGCCCTCGCGGCGTGGTTTGAGGATGCTCGCACCGCGTACTTCGGCTCGGCCACGTCGTTGGCCCGCCATCCGCTGGAGGGCCCCGCGCTTCAGGAGCTCCGGATCAACCCTCCTCGCGCGCTCCAGGCACTGCGCGATCGGATCCTCGCCGCGGAGCGCGAGGTACTGCTTCGCAAGGCGAAGGCGATCAACCGCGATTGGATGTTCCTTCTCGTCGAGCACGCCGAGCGCAACCCGGCCGATCCGTTCAGGTGGGACGACGGGCGCGGAATCCTCGTCGCTTCCGACCGCGACACGCTCCTCAAGCTCGTCGAGCGGAAGGCCTCCGCGGCGCCGGGCCCCCCGTGGTTCGGGATCGAGTCGGACCTCGACACCGAGTTCCGCCTTCGCGAGGCGGCCTTCGCGCTGAAGTTCCTCGACGGCCCGGCGTTCCGGAACGAGGTCAAGAAGCACATCACCGCGATCCTCGCATCCTCGGGGATGCGGGGCGGGGCGGAGCGCGAGCTCGAGCATCTATGCAAGCGCTGCGGGCGCTACTGCCTGGGGAGGCTCAGCAACGCGCAGCCGCGCTTCCGAACGCTCGAGGCGTTCCGGCGCATGGATGCGCAGGCGATGCTCGAGTCCGAGGCCGGGTCCGAGGTCGTCATGCCGGTGTCCGACGTTCCGGCGTCGATCAGGAGCCCGCTGGCGATGGCGGCGCTCGGCACCGCTGCCGGAGTCTTGGTGGTCTTGGCGACCCTCTTGGCAGCGGGAGGCACTCGGCCC
>Ga0169931_10009237_pt1 | contig 14261 bp, 13 predicted proteins | sample Kivu_15m_20L_FD_129675 | JGI IMG/M metagenome (GOLD analysis project Ga0169931, IMG submission 129675) | Freshwater microbial communities from Lake Kivu, Western Province, Rwanda to study Microbial Dark Matter (Phase II) - Kivu_15m_20L... | ecosystem: Environmental > Aquatic > Freshwater > Lake...
CATCAGGTCGCGCTCGCGCCTGATGATCGAGTCCCACATCGAGTCGGCGTCGGGGTGCGTCCAGCCCAGTTCGCGCTGCGCCTTGGCCGACGAGTAGTCCAGATGAGCCCGCGTCGCATCCACGGCGTCGCGCGACATGAAGGCTGGCAGACCCGCCATGCGCTGCAGAGGCTCCATCAATGCCATCTGCGGCCGCATGAACCAGCGCGGCAGGTACCAGCGAGGTACGCGCTTGCCGGTCTTCCGTCCCCACAGGTCGAACAGTTCGCGCAGCGTCTGTCGCGGTCCGCAGAACAGATAGTCCTCGCCTGCGGGGGCCTTCTCTGCCGCCAGGCAGAGTCCCTCCGCCAGCGCATGAACATCGACCAGGGCATAGACCGCATCCCCGCCCCAAGCCATGGGCGCCATCTGGCCCAGCAACGTCAGACGCAGGTAGTAGCCGAAAAGTGAGTGATCATTCGCGCCCATCACGCCGTTGGGCATGGCAGTGACGACGGGCAGCCCCTTCGCACGCCAGCGCAGCGCCACACGGTGGGCCTCGGCCTTGCTGTGATGATAGGCACTCAGGTAGGGGCCATCGCCGCTCCAGCGCTCGTCTTTCGGCGTGCTGGGCCCGGGCGCGCGGCCGGACGGCCCGAGCGCCCACACCGTCGAGACGTAAACCACCTTGCCCACCCCGCCCGCATGCGCGGCGGCCATGATGTTCTCGGTGCCGCCCACGTTGACGGCCAGCATGCGGTCGATGGTGGCGCGGTCGGCGCCCAGCTCGTAGACGCCGGCGTTGTGGATCACGACGTCCGCGCCTTGCATCGCCTCGCTGAGGCCCGAAGGATCGGCAACGTCGCCACGCACCAGCGTGGCGCCTGATCGCGAGATCCACTGCGCAGCTGCGCTCTGCGGATCGCGCACCAGCACCGCCAGCGACCATCCGCGTTCGCGGATTCCGGACACCAGGGCCTGTCCGATGAAGCCGGTGCCACCGGTCAGAAAGATCTTCATGTCACCGTTCCTGCTGTCGTGATGCTTAGGTCGTTGGTGTCGAACAGGGGCACGTGTGGTCTGACCGCCAGCGGCGTGCCCGTGATGCTAGTGAGGCGTTGCGCCCCCGGCAAGCTGCCTTTCGCGGGCGACTTCTCCTGGCCGAGGGCGGCTACCGGAGAACGACTTGTCTGGCGCAGTTCATCTCGATGCAGACCCGGCCCCAGCCGGGGTCTGTGCATCTCACGCTGGCTGACCGCATCGGGATCAACCAACCTGTCGGGACGACGACCGCAGCCTGCAGACGACGCAAGGCGGCCGAGGACAAGGACACGCCGATGTGCCGGCAGCACGATCGACATGAGCAACCTTGGCTTGGCATGTGCAGCGAGCTCTGTCGTCGCTGACCACCGAGGATGCCATTGCCTACCGCGCCTTCCTGCGTCCTCCGGGCCCGCCCGCGCGCTGGGTCGGCGGGCCACACCGCACTGGACAAGGCCACCCATGCCACGCACTTGCTCGAAGGCGGCGCCGAGCTGACCATGGTGCGCGACAACCTGCGGCACGCCTCGCCGGCCACGACCTCGATGGTCCCGCACACCGACGATGCGCGGCGCGGCAAGCAGGTGGCCGATCGGTTCGCAGCTCCGCGGGCGTAGCCTGCAGTCACCTCGCCTCCACACACCGCGCAAACCATGCCGCCCATCACCTGCGATGCCTGCCGTCAGCCCACACCCGCCCACGATGTCGTGAACTATGGGTCGATGGAGGGTGGCTACAGGCAACTCTGCGGCCGATGCTTCAACGAGGCCGCCGCCAGCCGCCTCGGCCTGGAGGGGTTCGAACACGTGGGCTTCGAACCTGTTCGCATGGTCGACGCTCGTGGCGCCGAGCACGAGTTCCACTTCCGCACCGGGCTGTTCGGGCCTGGCATGGCCATCGACGCGTTCGAGCTGCGCAATGGCAGCCAGGCCGGGTATGGGTTTCAGGTGATCGGGGAGCCGTACGACGACCCTCTGGAGTTGCTCGGCAAGCTCGTCGGCAAGATGCGTCGTGCCTTGGCTCTCACTCACCTCGAGGACACTGACCACGGACCGCAGGTCAACGATCGGCTGATCCTGCGTGGCACCGTCGACAGCGATCCCGACGAGGACGACCGCGTGCCAAGGGTCGTCATCGATGGTCGCTCGATCTCCTGGAACGAACTCGGCCGCATGGTGGCGGCCTTTGAGGGCTGGCAGTTCAAGCTGGAGTTTCGCGACCGGAGCGAAGAGGTCTGACCCGGCTGATCGCGAGGAACCGCAGGGCGCGATCCGCATGGGGCTGCCCGCCCCGAAGCGAACCCATCCGCACGAAGGGTACGACGACCCCGGCCTTTGGAACGCCCGCGTGAGGCATGGGTGGACGGCCGATACCGGTCTGCATGGCTCGGAACTGACGGGTGCCACGTCGTCGTGTCGTGACTCGGCATGGACCAGGCCGAGCGCTGCAACGCGCTGGGCTTCGAGGGAGGGTCGGAACGGGACCGTGCACCGTCGGGTCGAACGTCCGACCTCGCCGTAACCAAGCTCGTCGGCCAGGATGAACACGATGTTCGGCCCGTTCGTCCGCGCGAACTCGTCCTCGATGAACCGCGGCAGGTGCGAACCGGTGCTGGCCTCGGTCTGCGCGATGAAGCGGGCCGCGTGCTGACGCACCAGCCGATACAGCGTGGTCCGCTCCGGTCGGTGGCGCGCGCAGCGCGGCGGCACGCCATCGGGTGCGCGCGATGCGGTGTGATCGACGCAGGGACCGTGATGGCGGGTGCCGGACGCACGATGGCTGCGAGGTCGAGGCCCCGCACGGTGCGAGCGCCGGCAGCCGTCCGCCATCGACCACGGGACCGAGCCCGCTCGGCCTGAGTCCCGCGCGGACGGCGCGACCCGAGCCGTGCGCACGGCACCCGCGCGTGCCGGTGCGCCTTGACACCGCGCGCGCACGGGTTGCAGGCTACGCGCCGCGGGCGCGCAGGCGCCCGCGCGCCGGACCTGCACCCGACCGGGTCCGTCTCGATTCCCTCCTCGCACAAGCCCACATGCCCCCGACCGAACCGTCGACCGTGGCCCTGCCCGTGGGGGGGCCCGCGCCGCGCGTCCCGTCGGCGACGCTCGCCGCCCGCGTGGCGCTCGCCGCCCGCGTGGCCCTCGCCGCCCGCGTGGCACCCACCGCCCGCGTGACCCTCGCCGCCTGCGCTGCGCCCACCGCCTGCGTGACGAACGCCCGTGTCGCGCGGAGCCGCCGCCCGACGCCGCGCACGGCCGCGCGCGGGGCCGTACGGTGACCGGTCCCGCGCCCGCGGCGACGATCCCGTTCGGCGAGGCGCTGCGGTTCTGGCTGAAGCTCGGCTTCATCAGCTTCGGCGGTCCGGCCGGCCAGATCGCGATCATGCACGCCGAGCTGGTCGAACGGCGGCGCTGGATCTCGGAGCGCCGGTTCGTGCACGCGCTCAACTACTGCATGCTGCTGCCCGGACCCGAGGCGCAGCAGCTCGCGACCTACCTCGGCTGGCTGATGCACCGGACCGCCGGCGGGCTGCTCGCCGGCGCACTGTTCGTGCTGCCGTCGCTGGTGCTGCTGATCGCGCTGTCGTGGCTGTACCTGGCCTGGGGCGACCTGCCGGCGGTGAGCGGCGTGCTCGCCGGCATCAAGCCGGCGGTGGTCGCGATCGTCGCGGCCGCAGGCTGGCGGATCGCGTCGCGCACGCTGCGCCACGCGCTGCCGTGGGCGATCGCGATCGGCGCGTTCGTCGCGATCGCGATCGCGAACCTGCCGTTTCCCGCGGTGGTCGCGGCGGCCGCGCTGGCCGGCGCGCTCGGCGGTCGACTCGCACCGTACGCGTTCGGCGGCGCGCCGACGGCGCACGGAGCGGCGACGGCCTCGGGCACCGCACCCGCACTGATCGACGACCACACGCCGCCTCCCGATCACGCGCGGTTCTCGCGGGCACGCTTCGTCGCGGTCGCGACCGCGGGGCTCGCGTGCTGGGCGCTGCTGTACGGCGCGCTGAAGGCGAGCGCGACCGGCCCGCTGTTCACCGACATGGCGTGGTTCTTCACGAAGGCGGCGCTGCTGACCTTCGGCGGCGCGTACGCGGTGCTGCCGTACGTCTACCAGGGCGCGGTCGAGCACTTCGGCTGGCTCACCGGGCCGCAGATGATCGACGGGCTCGCGCTCGGGGAGACCACCCCCGGGCCGCTGATCATGGTGGTGGCCTTCGTCGGCTTCGTCGGGGGCTGGACGCTGCAGGCCTTCGGCCCGGACGCACCCGCCGCCGCCGGCGTCGCGGCGGCGGTCATCGCCACGGCGTTCACCTTCCTGCCGTCGTTCGTGTTCATCCTCGCCGGCGGTCCCCTGGTGGAGAGCACGCGCGGCGATCTGCGGGTGGCCGCGCCGCTGGCCGGGATCTCGGCCGCGGTGGTCGGCGTGATCGCCGCGCTCGCGGTGTTCTTCGCCGGGCACGTGCTGTGGCCCGACGGCTTCGGCGGGCGGTTCGACGCGATCGCCGCGGCGATCTGCGTCGCCGCCGCGGTCGCGCTGATCCGCTTCAAGGCGGGCGTGGTGCCGGTGATCCTGGCCTGCGGCGCGCTCGGCCTGGTGCTGCGCTGGGGCGGCGCGTACTGACCCGGCACCCGGCGGGGCCGCCGGACGCGCCGCCTATAATCCGCGGGTGACTCCCCCGACGCCGCCCGGCACCGATGCGACGCCGGCCGCCCTCGGCCCGTCGCCCACCACCGCGCGCCGCCCGATCCAGCCGCTGCCCGACCGCCTGGTCAGCCAGATCGCTGCAGGCGAGGTGGTCGAGCGCCCGGCCTCGGTGGTCAAGGAACTGCTGGAGAACGCGGTCGACGCGGGCTCGAGCCGGATCGCGCTGCGCATCGACGAGGGAGGCGTGCGGCGCGTGATGGTGTCGGACGACGGCTGCGGCATCGCGGCCGACGAGCTGCCGATGGCGCTGCTGCGGCACGCGACCAGCAAGATCGCCTCGCTGCACGATCTGGAGCAGGTCGCCACGCTGGGCTTTCGCGGCGAGGCGCTCGCCGCGATCGCCTCGGTCGCGCGGGTGCGGATCACCAGCCGCGTCGCGGGCGCGCAGGCGGCGACGCTGCTGGACACCGCGGCAGCCGGCCTGCAGCCGGCCTCCGGCGCGCTCGGCACCACGGTCGAGGTGCTCGAGCTCTACGCCGACACCCCGGCGCGACGCAAGTTCCTCAAGGCCCGGGGCACCGAGACCGCCCACGCGCTCGACGCCTTCCGGCGGGTCGCGATCGCCCACCCGCGGGTCGCGTTCGAGTGCCGGGTCGACGACGGCCGCCCCGAGCGCTGGCCCGCCGCGGACTGGCCGCAGCGGGCCGCCGCCGCGCTCGGCGAGGACGTGCCGTCGCGACCGATCGAGCACGCCGCCGGCGGCGTGCGCCTGTACGGGCTCGCGGGCGCACCCACGGCGGGCCGCGCCCGGGCCGACCGCCAGTTCCTGTGCGTGAACGGGCGCGTGGTACGCGACCGGCTGCTCGCGCACGCGGTGCGTCAGGCGTACGTGGACCTGCTGCACGGCGACCGCCACCCGGCGTGGTGCCTGTTCGTCGAGATCGACCCCACCGAGGTCGACGTCAACGTGCACCCGGCGAAGACCGAGGTCCGCTTCCGCGATGCGCGGGCGATCCACGGGTTCGTGTTCCACGCGATCGCGCAGGCGCTGCGGACCGGGGCCGGCGCGATGGCCCCGGGCGAGCGGGCAGCGCCGGCGGGCGGTGCGGCGGCGGGGGCCCGCGCCGCGGGCGCGGGTACCGACCGGTGGATCACGGATCCCGGCGGTCCGCGCGCCCGGCAGGGCGGCCTCGCGTTCGGGCACGCTCCCGGCGCGGCGCCGTCGGCGGCGCAGCTCGCGTCGCTGATGCACTTCCTTGCGCCGGATGCCCGTCCTGCGGTCGACCCGCCGCCGCTCACGGCGCTCCGGCCCGGCGCCGCGCCGATCGCGGCCGACGCCACCGCGCTCGCACGGACCCACGGCGCGCCGATCGCGGCCGACCCGGGACACGAGCGCGCGGCGTTCCCCGCATCGCCCCCCGGGGCGGGCGCGCCCCGTGCCGGGAACGACCGCCCCACGGGCGACCTCGCCGAGCACGACCGCGCCGGGGACACGGGCCTGCCGCCGCTCGGCTGGGCGATCGGCCAGGTGCACGGCGTGTACGTGCTCGCGCAGAACGCCCACGGACTGGTGGTGGTCGACATGCACGCCGCGCACGAACGGATCGTCTACGAGCGGCTCAAGGCCGGGCTGGACGAGCGCGACGGCGCGTCGCAGCCGCTGCTGATTCCCGCGTCGTTCCCCGCCGACCCGTTCGAGCTGGACACCGCGATCGCCGAGCGCGACGCGCTCGCGGCGATGGGCCTGGCGCTCGCGGTCCGCGACGACGCGACGATCGAGGTGCTCGCGGTGCCGGCGCCGCTGGTGGGCGGCGACGCGGTCGCGCTCGCGCGCTCGGTGCTCGCGGGGCTGCGCGAACAGGGCGCGAGCCGCGCGGTGGCCGAGCGCCGCGACGCACTGCTCGCGACCATGGCCTGCCACGCGGCGGTGCGGGCGAACCAGCGGCTGTCGGTCGAGCAGATGAACGCGCTGCTGCGCGACATGGAGCGCACCCCGGGCGCGGACCAGTGCAACCACGGCCGGCCAACCTGGGTGCAGGTGCCGATGGCCGAGCTCGATCGCTGGTTCCTGCGGGGCCGGTGAGCACGGCGCCTCGGTCCGGCCGGTCCGCCCCACGGCCGCGCTCGTGCGCGTCCGGGCGCCGATGAGCGACGCTCCCGACGCGGTGCTGCTGCTCGGCCCGACCGCCTCGGGCAAGAGCGCGGTCGCGATGGCGCTGGCGCGCGAGCGTCGGGTGGAGATCGTCAGCGTCGATTCGGCGCAGGTCTACCGCGGCATGGACGTCGGCACCGCGAAGCCCACCGCCGACGAGCGACGCACGGTCGCGCACCACCTGATCGACGTCGTCGAGCCCACCGGCAGCTACTCGGCGGCGGCGTTCGCGAGCGACGCGCGCGCGCTGATCGGCGCGATCCGCGGGCGCGGCGCGCTACCGCTGCTGGTCGGCGGCACGATGCTCTACGCCCGCGCGCTCGCGCACGGGCTGGATGCGTTGCCGCCGGCGGACCCCTCGGTCCGTGCGGCGATCGAGACCGAGGCGGCGACGCTCGGCTGGCCCGCGCTGCACGCCCGGCTCGCCGCGCTGGACCCGGCGACCGCGGCCCGGCTCGAGCCGACCGACTCGCAGCGCATCCAGCGTGCGCTCGAGGTCGTGCGCGTGACCGGCCGGCCGATGTCCGCGCAGCTCGGCGGCCCGCGCGACGACCGCGCACGGCTGCCGCGGCTGCTGACCGTTGCGCTCGAGCCGTCGGACCGCGGGGTGCTGCACGCGCGGATCGACGCCCGGTTCCGAGCGATGCTCGCGGCCGGTCTGCTCGACGAGGTGCGCTCGCTGCGCGCCCGCGGCGACCTGAACCCGGGCCTGCCGTCGATGCGCTGCGTCGGCTACCGGCAGGCGTGGGCGTGGCTCGACGCAATCGATCGCGGCGAAGGCAGCCCCGCCGGCCGCGACGCGTTCGTCGCGCAGGGCATCGCCGCGACCCGCCAGCTCGCCAAGCGCCAGCTCACCTGGCTGCGCGGCATGCCGCAGCGCATCGTGGTCGACGCGCTCGCCGCGGACGCCGCGCGGCGCGTGTCCGCTATCATCGCCGCCCATGACCGATGAGCCCGCCTCCACGGATCCGCCCCCGGTGCTCGCGATGGTCGGGCTGGGCCGCATGGGCGCGAACATGGCCCGCCGGCTCGCGCGCGCGGGCGCATCGGTGCACGGGTTCGATGCGCAGCCGCAGGCGCGCGACGCACTCGCCGGCGAGCCGGGCGTCAGGCTGCACGCCAGCCTGGAGTCCGCGCTCGCGGCCCTGCCCGCGCCCCGCACCGCATGGCTGATGCTGCCCGCGGGCGAGGCGAGCGCGCAGGCGATCGACCTGCTGCTGCGCGCGTTGTCGCCCGGCGACCTGGTGGTCGACGGCGCGAACGCCAACTACCTCGACTCGCAGCGACGCGCCGCCGAGCTCGCCGCGCACGGGCTGCTGTTCGCCGACTGCGGCGTCTCCGGCGGCGTCTGGGGCCTGGAGTCCGGCTACTGCCTGATGTTCGGCGCGCAGCCCGAGGCCGCCGCGCGCCTCGCGCCGATCGCGCGCCGGCTCGCGCCCGCACCCGACGCGGGCTGGCTGCACTGCGGCCCGCCCGGCGCCGGGCACTTCGTGAAGATGATCCACAACGGCATCGAGTACGGCGCGATGCAGGCGTACGCCGAGGGGTTCGCGCTGCTCGCGGGCCGGCGCGACCTGGAGCTCGACCTCGCCGCGATCGGCGAGACCTGGCGGCACGGCTCGGTGATCCGCTCCTGGCTGCTCGACCTGACCGTGGCCGCGCTGCGCGACCCGGGCGCGCTCGAGGCGGTGTCGCCGCGGGTGGCCGACTCGGGCGAGGGCCGCTGGACGGTCGACGAGGCGGTGCGCCAGGGCACGCCCGCGCCGGTGATCGCGGCCGCGCTGATGAGCCGCTTCGACTCGCAGGGCGGCGCCGACACGGCGAACCGCCTGCTCGCGCTGATGCGCAAGGGCTTCGGCGGACACGCGGTGACTCCGAAGTGAGCGACCCGCGCGCCGCCGTGCCGCGCACGGTGGTCGTGATGGGCGTGTCCGGCTGCGGCAAGACCACCGTCGGCGTCGCGCTCGCACAGCGCCTGGGCAGCCGGTTCGTCGACGCCGACGACTGGCACCCGGCGGCCAACGTCGCGAAGATGCACGCCGGCGTGCCGCTGGACGACGCCGACCGGGCGCCGTGGCTCGCGCGGCTCAACGCGGTGCTGCGGCACGCCGCGGCGCGCGGGCAGCCGGTGGTGCTCGCGTGCTCGGCGCTGCGGGGCCGCTACCGGGACGCGCTCGCCGAGCGGCTGCCCGGCGTGCGCTTCGTCTTCCTGCACGGACCGTTCGAGACGATCGCGCGCCGGGTGGCCGCGCGCGAGCACCGGTACATGCCGGCGAGCCTGCTCGCGAGCCAGTTCGCCGCGCTCGAACCGCCGGCCGACGCGATCGCGCTCGACGTCGACGCGCCGGTCGAGGCGATCGTCGACGCCGCGGAGCGGGCGCTGCGCGGCTGAGGACGCGCCCGCCGCGCACCGCGCTGTCTTCAGTTCGTCTTGTTGACATTCGGACAGAACGAACCAGAATGGAGAGGGATCCGCGCGGCACCGACCGCGCGGCACGAACGCAGCCCGAGGAGACCGCCCGAAATGTCGTGGCAACCGGAAGTCGACGAGATCGAGCAGCGCAAGCGCTTCGCGCTCGAGCTGGGCGGAGCCGAGGCGGTGCGCCGCCAGCACGAGCAGGGCCGCCTCACCGCGCGCGAGCGCATCGATCGCCTGGTCGACCCCGGATCGTGGTTCGAGATCGGCGCGCTCACCGGCAAGGCCGAGTACGACGCCGACTGGAAGCTGAAGAAGGTCAGGCCGGCCAACGCGATCGTCGGCACCGCGCGCATCGGCGGGCGCAAGGTCTCGCTCGACGTCGACGACTTCACGATGCGGGGCGGCTCCTCGGACGCGACCGTCTCCGACAAGTGGATCTATGCCGAGAACTACGCGCTCGAGCACCGCCGCCCGCTGGTGCGGCTGGTCGAGAGCGCGGGCGGCAGCGTGCGGCTGGTCGAGCAGATGGGCGGCACGAAGATCCCCGGCTACCCCACCTGGCTGATGGCCACGCAGCTCGGCGTGATCCCGGTGGCCGCGATCGCGCTCGGGCCCTGCGCCGGGCTGGGCGCGGTGAAGGCCGCGTGCGCGCACTTCTCGGTGATGGTCAAGGGCACGTCGCAGGTGATGGCGGGCGGCCCGCCGGTGGTCGAGCGCGCGGGCATGGGCTCGTCGCTCGACAAGGACGCGCTCGGCGGCTCGCACGTGCACACGCGCAACGGCGTCATCGACAACGAGGCCGACAGCGAGGAGCACGCCTTCGACCAGGTGCGCAGGTTCCTGTCGTACCTGCCCGACTCGGTCTACGAGATGCCGCCGCGCGTTCAGACCGGCGACCCCGCCGACCGGCGCGAGGAGGCGCTGCTGTCGATCGTGCCGCGCGACCGCAGGAAGGTCTACAAGTCGCGCAGGATCCTCGAGCTGGTGTTCGACAAGGGCTCGGTGTTCGAGATCGCGCCGCTGTACGGCCGCTCGCTGATCACCTGCCTCGCGCGGATCGACGGATACCCGGTCGGCGTGATGATCAACGACCCGTACCACAACGGCGGCGGGCTGAACCGGCCCGCGGCCGAGAAGATGGAGACCTTCGTCGACCTGTGCGACACCTTCCACCTGCCGATCGTCAACCTGGTCGACCAGCCGGGCACCATCGTCGGCCTCGAGGGCGAGCGCATGGGCAACGTGCGCGGCTCGGTGCGCGTGATGTCGGCGATCGAGCAGTCGGTGGTGCCGTGGTGCGCGGTGGTGATCCGCAGGCTCTACGGCCTGGCGGGCAACTGCTACGCGCGCGTGCAGGGCATCAACCTGCACTACGCGTGGCCGTCGGCGCGCTGGGGCTCCATCCCGATGCAGGGCGGCATCGAGGCCGCGTACCGCGCCGAGCTCGAGGGGCTCGATCCGGAGAGCCGCGCGAAGCGCGTCGCCGAGCTCGAGCGCAAGTACGATCACCTGGAGTCGCCGTTCCTCACCGCGGAGAAGTTCCGCGTGCCCGACATCATCGACCCGCGCGACACGCGCCGCGTGCTCTGCCACTGGATCGAGGACGCGTGGCGGGTGCTGCCCGAGCAGCTCGGGCCGCGCGGCCGCACGATGCGCAAGTAGCCGCGGGCCCGGGGCGATGGCCGACCGCACCGAGCCGATCGTCGACGCGCACCACCACCTGTGGGACCTGCGCGCGAACCGCTATCCGTGGCTCGCGAACGGCGCCGACCACGACCGCGGCTGGGGCGACTGGTCGCCGCTGTGCCGCAACTACGAGGTGGGCGACTTCCTCGCGGACGCGGCGAACCAGAACCTGGCCGGCTCGGTCCACGTGCAGGCGAACGTCGACCCGTCGGACCCGGTCGCCGAGACCGCGTGGCTCGAGCGGGTGGCCGCGCGGCCGGGGTCGCGCGGGCTGCCGAGCGCGATCGTCGGCTACGCGAACCTCTCCGCGCCCGACGTCGAGCGCTGCCTCGACGGGCACGCGCGCCACCCCCGCGTACGCGGCATCCGCCAGGTGCTCAACCGCCATCCCGACCCTCGGCTGAACCGCGCCGACCGCGACCACCTGAACGACGAGCGATGGCGCGCGAACCTCGGGCTGCTCGCGCGCCGCGGCTGGAGCTTCGACGCGCAGGTCTACTGGCAGCAGATGCCGGCGCTCGCCAACGTCGCGCGCCGCTTCCCGGACCTGGCGATCGTGCTCGACCACGCCGGCATGCCCGCCGAGCGCACGCACGACGGGCTCGCGGGCTGGGAGGCCGGCATCCGCCTGCTCGCGACCTGCCCGAACGTGGTCGTGAAGCTGTGCGGCTACGGGATGACCGACCTGCACTGGACGACGGACTCGATCCGCCCGTTCGTGCTGAAGCCGATCGAGTGGTTCGGCCCCGAACGCGCGATGTTCGGCTCGAACTTCCCCGTGGACCGGCTGATGGCGGACTACGACCGGCTGTGGGACGCGTACCGGACGCTGGTCGCGGACTTCTCGCCGGCCGAACGCGCGATGCTGCTCGCGGGCACGGCCCGGCGCGTGTACCGGATCGGCTGAGCCGGCGGCGGCCGGGCCTCAGACCTCCGCGATCGCGATGGACAGACGGCGGGCCACGGCCACCATCCGATCGTCGTAGCTCGCGAGCGCGACGTCCTGACCCTGTTCGCGCAGGAAGTCCAAGGACGCGAGGTGCAAGGCATCGAGGGTCCGGACGGGTCCGGGGAAGCGCTCGAGCGCGCGCGCGAGCACCGGTGGAGCGAGTTCCACCAGCGCGATGCGGCCGAGCAACCCGCGCACCAGGGGACCATGGGTTCGGGACAGCCCGCGCGCATGCACGCGAGTCCACAGCTCGTACTCGAGCAGGCGACTGGACACGAGTGTCCCGGTCCACAGCGTGTCGGGGGGCGCACGATCCTCCGCCAGCAGGTGCGCCAGCGCCACCGAAGTGTCGAGGTAGATCACCGCTCCTCGCGGTCGCGCGCGAGCTCGCTCTGCACCTCGTCGAACCGTGCCACCGGAAGGCGAGGCGGCGGCGACGCGCCTGCACCCACCAACGGGGGCGTCAGCCAGCCTCGACGGACCGCCTCCGCTAGGCGTGCGTCGGCGATGACCACGCTGCGCTCGGGCAGCGGCGGTCCCAGCTGAGCGACGACCCGGTCACGATCGGTGACGAGCACGGTTTCGCCTCGCGCCGCGATGCGCACGTACTCGCTGAGGCGATTCTTGAGGTCCTTGAGGCCGACCGCGATCATGGTCCCATGGTAGCCTCCAGAAGCTACCTTTGTCCAGCCGCCGGTGCCGGGGGTCGGCGCGAGCCGATCGCTCGAAAGGGTGATGCCGGTTCGGTTCCGTCGGCGCGGCGACCGGCAACGGCGACAACGGCGGCTTCGAGTACGGGCCGCATCCCGGGCCGGGCAACGTGCCGTTCGCGCGAACGTCGGCCCGCCCCTTCACGCCGATGTCTTGTTGCCGGCGAACACTGCGCGCTCCCGAAGAGACGGAGTGCACGAGATGCGGTGGTCCGGCGGCAGGCGAGTGGCGGCGGTGCTGGTGGTCGGGTTGCTCGCCGCCTGCGGCGGCGGCGGCGAAGAGGCGCAGCCCTCCGCGATCCTGTCGGCGCCGGCCGTCACGGCCCCTCCGGCGACCGCGCCCCCGACCGCGGCCGCGCCGGCTCCGGCCGCTCCACCCGCCCCGGCGCCTGCCCCCGCGGCGGCGCACGCCGCGGCGCCCGCACCGAGCGGTCCGAACCTGCGGATCCTCCCGTACCTGCAGCAGCCTACCGCCGAGGGCGTGCTCGTCACCTGGTTCACCGGCCGCGACGAACCGGGCCGCCTCGAGGTCGCCGGCCCCGGGCTGGCGGCGCCGCGCGTGTCGACCAGCACGCCCGAGCTGCGCCCCGAGATGGCCTACACGAACGAGGAGCGGGCCGAGGACATCCCCGGGCTCCAGCGAGGCAGCTGGCTCTGGGCCGGCCAGGCCTACAGGCACTCGGTCCGGCTGACCGGCCTGCAGCCCGGCACCCTCTACACCTACACGCTGCGGCAGGGCGGCGAAACGGTGACGCGCAGCTTCCGCACCGCGCCGAAGGCGGCGGACTGGTCGTCCGTGCGGTTCATCGCGATGTCCGACAGCGAGACCGAACCGCGCGGGCGCGTCACCTTCCGTGAATGGGCTCCCGGCGCCGGCGCGGAGCAGCGGCCCGCCGCCACCTCCGCGACCGCGTCGGCCTGGGCGCAGCGATTCGGGACGGCCAGCCTGGGCGGCACCAGCGTGCTCCGCTACGCACTGACCGAGAGCGAGGGCTTCACCCAGAACCTGAGGATCGTCGACAGCCGGACCCCCGACTTCGTGCTGATGCCGGGCGACCTGGTGCAGGGCTCCGGATACCAGCCGGCCTGGGACGAGTTCTTCCGCCACGTGGCGGGCGAGTTCGGCGACACGTTCACGCGGATCCCGTTCATCGCGGCCTACGGCAACTGGGAGACGTTCGCGGCGGCCAGCGGCGGCTACGGCAGCGCCGCCGACCGCGCGCCGGTGGTCAGGGCCCGGCACAGGTTCAAGACCTTCATCGACGGCCCCGACAACGGCACGCCCGCGCACCGCGGCAACTACCACCGGCAGGACTACGGTTCGGTGACGATCATCACGCTGGACAGCACCAAGGGCGGGCCCGACGACGCGGCGTCGAACTACCCGGCCGCGCAGCGGCTCACCGGCACCCAGTACACCGGGCCGGGCACCGACACCCAGAGCAGCTTCCGCAACGACGAGTACGGGCTCGCGGCGCAGCGGCTGGGCCTCGTGAACGACCTGTCGCCCTACAACGAGGGCGGCGTGCAGTGGCGCTGGGCCGAGGCGCAGCTGGCCGACGCGCGCGCCGCCGGCCGCATCGTGTTCGTCCAGTTCCACCACGCGCCCTACTCCGACGGCGAGCACGGCCTGCCGATGAACCACGCGCAGACCTCGGGCCAGGGGGGCACGCCGATGCGGGC
>Ga0169931_10009238_pt1 | contig 14259 bp, 13 predicted proteins | sample Kivu_15m_20L_FD_129675 | JGI IMG/M metagenome (GOLD analysis project Ga0169931, IMG submission 129675) | Freshwater microbial communities from Lake Kivu, Western Province, Rwanda to study Microbial Dark Matter (Phase II) - Kivu_15m_20L... | ecosystem: Environmental > Aquatic > Freshwater > Lake...
CGACAGCATCCAGGGCGGGATCCGCGTTCTCGACGTCCATCGCGACGCGGGGCTCGAGCTGCTGCGCCTGGCGCTGACCGCGCCGCGCTTCGATCCGGAGGCGGTCGAGCGCGTGCGCGCGCGGCTGATGGCCGGCTTCGCGCGCGAGAGCGAGGAGCCGCGCGCGCTGCTGCGTCGCGCCTTCCAGTCGCGCGCGCTCGGCGCCCATCCCTACGCCATCGGGCTCGAGGCCGAGACCGCCGGCACGCGCGCGGCGACGATCGCCGATCTGCGCGGCTTCGTCGCCGCGCGGCTGGCGCGCGACGTGCTGAGCGTCGGCGTCGTCGGGAACATCGATGCCGCGACGCTGGCGCCGCTGCTGGACCGCGTCTTCGGCGCATTGCCCGCGACGGCCGCTCCGGCCGCCGTGCCCGCGGCGGCGCCCGCCGCGGAGGGGCCGCGCCGCATCGTGATCCCGCGCGACCTGCCGCAGTCGCTGGTCATGTTCGGCTCGCCCGGCCTGAAGCGCGACGATCCCGACTGGTTCGCGGGTCTGCTGGTGAACTACGTGCTCGGCGGCGGCGGCTTCAACTCGCGGCTGATGACGGAGATGCGCGAGAAGCGCGGCCTCACCTATGGCGTGTCGACCTCCTACCAGGCGCTCGACCGCGGGGCGCTCGTCCTCGCGTCCTTCTCCACCGACAACGCCCGCGCCGGCGAGGCGGTCGACCTGCTGCGCGCGCAATGGCGGCGCATGGGCGAGGAGGGGCCGGGCGAGCAGGAACTCGAGGATGCGAAGGCCTACATGACCGGAGCCTTCGCGCTCTCCCTCGATTCCAGCTCCGCGGTGGCGGGCCTGCTCGTGACGCTCCAGAACGAGGGGCTCGGCATGGATTACCTGTCGCGGCGCGACTCGCTGATCCGCGGCGTCACGATCGAGGACGCGCGCCGCGTCGCGCGGCGCATGCATGGCGGGCCCGGCTTCCTGACCGTGGTCGTCGGCGAGCCGGCGGGCGTCCGGGGCGAGGGCGGCTGAGCCCGTGCAGGCGCGCGCGATCCGCAGGCTGCCCGACACGCTCGTCAACCAGATCGCTGCGGGCGAGGTGATCGAAAGGCCGGCGGCCGCGCTCAAGGAAGTCGTCGAGAACGCCATCGATGCCGGCGCGCGGCGCATCGACGTCGCGCTCAAGGAATCCGGCAAGGCCGCCATCGTCGTCTCCGACGATGGGCGCGGCATGGCGCGCGAGGACCTCGCGCTCGCGATCGAGCGCCACGCGACCTCGAAGCTGCCAGGCGACGACCTCTCGGACATCTCCAGCTTCGGCTTCCGCGGCGAGGCGCTGCCCTCGATCGGCGCGGTCGCGCGGCTCGCGATCACCAGCCGCGCCGCGGGCGCCGCCGAGGCCTGGACGATCCGCGTCGAGGGGGGGCGGCGCGAGGGGCCCGAGCCGGCGGCGCATGGCGCGGGCACGCGCGTCGAGATCCGCGACCTCTTCTTCGCCACGCCCGCGCGGCTCAAGTTCCTCAAGGGCGACCGCGCCGAGCTGCAGGCCTGCGTCGACGCGGTCGAGCGCCTGGCGATGGCGAACCCGCACATCGCCTTCTCCGTCCTCGCCGATGGCCGCCAGGCGCTGCGCCTCGCGCCCGCCACGGACGAAGCGGCGCATGCGCGGCTCGAGCGCCTGTCCGCGGTGGTCGACCGCGAGTTCTTCGCCAACGCGATCGAGGTCGACGCCGAGCGCGAGGGCGTGCGCCTCGTCGGCCATGCGAGCCTGCCGACCTTCCATCGCGCGACCGCGCAGATGCAGTACCTGTTCGTCAACGGCAGGCCCGTGCGCGACAGGCTGCTCGCCGGCGCGGTGCGCGCGGCCTATGCCGACTTCCTCGCGCGCGACCGCCATCCCGTCGTCGCGCTCTTCGTCGAGCTGCCGCCCGACCAGGTCGACGTCAACGTGCATCCCGCGAAGTCGGAGGTGCGATTCCGCGATGCGGGCCTGGTGCGCGGCCTGCTCGTCGGCGCGCTGAAGCACGCGCTCGCCGGCGCCGGCTTCCGCGCCGCGACCACGCCGGGGCTCGACGCGCTCGCCGCGCTGCGCCCGGGGACGCTGCCCGCGCCCCAGGCCTTCGGCGGCGGCGCCTATCCGGCCGTCCCGGGCCATGGCCAAGCGTGGCCCGGCCTTGCAGAGACGCTCGGCGCCGCGGCGCCCTCCGCGCCCGCCGCGGCCCCGGCGCCGGGCGCCGCTGAAGCCGGGTCCTTCCCGCTGGGCGTCGCGCGCGCCCAGCTCTTCGAGACCTACATCCTCGCGCAGACCGCCGATGGCATCGTCGTGGTCGACCAGCACGCCGCGCATGAGCGCCTCGTCTACGAGCGCATCAAGGCAGAGCTCGCGGAGCATGGCGTGCGGCGCCAGGCGCTGCTGATCCCCGAGATCGTCGAGCTCGACGAGGCGCGCGCCGCGCGAATGCTGGCGCGCGAGGCGGAGCTGCTGCGCCTCGGCCTCGCCATCGAGGGCTTCGGGCGCGGCGCGGTCGCGGTGCGCGAGGTTCCGGCGCTGCTCGGCGCGGTCGACGCGGCGGGGCTGGTGCGCGACCTCGCCGACGAGCTCGAGGAGCTTGGCGAGGCGCTCGCGCTGGGCGAGCGCCTCGCCGACATCTGCTCCACCATGGCCTGCCACGGCAGCGTGCGCGCCGGCCGGCGGCTCTCGCCGGAGGAGATGAACGCGCTCCTCCGGCGCATGGAGGCGACGCCGCATTCCGGCCAGTGCAACCACGGCCGCCCCACCTGGGTCGAGCTCAAGCTCGCCGACATCGAGCGCCTCTTCGGCCGCCGCTGAGGCAACCGGGGACGGAGCCCGGCAACCGGGGACGGAGCCCGGATTACTCCCGACCAAGCCTCAAGCCTCCGTGCGGCGGCGGCCGGAAACACCCGGGACGACCCTTCGGCCAAGCATCGCGCCGACCTGTTCCTGGAAGCGGGGGCTCCCGAGGGCATGGCTGCCCGCGGTGGCCCGGCGGATATCGGCGATGACGTCGCCGGGCATGCGCCGGACGAAGAGTGCCCGATACGCGGCCGCGCGGCTCTCCGGGTCTGGACCGAGCGCCAGGAAGACCTCGTGCGGCGTCACGAGGGTCGACGGCCAGGTGCTCGCGTTCATCCGATGGCTGGACCACGGATAGTCCCGGGGGTCGTCCACGATGGCCGCGCGAACCGGATTGAGCTCGATGTAGCGATGGCAGGCTAGGAGGTAGGCCTCGCTGTCGACGAGGCAGGAGCGGAAACGCCCCTCCCAGAGCGTGCCGCTGCGGCGGTAGGCGCGGTTGACCGATTGCACGTAGCGCTGGTTGAGCTGGCGCATCAGGCGCGAGAGCGCATCCGCGCGCGAAGGGGTCACCAGCAGGTGCACGTGGTTGGTCATGAGCACGTAGGCGTGCACGGCGCAGCCCAGCGCCGGCGCAAGCTCGGCGAGCAGCGCGAGGTAATGCAGGCGGTCGTCGTCGCGGAAGAAGCAGGCGCCGCGATCGATGCCGCGCTGCACGAGATGCGCGCTGACGCCGCCGAGCGCCAGCCTGGGTAGGCGAGGCATGGCGCCGGCGATCCTGCACCGCCGCGCCCTGCGCGCGGCGGTGCAGAGAGAGCAGCCCGGCGCTCCAGATGCACGCCTGGAGGTAATCCGGGCTCCGTCCCGGGTTGTTTCCTCAGGGCGTGTCCTGCACCGCCTTGATCATCTCCATGCCGCCGACCTTCGACGCCCAGTTCTGGTAGATCGGCATCATCGCCCTCTGCCACGGCGTCTTGTCGACCTTGTGGTACTTCGCCCCGGCGGCCACCGCCTTGGCCATCGCCTCCTCGTCGCCCTCGGCGATCAGCCGGTCCTGCAGCTTGATGCCTTCCTCGCCGGCCGACTGGACCAGCGCCTGCAGCTCGGGCGACAGGCGCCGCCAGAAATTCATCGAGAAGCCGACCGCCGAGATCGAATAGATGTGGCCGAGATCGGTGAAGTGCGGGCCGACCTCGTAGAACTTCGACAGCCAGTAGGTCGTCTTGGCGTTGTCCATCGCGTCGACGACGCCGGTCTGCATGGCGTTGTAGACCTCCGGAAACGCGATCGGCGTCGGATTGGCGCCCAGCAGCTTCCACAGCTCCACATGCAGCGGGCTTTGCAGCACGCGGATCTTCTTGCCCTTGATGTCGTCGGGCGTGAGGATCGGGAACTTCCCGAGCGGATGGCGCGTCCCGTTCACGAGGAAGCCGATCACCTTGAAGCCGTGCGGCTCGTATTTCGCCGCCATCTGCTTGCCGACCGCCCCGGACAGCACCCGATAGGCGTGGTTGTCGTCGCGGAACAGGAAGGGCATGTCGAAGAGCTGGCCCTCCGGCACCCAGATGCTCATGACCGAGACATTGACCGGCGCGCCGCAGACCGAGCCCAGCCGCATGCCCTCGGCCATTTCCTTTTCGCCGCCGAGCTGCGAATTGGGGAAGATCTGCACTTCGATGGCGCCCTTGGACTCGGCGTTGATGCGATCCGCCATGCGCTGCATGCCGATCGTGCCTGGGAAATCCGTGTTGCCCAGCACCCCGAACTTGCAGGTGATCTTGCCCTGGGCGAAGGCCGGCGCGACCGCCGCCAGCAATCCCGCGGCGAGGGCGCCCGCCGCCAATGTCAGGTTACGCTTCATCGTCTCGTCTCCTCCTGGATCATCGGGCAAATCCGCCTTGCCCTTGCGTGATGGGTGAAGCCCGGACCCACCCGCCCGGCTCTCAGAACGCCGCCCGGACGAGCGCGAGCGAGATCGACGGGACATAGGTGATCAGCGCGAGGCCGAGGATGAGGATCGCCAGGAACGGCATCACCGCCCGGAAGGTCGCCTGGACCGAGGTGCCGGTGATCGCCGAGGGAATGAAGACCAGCAACCCGTAGGGCGGCGTCAGCCCGCCGAGCATCAGGTTGACGACCACGACGATCCCGAAATGGACGGGGTCGATCCCCAGCTGCAGGACCAGCGGCAGCGCGATCGGCACGACGATCAGCATGATGGCGGTCAGATCGAGGAACATGCCCGCGAACAGCATCAGCGCGTTGAGGCACAGCAGCACCGCCCAGCCTTCGCTGACATAGGTAAGCATGAACTGGAGGAAGCCCTGGGGCACGCGCCCGGAAACCAGCACCCAGGCGAACGGGGCGGCGACGCCGATCATGAAGCCGACCATGCCGCTGTCGACGCTCGATTCGCGCAGGCCCCGCCAGATCGCCGGCAGCCGCAGGTCGCGATAGAAGAAGACGCCGATCGCCAGCGCGTAGACCACGGCCACGACCCCGGCCTCGGTCGCGGTCACGACGCCGAAGCGGATCCCGCCGATGATCATCACGGAGAGCAGCAGCACCGGCACCGCCATCAGCAGCGGCGAGGCGATGCCGCGCCAGGACGGCCTGGCGTTGGCCGTGCCGTAGCCCTGGCGCCGCGCCTGGACATAGACGACCGCCATCAGCAGCCCCGCGATCAGCAGGCCCGGCACGATCCCCGCCAGGAACAGCTTGCCGACCGAGACGTTGGAGACCGACGCGAAGACCAGCATCGCGATCGAGGGCGGGATGATGTTGGGCAGGATCGCCGAGGCCGCGATCACCGCGCAGCAGAACGGCGCCGGGTAGCCGTTGCGCACCATCTCCGGCACGGTCATCTTCGCGAGCAGCGATGCGTCGGCCGTCGACGACCCGGAATCGAAGCCGAAAAAGACGCTGGTCACGACGTTGACCTGCGCCAGGCCGCCGCGCAGATGCCCGACCAGCGAGCGGGCGAGCGCGAGCAGCCGCACCGTCAGCCCGCCCGCATTCATGACCTGCGCCGCGGCGATGAAGAGCGGGATCGCGAGCAGCACGAATTTCGAGGAGCCGACGACGACGTTGTGGACCACGGCGGCGGGCGGCAGCAGGTCGCCCGCGTCGCTGGCGAGGAAGGCCGCGAAGAGCATGCAATAGGCGACGGGCACGCCAAGCAGCAGCGTGGCCACGAAGGCGATGCCGAGCAGCAGCGCGGGGCGGCCGCTCTCGATGCCCATCGCCTCCAGCACGTCGACCAGGATCCAGGCGACGACCGCGAGGACGAGGGCAGCGATGCCGGCGGGCCGGTCGCTGCCGGGCTCGAAGGGCTCGAGGACCTGGCAGGCGAGGAGGATGCCGGCCGAGGCCGGGATGACGGCGTATTGCCACCAGGACGGCAGGCCCAGCGTGATGCTGGTGCCCGACGTCATCGCGGCGATCTCGATGCCGGCGGCAAGCAGCCGGATGACGGTGTAGGTGATCGTCGCGCTTGCCAGCACCGCGACGAGCCTGCGCCCGGCAGGCGGCAGCATGTCCGACACGAGCGTGAGCGCGATGTGCCGGCTGCGTCGCGTGGCGATCGGCAGGACGGTGAAGATCAGGAAGGTGAAGAGCCAGAGCCCGGCTTCCTCGGTCCAGCTGAACGACGCGTTGAAGACGTAGCGCGAGACGACGCCGCCCAGCACGACCAGGATGATGCCGGTCAGCAGCGCCGCGCCGGCATGGCTGAGGGCTTCGTCGACCACGGCGCGGATCGCCGCGACCGCGCCGATGCGCCCTGCCGGCACGCCTTCCCCGGACGTGGGCTCCGAAAGCCCCTGTGCCATGCGCCTCCCCCCGTGGTCCCCGGGCGGCGTCGCGGCTTCCCGGCCGGACCGCGCACCTCTACAACTTATTATAACAAGTTTGCCGCGCCCATGCGCAAGGGGCGAGGCAGGATCGCTCCGCTATGCCGCGTGCCCGGCGAACCGCATGAACGCGACGCGCGCGCGACCGTGCCGGCGCTCGTCCAGCGGCTCGAAGCCGTCCGGCGGGTCGCAGCGCTCGCGGTCGCCGGTCTCGACGCAGGCGATGGCGCCGGGCGCGAGCCAGCCCTGGTCGCGCAGCGCGGCGAGCGCGCGCGGCGCAAGCTCCTCGCCCCAGGGGGGATCCATGAAGACGAGCGTCGCGTCGCCGTTTCCCTTGCCGGGCTGCGTGGCGTCGCGGCGCAGGAAGCGCGCGGCGGCGGTCTCGCGCGCGCGCCGGGCATTGCGTTCGGCCAGCGCCAGGGCGCCCTGGTCCGAGTCGAGGAACGTGCAGCGCAGGGCGCCGCGCGACAGCGCCTCGATGCCCATCGCGCCGGAGCCGCAGAAGACGTCGAGCACCACCGCGCCGCGCAGCGGCGATGCCGCGCCGACGCCGAAGCGGTGCTCCAGCACGTCGAAGATCGCCTGGCGCACGCGGTCGGCGGTGGGCCGTATGCGCGCGTCGGCGGGCGGCTCCAGCACGAGGCCGCGATGGCGTCCGGCGACGATGCGCATGGAGCCTTCCCGCCCGTCGCTCAGCGCCGCGGCGGCGCCTTGCCGAACGCGCCGCCGACGAGGTCGCGGAGCGCGCGGGCCGGCACCTCCTCGACCGCGCCGGGCACGAGCTGGCCGAGCTGGAACGCGCCGTAGGAGACGCGGATCAGCCGGTTCACCTCCAGACCGAGATGCGAGAGCACGCGCCGGATCTCGCGGTTCTTGCCCTCGCGCAGCGCCATGGTCAGCCAGACATTGCCGCCCTGGCGACGGTCGATCGCGGTCTCGATCCGGTCGTAGCGCACGCCGTCGATCTCGATCCCCCGGGCGAGCCGCGCGATCGTCGGCGCGTCGGGCGGGTCGCCGAAGGCGCGCACGCGGTAGCGGCGGATCCAGGCGGTGGCGGGCAGCTCGAGATGGCGCTTGAGCTCGCCGTCGTTGGTGAGCAGCAGCAGGCCTTCCGAGCTCCAGTCGAGCCGGCCGATCGGCATCAGCCGCGGCAGCTCGGGCGGCAGAACGTCGTAGATCGTGCGGCGGCCCTCGGGGTCGCGTGCCGCCGTGATGCAGCGGTCGGGCTTGTGGAAGCGGAAGAGCCGCGTGCGCGACGGCGCGGCGAGCGGCACGCCGTCGATCGCGACGACGTCCCCGGCCGCGACGTTGCGCGCCGGCGAGGAGAGGACCTCGCCGTTCACGCTCACGCGCCCCTCTGCGACCAGACGCTCGGCGTCGCGGCGCGAGGCGCGGCCGGAGCGCGCGATCACCTTGGCGACGCGCTCGCCGGGATGCTCTGGGTTCATGGCGCGCGATGTAGCAGAGCGGCGCCCTCGCGGCGAGCGGCATTGACCGCGCCGGCCGCGCGGCGGGAATGTCGCGAACATGGACAGGGCGGATTTCGACGCGGCGACGATGCGCCTCGCGCTCGCCGAGGCGGAGGCGGCGGCGCGCGCGGGCGAGGTGCCGGTGGGCGCGGTGCTTGTCGGGCCGGACGGCGCCGTTCTGGCGCGCGCGCACAACCTGGTCGAGGCGCGGCGCGACCCCACGGCGCATGCCGAGATGCTCGCCATCCGCGAGGCCGCCGCGCAGCTCGGCGCCAAGCGCCTGCCGGGCTGCGCGCTCTACGTCACGCTGGAGCCCTGCGCCATGTGCGCGACCGCGGCGAGCTTCGCGCGGCTGTCGCGCGTGGTCTTCGCCGCCCCCGACCCGAAGGGCGGCGGCGTGCTGCACGGCCCGCGGATCTTCGCGCAGCCGACGTGCCACTGGCGCTGCGAGGTAGAGCAGGGGCCCTTCGCCGAGGAGGCTGGCGAGTCGCTGCGTTCGTTCTTCCGTGCTAGGCGCGAGGGCGGCGGCGCCTAATGCCGATGCCTGCGCCCGGCCGCGGCGCAGGGCGAGTAGACATCGTCGCGAAGGGCGCGCTCCAGCGCCGCTTCGAAACCGAGGGGGTGACGATGGCGACGACGACGAACATCGATGCGGGCTGCATGCCCGCGAAGGCGCTGCGCGCGGCGACGCTGGCACTGCTGGTCTCGGTCCCCGGCCTCGCCCAGGCGCAGGGCATGCCCGGGGGCGCGGCGGCGGGCGAGTCCGTTTCGCGCCCGCGCATGACGCAGGAGCAGCGCGAGGCCGAGCGCCGCCGCTGGCAGGCGATGTCGGCCGAGGAGCGGCAGAAGGCCGTGGAGGAGCGCCGCGCACGGCGCGCCGAGGCGCGCGAGCGCATGACGCCGGAGGAGCGCCAGAGGGCCGATGCGCGGCGCCAGGCGGCGCGCGAGCGCGCGGCGAACATGACGCCGGAGGAGCGCGCGGCCCAGCGCGCGCGGGCGGCGGAGCGTCGCGGCCAGGCCACCGGCCAGGCGACGAACTGACGGCGCCCGGCGCCGGACTCAGGCGGCGGCGAAGAGCTGGATTCCGCCTGAGGCCGGCAGCCGCGTCGCGCGGCCCTGCGAGACGAGGCGGTGGAGATGCGCCACCGCCTCGCCGAGCGCGAGGCCCATGTTGGCGGCGCCGATCTCGCGCCGGAACAGGAGCGGGAAGCAGCCGACGGCGTGGCGCGGCCCCTCGGCGAGCGCCGCTACGATGCGGTCGAGGCGCTCGTCGTGGTGCGCGCGCAGCGCGGCGATGCGGCGATGGATGCCGCGATAGGGCTGGCCATGCGCCGGCAGCACCAGCGTGTCCTCCGGCACGCCGGCGAAGCCGTCGAGCGAGGAGAGGTACTCGCCGAGCGGATCGCCCAGCGGCTCGGTCGCCCAGACCGAGACATTCGGCGAGATGCGCGGCAGCAGGATGTCGCCGCAGGCCAGCGCACCCAGCGCCGGGCACCAGAGGCATGCATGCTCGGGCGAGTGGCCGCGGCCGATGACCACGCGCCATTCATGCGCGCCGATGCGCAGGGACTGCCCCCCGGACAGGCGCACGAAGCGCTGCGGGATCGCCGGCACCATCGAGCGGTAGAAGGAATTCGGCGGTGTCGCGAAGCCCTGGAGCGATGCCTCCGGCACGCCATTGCGACGGTAGAAGGCGAGCTTGTTGGCGATCTCCGCCGCGCCGGCCTCAGGGTGGACGCCGCGCGCGGTCATCCACTCGCCCTGCGTCATCCAGACCTCGGCGTCCCAGCGCGCGGAGAGCCATGTGCCGAGCCCCAGATGGTCGGGATGGAAATGCGTCACCAGGATGCGCGTGACGGGCCGCCCGCCGAGCCCATCGGCGAAGATGCGTTCCCAGGCGGCGCGGGTCTCGTCGAGCCCGAGCCCGCAATCGACGATCGTCCAGCCCTCGCCATCCTCGACGAGCCAGAGGTTGATGTGCTCCGGCGGGAAGGGCACGCGCATGCGCAGCCAGTGGAGGCCCGGCGCCACCTCGCGCAGCGTGCCCTGCGCGGGACCATCCGCCCAGGGATGCTCGAGGCCGTGCGGGTCGCGGCTCACGCCTTGCCGTCCTCGCGCGCGACCGCCCGCCAGCCGATGTCGCGGCGGCAGAAGCCGCCCGGCCAGTCGATCGCGTCGACCGCGGCATAGGCGCGGGCCTGCGCCTCGCGCACGCTGCGCCCCGTTCCGGTGACCGAGAGCACGCGACCGCCGGTCGCAAGCATCTTGTCGCCGGAGGCTGCCGTGCCGGCATGGAAGATCGTGGCGCCGGGCAGCTTCGCCGCTGCCCCGAGGCCGCGTATCTCCGTGCCCTTCTCGTAGGCGCCGGGATAGCCCTTCGCGGCCATCACCACGGTGAGCGCCACGACGTCGCGCCAGCGCAGGTGGAAATTGCGCAGTTCGCCATCCGCCGAGGCGACCAGCGCGGGCAGGATGTCGGACATCAGGCGCGAGACGAGCGCCTGGCATTCGGGGTCGCCGAAGCGGACGTTGAACTCGATCAACCGCGGCCCCGCCGCGCCGATCATCACGCCCGCGAAGAGCACGCCCTTGTAGGGGACGCCATCGGCGCGCATGCCGGCGACGGTCGGGCGCACGATCTCGTCCATTATCCGCGCGGCCATCGCCGCGTCGACGACCGGGGCGGGCGAATAGGCGCCCATGCCGCCGGTGTTGGGTCCGGTGTCTCCGTCGCCGACGCGCTTGTGGTCCTGCGCCGCGCCAAGCGAGATCGCATGCTCGCCGTCGCACAGCGCGAAGAAGCTCGCCTCCTCGCCCTCGAGGAATTCCTCGACCACGATCTCCGCACCCGCCTTGCCGAAGGCGCCGCCGACCATCGCGGCATCGATCGCGGCGATCGCCTCGTCGACGCTGGTCGCGACCACCACGCCCTTGCCCGCGGCGAGGCCGTCGGTCTTGACCACGATCGGCGCGCCGGTCGCGCGGACATGGGCGCGCGCGGCCTCCGGGTCGGTGAAGCGGCGATAGCCCGCGGTGGGAATTCCGTGGCGGGCGCAGAAATCCTTCATCCAGCCCTTCGAGCCCTCGAGCGCCGCCGCCGCCGCCCCTGGCCCGAAGGCCTTGATGCCGGCCGCCGCGAGGCGGTCGACGAGGCCCAGGACGAGCGGCTGCTCCGGCCCGACGACGACGAAGTCGACGGCCTCGGCGCGCGCGAAGGCGACAAGCCCCTCCACGTCGTCGGCGGCGATGGGCACGCACGCGGCCTCGGCCGCGATGCCCGCGTTGCCGGGCGCGCACCAGAGCTTGCGGCACAGGGGCGAGGCGGCGATCGCCCAGCACAGGGCGTGCTCGCGGCCGCCCGAACCAACGACGAGGATCCTCATGCGCGCGCTTCGTCCATTCCGCTTGGAGGGCCGCGGCTTGTATCATGCGCCCCGAAGCGGCAGGAAGCCCATGGCGGAACCGAGGCTAGGCAATCTTCCCGAGATGTCGGTGTCGGAGCTCTCCGGCGCCATCAGGCGGCGGCTCGAATCCGACTTCGAGCGCGTGCGCGTGCGCGGCGAGCTCTCCGGCGTGACGCGCCCGGCCTCCGGCCATGTCTATTTCGCGCTCAAGGACGCCGATTCGCTGATCGACGGCGTGTGCTGGCGCAGCCAGGTCGCGCGGCTGCAGGTGAAGCCCGAGGCGGGGCTGGAGGTGGTCTGCACCGGCCGCGTCACGACCTATGGCGCGCGCTCCAAGTACCAGCTGGTCGTCGACCAGATGGAGATGGCGGGCGAGGGCGCGCTGCTGAAGATGATCGAGGAGCGCCGCCGCCGCCTCGCCGCGGAAGGCCTGTTCGACGCCGGGCGCAAGCGACCGCTGCCCTTCCTGCCGGAGGTGATCGGCGTCGTCACCTCGCCGACCGGCGCGGTCATCCGCGACATCCTGCACCGCCTCGCGGACCGTTTCCCGCGCCGCGTCCTGGTCTGGCCGGTGCCGGTGCAGGGCGCCGACGCGCCCGCGCGCATCGCCGAGGCGATCGCCGGCTTCAACGCGCTCGCGCCGGGCGGCGCGGTGCCGCGCCCGGACCTGCTGATCGTCGCGCGCGGCGGCGGCAGCCTCGAGGACCTGATGGCCTTCAACGAGGAGGTCGTGGTGCGCGCCGCCGCCGCGAGCGCGATCCCGCTGGTATCCGCGGTCGGCCACGAGACGGACACGACGCTGATCGACTTCGCCGCGAGCCAGCGTGCGCCGACGCCGACCGCGGCCGCCGAGCTGGCCGTGCCGGTGCGCCGCGACCTGCTCGCGCGCACCAGCCGCGCCGGCGCGTCGCTGGTGGCGGCGCTCAACCGCCTGTCGCGCGAGCGTCGCGCGCGGCTCGAGGCGCTGGCGCTCGGCCTCGGCGACCCGCGCCGCCTGGTCGAGGAGCGCGCGCAGCGCCTCGACGACCGCGCCGAGCGCCTCGCGCTGGCCATGCGCGGCCTGTCGCGCGCGCGCCGCGCGGCGCTCGGGGAGGCCTTCGCGCGCCTGCCGCATCCGCGCCAGCAGGTGGCGCGCGCGCGCGACCGCGCCGAGGCGCTGGGCGCCCGGCTGGTCGCGCTGCGCGAGGCCGCGCGGCGCCGCGCCGGCGACGACCGCGCGCGCGTCGTCGATCTCTCCGCCCGCGCCGGGCGCCTAGCGCTGCGTCGCGTCGAGGAGGCGCGCGGCGCGCTCGACGGCCGCGCGGCGCTGCTCGAGAGCTTCTCCTGGCAGCGCGTGCTCGAGCGCGGCTTCGTCCTGGTCGCAGACGGCGAGGGCCGTCCGGTGGTCGCGCGCGACGCCGCGATCGCCGCCGGCGCCGTCGAGCTTCGCTTCGCCGACGGTGCCGTCGGCGCGCGCGTCGACCCTGCCACCGGGACCGGGGCCGCGACTGCCCCGGGCAAGCCCGCGCGCGCGCGCCGCGTCGCGCGCAAGGAGCCGTCGGCATGACCGTCCTGCACTCCGTGCCGCGCCGCGCGCTGCTCGCCGGCCTCGCCGCTGCCGCGCTCGACCTGCCATCGGCGCGCGCCGCCGCGCCCGCCGCGTTGCGCGGCAAGGCGACCCAGGGCGGCCTGCTCTTCGCGCGCGCGGAGGCCGGGTCGCGCGTCGCGCTCGACGGACGCGCGCTGCGCGTGTCGCCGGATGGCCGCTTCGTCTTCGGCTTCGGGCGGGAGCATGCGCGCCCGGCCGAGCTCGTGGTCACGCGGCGCGACGGCGCGCGCCAGGCGATGCGAATCGAGGTCGAGACGCGCGCCTTCGACATCCAGCGCATCGACGGCCTGCCGCCGCGCATGGTCGAGCCCTCGGAGCAGGACCTCGCGCGCATCAAGGCCGATTCCGAGGCGATCGCCAGGGCGCGCGCGCGCGACAGCGCCGAGCCGCTCTGGGACATGGAGTGGCGCTGGCCGGTGGTCGGACGCATCAGCGGCGTCTTCGGCAGCCAGCGCATCCTCAACGGCCAGCCGCGTCGGCCGCATTACGGCGTCGACGTCGCGATGCCGACCGGCACCCCGGTCGTCGCGCCGGCGGATGGCGTCGTCAGCCTCGCGCATGCCGACATGTACTTCACCGGCGGCACGGTCATCCTCGACCATGGCCACGGCGTCGGCTCTCTCTACGCGCATCTCTCCGCGGTCGACGTCGCAGAGGGCGCGCGGCTGCGCAGGGGCGAGCGCATCGGCGCGATCGGCGCCACGGGGCGCGCAACCGGCCCGCACCTGCACTGGGGCATGACCTGGTACGCGCTGAACGTCGACCCCGCGCTCGTCGCGCCGCCGATGCCAGCGCCCTGAAGGGCCGGGGCGCGTTCAGCCGCGCCTGCGCGGCAGGCCGAAGAACGCCACCATGTCCGCGAGGATCTGCGCCGACCAGTTGCGCGCGGCAGCGCGCTTCTCCTCGGCCGTGAGCTCGGCGACGAAGGCGGCGTTGGAGAGCCTGCGCTGCGCCATCAGGCGGCTGAGGCCCTCGGCGATCTCCGGGTTGTCGACCATGATCGGCGACATCGCCTCGTGCGAGAGCTCTAGGCCGCAAACTCATAAAAGGATGGCGGTTTTGCGCGAATACTGATTCAAGCTCCCGAAAGGGAGATGGATCATGGCGCGCTACGATCTGACGGATTTCGAGTGGAAGGCGATCCAGCCG
>Ga0169931_10009239_pt1 | contig 14258 bp, 19 predicted proteins | sample Kivu_15m_20L_FD_129675 | JGI IMG/M metagenome (GOLD analysis project Ga0169931, IMG submission 129675) | Freshwater microbial communities from Lake Kivu, Western Province, Rwanda to study Microbial Dark Matter (Phase II) - Kivu_15m_20L... | ecosystem: Environmental > Aquatic > Freshwater > Lake...
CGGCGGCAGCCTGTTCTCCGCCATGCACGGTTCACTGGTGACCAGCTCCCTGGTGCGTGAGACCACCGAGAGCGAGAGCCAGAACTACGGCTACAAGTTCGGCCAGGAGGAGGAGACCTATAACATCGTGGCCGCCCACGGTTACTTCGGTCGCCTGATCTTCCAATACGCCAGCTTCAACAACAGCCGCAGCCTGCACTTCTTCCTGGCCGCCTGGCCCGTGGTTGGCATCTGGTTCACCGCCCTGGGCGTGAGCACGATGGCCTTCAACCTGAACGGCTTCAACTTCAACCAGTCGATCCTCGATGGCCAAGGCCGCGTGGTGAACACCTGGGCTGACGTGCTGAACCGTGCCGGCCTGGGCATGGAAGTGATGCACGAGCGCAACGCTCATAACTTCCCGCTGGACCTGGCAGCAGCAGAAGCGACCCCGGTGGCCCTGAGCGCCCCGGCGATCGGCTGAAGCCAGTCGATAGTTCAGACGGAATCCCTGGAGCCCCCGCGTGAGCGGGGGCTTTTTATTGGCTGGGCTGGTGGCGGATGGCGCCAGAGCTGGTTCTGGAACCTACGGTAAGGGTCATTCCCAGCCCCTCCGCGCAGGATTTTCTGCTGGTGAGGCCGTCTCTGCGCCGAGTTGCCGCCGTGATGACGATCAAGGAGCCCACCGGCCAAGCGAGTCGCTCCATCCTGCTCACCGGTGCAAGCTCAGGGATCGGTTTTCAGGCGGCGACCCTGCTGCTTGCCAGCGGTGACCGTCTCACCCTGCCCTGCAGGGATGCCAGCACCGCCTCTCGTCTGCGCCAATGCCTGATCGGCCCGATTGAAACCCCCACCTGCGATCTGGCTGACCTTGGCAGCATCGAACGCTGCACCCAGGCGCTGCTGGCAGCTGGGCAGCCGATTGACACCCTCATACTCAATGCCGGCCTGCAGTACAGCGGTGGCACCCAGCCCCGCTGGTCGGCCCAGGGGTTTGAGCTCACCGTTGCGGTGAATCATCTGGGCCACCAGGCCCTGTTGCAGCAGGTGTTGCCCTTGCTGCTGCAGAGCAAGGCGCCTCGGCTGGTCGTCACGACATCGGAAGTGCACGATCCCACCACCCCTGGAGGGAGGGTGGGACCCCCTGCTGGCCTCGGGGATCTTGCTGGGCTGCGTCATGGCCCGGGCGCCCTGATGCTGGATGGCAGCGCCAGCTTCAATGCCGAGAAGGCCTACAAGGACAGCAAACTCTGCAACCTGCTGATGGCACGCGAGGTGGAGCGGCGGCTTAGGGACCAGGGCACGCCGCTGCCGGTACTTGCCTGGAGCCCTGGGCTGGTGATCCCGCGCAGCGAGGGCGGATTCTTTCGATACAGCCGCAGCCATAACCCTGTTGGACAGGCTCTGTTCTCCCTGGTGGCCCGCGATCTGCTGCGGCTCACCGAAACTCCCCAGAGAGCTGGAGCCCTGCTGGCAGGCCTGGCAGCCGTGTCAGCGCCGCCAGTCAGCGGTTTCGAGTACTGGAGCAACCGGGTGCTCGGCCCAGGCCGGCTGCGTTTTGAAGTCTGCGAACCCAGTGCCGAGGCTTGTTCAGACACCCTGGCCACCCAGCTTTGGGAGCTCAGCGCATTCCCCCACGGTTGACCGGTCCACCCATATTGGGACCAGCACCTGGGCCAGCTGCCGGCCGCACCCCAGCCCCTGGGGCGCCCACGCCCGGGGTTACTCCAGCACCAGGGGCACCAACGCCTGGGGTGATGGCCCGCACGGCCGGTCGCCCCACGCAGCCCGCCGGAACCCCAGGGGAGGTGCAGTAGATCGCTGCTGCTGGTGCGGCATGGGCTGGCGAGACAACTGTTCGAGCAGCCACGGCTCCGCAGCAGCAGATCGCAAGGGAAGTCAATACACCTGGGAGATGGAGCATGGGATGGGGGGCCCTTGAGTTGGCACCATCCTGATCGAGAGCTCCCCGCGTTTCAACACAGGAGGCTTCGTTGGGAGATGGTGGGCGGGGCCATTGAGGTGTCGGGGCTTCCGTCTGGCTGGCTCGAGTGTCGCCAGGGCTGCTGCTGCTACCACCACGGCCAGGGCCAGCAGGCGCCAAGGGAGACGAAAACGTGAGGGCAGGACCTTTCCCCCCTTGAGCGGCGTTCCGCAGCGCCCGCAGACCATGCGTCCTGCCAGGCTGCGGTCGGCGCGAACGGTCCAGCTGCCGCAGTTGGGACAGGCCATGGTGGGGCCGAAAATGGTGCCGGCTTCATTCTGATTCGCCCGCTCCCAGGCCGTGATCCCACTGCTCAGCAAGCTTGTTTTCTGTGCTGTCGCCCTGTTCATGCTGTTGGAGGCTCCTGCAGCCCTGGCCAGCAGCGATCGGGTGCAGCACTACCTCTGTGGGGGTGAACCGCTCGAGGCCATCGCCTTCAACGGCCCGGTAGATGCGGTTGATATCCCCAACAGCAGCGGAGGCACCCTGCCTGGTGCCTTCCTGGTGCTTCGCTGGCGCAACCAGAATCTGCAGCTGCCGCGTACCAATAACGCCGGCGTTCCCAGCTACACCGACGGCCGCTGGTGGTGGCAGGCCCTCGATCCCGACCACCCCCAATTCGCCCAGCTGCGCGGCGATCTGCAGAACTATCACTGCGAGCCCGATCCATGGGCCTGAGCGCACCAGTCCCGGGGGCCATCCCCCCCTGGCGCCCGCTACTCAAGGCGGCGCAAAGGCAGGAGGGGCGTTCCCCCCATGGTCGCTGGCTGCAGCTGGCCAGCCTCGGGCTGGATGGGGCTCCGCGGGTGCGCACCCTGGTTTTCCGCTGCTGGGCGGACCCCCACAGCCTGGAGCTATTCACCGACGGCCGTAGCTCCAAGGCCCACGAGCTACTGGCCGAGCCACGTCTGGAGCTGTGCTGGCTGCTGCCCAAGGCACGCTGCCAGTTTCGGCTGCGGGGCTTTCGGCTCAGGCTCGATGCCGAGGTTGATGCCCAGGAACGCCGTCGTCGTTGGCACCAACTCGGCCCAGGGGCAAGGGCCATCTGGGGTTGGCCACCGCCTGGAGCGCCCTTTGATCCGTCGGCGGATTTCCCCCTGGAATTGGCCGATGGCACCCCCCTGCCGGACAGCTTCGCCCTGCTGAGGATCCAGATCAGCCAGGTGGAGCTGCTGGAGCTCAAGGGCAATCCCCATTGCCGCCGCCGCTGGCGGGCAGATGACGGCTGGAAGGAGCAGAGGCTCAATCCTTGATCAGCTGGAGTGATCTGCACGGCCCTAGCCTTGACGTCCCAACCCAACGCATGCGCCGCCCCGTGCAGATCTGGCAGCTTTGGGCCTCGGCGGCGGCGTTTTTCGCTGCCCTTACAGCCCTGCTCATCAAAGTTGGGGTGCAGGGGGTTGATGCAGGTATGGCGACCCTGTTCCGCACCCTGGCAGTGGCGACCGTGCTGGCTCTGCTGTTGCTGGCCACCGGCCGGCTGAACTGGCAGGAGCTGCGCCAACTGGCGCCCCTCAGCCTGGCTGCCCTCGCCCTTTCCGGTGTTGCCACCGGTCTGTCGTGGTTCTGCTACACCCGCGCCCTGCAGCTGGGCCCGGTTTCGGGGGTGGCAGCACTGGACAAGCTCAGCGTGGTGCTGATTGCCCTGTTGGCCCTTGTGCTGCTGGGCGAGCAGCTTGAACTTCGGGCCTGGTTGGGGGTGGTGTTGATGGGTGTGGGCGCAGCACTGGTGGCCCTGTTCTGATCGATGAATCTGAGCCCGATTTACTTCCATGGGATGGGCTCCGGTGGCTCGAAAATGGGGAGGACACCTGGCCTCCGCCGGGTGAGTGGCCACGGTTAACACTTCTTTACACTACGCTTCTAAAAAGCATTTCCCCCCCCCTTGAGCGACCTATTGGCTGTCATCTACCTGCTCTGTTTTGCGGCCATTGCCGGCGGGGCCTTCGCCCTGATGACCCAGAATCTTCGGGCGGCCCCATCCTTGGGGTCCTCCCCGGGTGGCGGCACCGGGCCCAGGCGCCATCCAGAAGCCCCTGGCCCAGGGGAGGAGGTGCTTTACCTGGACCTAAGCCGGGAACGCCTGGAAGATCTCTATCATCAGGCGCCTTAGCCCACCAGAGCTGGGCGTTGGGCGTCTCGATAGGGTCAACCCGGTTTGTCAACCAAAGTGGTCCATGACCCTGAAGCTCTACGGCGGCCACCGCAGCCGGGCCTCCATGCCCCGTTGGTATCTAGAGGAAAGGAATATTCCCTACGAGTGGGTTCAGCTGGACATGCAGGCCGGTGAGCACAAATCCGACGCCTATGTCGCGATCAACCCGTTTGCCAAGGTTCCGGCCCTCGTGGATGAATCACTTCAGGCTCCGGGTGGGGAACCACTGCAGCTGTTTGAAAGTGGCGCCATCCTGCTGCATCTGGCCGATCACCACGCCCACGAGTTCACCGGTACTGCCGCCCAGGTGGCGGCCCAGCGCGCTCTGGCAAGCCAGTGGATCCTTTTCGCCAATTCCACCCTGGCTGTGGCCCTGTTTGTTCCGGCTAACCGGGAGAGGGAATTTCCCCAGTTGATGGGGGTGCTGGATGGGCAGCTTGCCGGTGGTCGTTCGCTGCTGTCCGGTCCATGGGGCGATCCGATCTGGAGCGTTGCCGACTGCGCTGTCAATGCCTATCTGGCCTATCTGCCGGTTTTCTTCCCCCAGATCGATCTGGCCCCCTACCCAAACGTCCAGGCCACGATCGCCGCCACCGTTGCCAGGGCCGCCTACCAACGCGGCATGGGCAACATTTGAACCGGCCGGCTCCGGATGCTTTCGCCCAAAGTGTCACCTTCCACTGGCAGGGGCAGCCGCTGGAGCTGCTGGGCGCCAAGGCGGCGTGGGATCCCCAGCGGCAAACCCTGTTCGTGGCGGATCTCCATCTGGGTAAGGCGGAAACCTTCCAGGCCCATGGCATTCCCCTGCCCAGTGATGGGGATGCAGACACCCTCAACGGGCTGCTGGCCCTCTCCCACCAGCTGCTGCCCCAGCAGCTGGTGGTGCTGGGTGACCTGATCCACAGCCGTCTTGGGCTCACCGCTGAACTCCGCTCCAAGCTGGAGGCCCTGCCGGAGCTGCTGGGCTGTCCGCTGCGCCTGATCGGTGGGAACCACGAACTGGGCAGCTGGATCGAAGGTCTGCCCCAGGAGCCATCCCAGGAGCTGGGTCCCTGGTGGCTCAGCCACATCCCCGAGCCGCGGGCCGGTTTCCTCAACCTCTGCGGCCACCTCCATCCCGTGGCCCAGGTGGGGCGTGGGGCAGATCGGCTGCGGCTGCCCTGCTTCAGCTACTGCCAAACCAGTGGCCGGCTTGCCCTGCCAGCCTTCGGGCGCCTGACCGGAGGCCACCGGTGTTCCCGGCGGGAACGGCTCTGGCTGGTGGCGGAAGGGGCCGTTGTCCCCTTTCCAGGCTGAGTGTGGGGGCCCAGCCTCAGGGAAGACGCCCTGGGGCTGGACAATTTGTGCAGGTTCAGTAGCTGTAGTTCGCCACGAACAGGCTGGTGTCGTCGGAGGGCTCCGAACCCGGCTTGTAGGCCCCTCGGCTGGCGGCGCCGTTGGCGCGGGCACGGGCCAACAGGGCCGCCTGGCCAGCCTCCAGGTTGGTGCCGCCCCAGTGCTTGAGGCAGGAGTGCTGCAGGGCGCGGCCGTAGGAGAAACCCAGATGCCAGGGGGCGTAGCCCTGGGCGGCCACCTGGTTGATGGCGTTGAGGCAGAGGCTGGCGTCCTCCTCGCTGAGGCCGCCGCTGAGAAACAGGATGGCTGGCACCGCCGCCGGCACGCTGCGGCGGAGGGTGCGCAGCGTGAATTCCCCCACCTCCTCGGCACTGGCGCGACTGGGGCAATCGGCGCCGGCGGTGGTCATGGAGGGCTTGAGCAGGCTGCCTTCCAGAAACAAGCCGTTCAACGCCAGCGCCTCGTAGGTGGTGCGCAGCACCCACTCCTGCACCGAGGCGGTGGTGGCGATGTCGTGGTCACCATCCATAAGGATCTCCGGCTCCACGATCGGCACCAGCCCCTGCTCCTGCACCGTGCGGGCGTAGCGGGCCAGGCCCCAGGCGTTCTCTCGCACCGCCAGCTCTGAGGGGGCGCCACTGGCACTGATGCGCAGCACCGCCCGCCACTTGGCGAAACGGGCCCCCCGTTTGTAGTAGCGGGCAGCGCGCTCGGCCAGGCCCTTGAGGCCCGTGCACCAGCTCTCCCCGGGTACCCCCCCGGCCAGGGGCTCCACCCCCTGGTCCACCTTGATGCCGGGGATGATGCCCTGCTGCTGGAACAGCTCCACGAGCGGCGGTCCGCTGCGGCCTTCCGCATCCACGCTGTCCTGGAAGAGGGTTTCCTCAAACAGGATCACCCCCGAGATGTGTTCGTTGAGGCCCGCGGTGGTGGCCAGCAGGCTGCGGTAGGCGCGGCGATGCTCCTCGCCGTTCTCCAGACCGATCGAGTCAAAGCGTTTGCCGATCGTGCCGGTGGATTCATCCGCCGCCAGCAGGCCGGTGCCCGGTGCAGCCAGCGCAGCGGCTGTGGCCGCCAGATCATCGCGAAATTCATCCAGGGCCATAGCCGAAGCCGCGCTGCTATCCCCTGCCTAAAGCCGCCACGGCCAGTCGTCAACGCATGCTGGGCCAGCCCTGCTCGATGCGCCGGCAAATCCCAGTTGGAAGGATGGGAAGGCGTACTCTTGCCGCAGTCATTGGGCGGGCAACAGGCATTGGGCGGGAGTCGTCTTGCCAACCTCCGGGGCGCCGGAGAGATCAACGGCCTGAGGGGTCAGGTCACGGCGGAGCCTGAGCTCCAGCCAGTACCGCATCCAACCCCAGCAACTTTCTCCCTGACGATGAACCACCCAGCTGCGTCAAACGGGGATGGCTGATGAGATCGATTACCGCGAGTGCCCGGGTGGCATTTCACCCTGGCCGTATCTGGTCGCTCTGGTGGTGGCACTCCTGCTCAGTGTGGGGCTTCGGCTGCGCATCATCGAGCATGTGCTGAGGGTGCAGCACAGCAGCCACTGGATGATGGTGCTTATTCAGCGAAGCCTGCTGGTGCTGTTTGCGGCCTTGTTGCTGGCGTTCTGTGGGCTGTTTCTGCTGCGGGTGATTCCAGGTTGTAGGCGGGGAGAGGTTCCATCTAGGATGCAACTGGGTCTGCTGGTGCAGCTGGCCTCGGGCATGGGCGCGGCAAATCTGCTCTCTGAGAATCTGGCTATCTATAGGGAGAATCTGTCCTCCTACACGTTGTTGACAGATGCATTCATGCTCTACCTGAGTATCAGCCTGATCTTTCTTTTCTGGTATTGGTTCGTTGACAATCCACTGCGCCGTTCTGGCCTGCTCTGGGAGCAGCAGCAGGCGGATCCCGTTGGTTTGAGCACTCCCTACGGCATCGTGTTTCCTGAGGAAACCCTGGAGCGCGAGGTTTTGCGTTCGGACCGGTGGCAGCCGGGCTTTGTGGATTACGTCTATTTCTCGATCCTGAGCAGTAATTGCTTTGGGCCGCCGGAGGGGCACCTGCTGGTGGGGCGGCCGATCAAGCTGCTGCACATTGCTCACAGCCTCGCCATGATCACCGTCTTTATTGTAATTCTGGCCAGGGCGATCAACACCCTTGCCTGACGGTGTAGCAAGCTGCCTCTGCGAGCCAGTGGATCACACTCTTTGCTTTTGCAATCGCTGGAGCTCCGCTGGCACGCTCTCCTGAAGGCAGCCATTCTGCTCCCCGCAGCCCTGTCGGGAAACTCTGATTAGGCTGTCGATATTGGGTTCGTAGGCGTCCGATGCGCACCGCCAGCTTCGCCAACGGCGACTCCATGCCCCTGCTGGGGCTGGGCACCTGGAAAGCGTCGCCGGGGGAGGTGGGGGCCGCGGTGCGCGAAGCGATCCGGCTCGGCTACCGCCACATCGACTGCGCCAGTGTCTACGCCAACGAGCCGGAGGTGGGCGAGGCGATCAAAGGCGCGATCGACGCCGGAGAGGTGTGCCGAGAGGAGCTGTGGATCACCTCCAAGCTCTGGTGCAATGCCCACGGGCGGGCAAACGTGGAACCGGCCCTGCGCCGCACCCTGGCCGATCTGGGCCTGGATTGGCTGGATCTCTACCTGGTGCACTGGCCGGTACCGATCAGGCCCGGCGTGGCTTTTCCCGGCAGCGGCGCCGATCTGCTGCCCCCGGAGGCAATGCCGCTGAGCGATACATGGGAAGGCATGGAAGCCGTGCGGGATGTCGGCTTGACGCGCCACATCGGCGTGAGCAACTTTTCGAGCCGCAAGCTGAACGACCTACTGGCCCACTGCCGGATCAGGCCGGAGGTGAACCAGGTGGAGCGGCACCCCCTGCTGCAGCAGCCGGTTTTGCTGGCCGACTGCACGGCTGCGGGAGTGCACATCACCGCCTACTCACCGCTTGGCTCCGGCGACCGGCCGGCCGCCCTGAAGGGCGGCGATGAGCCGGTGCTGCTCGACAACCCCGTGATCGGGGCAATCGCGGCGGAGCATGGCTGCAGCGCCGCCCAGGTGCTGATCGCCTGGCAGCTGCAGGGCGGCATCTCCACCATTCCCAAATCGGTGAGCCCGGCACGGTTGCGCGAGAACCTGGCTGCAGCTGAGCTCCAGCTCACGCCATCGGATCTGGAGCGGATCGCCAGCCTGGATCAGCATCTGCGCCTGGTGGATGGATCCTTCTGGCTGCTGGAGGGCGGCCCCTGGACGCTGCAGGATCTGTGGGATAGCCCATGACCATGCGGACCATGCTTTGCGTCGCATCGGTGACGTCCGGGTATCGTTCCACCCGGCCGGGCTGGCTGCAGCATCGGCGGGAAGACCAGACCTTGGACAGCCTGGTGCTGTGCAGCACCGTTCAAGTCAGGACGGTCGAGAGCGTCTCGCTACCTTTGGCTTGAACACGTCTGCACTGCGGGCCCTGCATGGCTTACACCGGTGGCGATCTGATCGTTGACTTTCTCGATCTTCAGGAGATCCCATACGTCTTTGGTTCTGTCGCAAGTCTGGGCCGCACCAGGATGTAAACGAATGCGAGATCGGGCCAGCTGGGCATGGGGAGTCCGTGCAAGAGCTTGGGCTCATCTCAGAATGCGAACACCTTCAAACTGGGCAAATGCCGGATCCGTGCTTGCCAGCACAAGGTTGTCCGAGCTGGCCTGGGCCGCCAGCAGGCGATCAAAGGGATCCCGGTGCGACACCCCCCACAGGCCGGCCTGCCGGGCCACGGCAGCGCTGATCGGCAGATCGACCGCCGCCAGGCGGTGCAGGGCCAAGGCGTAGTTCTCGACAACGGCTCTGGCCTGTGGCAGCTTGCCGAGCCGCCACTTGGTGGTGATCTCCCAGGCGGAGGCGGCGCTCACAACCAGCGCGTTGTCGCTGTTCTCCAGGGCGTCGCGCAATTCAGGCGAGAGCTTCTGAGGCTCCAGCAGGGCCCAGAGGAGCACGTGGGTGTCGAGCAGCAGCTTCATCAGCCCCAGCGCTCCAGTTCGTCGTCGGGCAAGGGCTCGAAGAACGCCTCATCCACGCTGCCCTTGAGGAAGCCGAGCTGGCGGCGCGGGCTGGGATCCAGCGGCACCAGCTGGGCGATGGGCCTGCCATGGCGGGCCAGCACGATGCGCTCGCCGGCCTCCACCCTGGCAAGCAGCGCCGAAAGGTGCGTCTTGGCCTCCTGAACATTGACGCAGCGCTGCGGGGGGCCAGGCGTATCGGTGGCGGAGGCACTCTGCAAGATAGACATAATCTAGTCTGACTGACCTGGTCAGGCTAGCTATCCCATGCCCCTGCCTCCCGGCAGTCTGCTGGAGCTCACCCCCCAGGGGCTCTACTGCCCGGCCGCGGCGGCCTGGATCGATCCCTGGCGCCCCGTTCCGCGGGCACTGATCAGCCATGCCCACGCCGACCATGCCCGGCCCGGCTCCGGCGAGTACTGGGCGGTAGGCGCCAGCGAGATGGTCCTGCGCAGGCGGCTCGGAGCCGCGATCAACCTGATCCCCGTCGATTACGGCGCCCCGCATCGAATCGGTGAGGCCCGGGTGTCGTTTCACAGCGCCGGCCACGTGCTCGGCAGCGCCCAGATCCGGCTGGAGGCGGGCGGCGAAAGCTGGCTGGTGAGTGGCGACTACAAGCGCTGCACCGATCCCAGCTGCGCGCCTTTTGAGCCGGTGGCGGCCGATGTGTTCATCACCGAGGCCACCTTCGGCCTGCCGATCTACCGCTGGCAGAGCGGCTCGGCGGTGGCCGCCGAGATCCTGCAGTGGTGGCAGGGGGCCCCCGAGCGGCCCTCGATCCTGTTTGCCTATGCCTTCGGCAAGGCCCAGCGGCTGCTGGCGGAGCTGGACACGATCGGTGTCACCGACGAAATCCTTTTGCACGGCGCCGTGGAGGCGCTGATGCCTGCCTATCGGGAGGCTGGGGTGCAGCTGCCGCCCACCCGGCCGGTGAGCTCGCTTGCCAAGGGGGAATCCCTCGTGGGCCGCCTGGTGATTGCGCCGCCTTCGGCCCACCGATCGGTGTGGATGAAGCGGTTCAAGCTGCCGCAGACGGCGTTTGTGAGCGGCTGGATGGCCGTGAGGGGCGCCCGCCGCCGCCGCGGCTATGAGCGCGGCTTCGTGATGAGCGACCACGCCGACTGGCCCGGGCTGATCGAGAGCGCGCGCCAGAGCGGCGCCCGCCAGGTGTATGTGACCCACGGAAACAGCGACGGGCTGGCCCGCTACCTGCGCGAGGTGGAGGGCATCAGCGCCGAACCGCTGGAGGGCGACTTCGCCAGGGAGCGGGGGGATGACCAGGCCGCCGCCTCTGATGGCGCCTTCGAGCAGGCCTGATCTCCACCATGCGCCGGTTCGCAGCTCTCTACGGCAACCTCGATGCCAGCCGCGGCACCGGCGCGAGGGTGAAGGCGCTGGTTGCCTACTTCGCGGAGGCTGATGCCGCCGATGGGGCCTGGGCCCTGCACGTGCTGCTCGGCAAGCAGGGCAAGCGGCTGATCACCGGGAGGCGCCTGCGCCAGATCTGCCTGGAGGGTTCGCCGCTGCCGGAGTGGTTGTTCGACGACTGCTACGCCCATGTGGGCGATTCGGCCGAAACGATCGCCCTGCTCTGGCGCCAGGTGGCGCCCGGGAGTGGCGATCCAGCTGAAAACTTCGAAGGGCAGGAGGCATTGGCCGCCGAACCCCTCCACCACTGGATGGAGCAGCTGCTGCCGGCCGCCGCTGCCCTGGAGGGGGCCGAACAGGCCGAGGCGGTGCGGCGACTCTGGCGGGGCCTGGAGGCCGGCGAGTTGCTGGTGGCCAACAAGCTGCTCACCGGTGGGTTGCGGGTGGGAGTGGGCCAGGGGCTGGTGCTGCGCGCCCTGGCCGAGCTCAGCGGCCTGGAGGAAGCGCTGCTGCAGCACCGGCTGATGGGGGGCTTCCGGCCCGGTGCCGCCGCCTACCGGGCCCTGCTCATCCCGGCCGGGGAGTCCGAAGCCGTGCCCAGCCGCCCCTACCCGTTTTTCCTGGCTTCGCCGCTGGAGCAGCCGCCTGCCGGGCCTGCCACCGCCTGGCTTGTGGAATGGAAATTCGACGGCATCCGCGGTCAGCTGATCCATCGCAGCGGCCAGACCTTTCTCTGGAGCCGGGGCGAAGAGCTGATCGGTGCCGCCTTTCCCGAATTGATCAGCTTCGGTCAAGCCCTGCCCAACGGCACCGTGCTCGATGGCGAGATCCTGGTGTGGCCCGCCGGAACCACCCAGCCGGCGTCCTTCTCCGCGCTGCAGCGGCGCCTGGGCCGCAAGGCACCGGGCAAGCAACTGCTGGCGGAATGTCCGGCGAGCTTCGTGGCCTACGACCTGCTCGAGCAGGAAGGCCACGACCTGCGCAGCCAGCCCCTGAGCCGGCGCCGCGCCGCCCTGGAGGATCTGGTGCAACAGGCACGGGAGGCGGCCACCACGCCCGATGCCGAGCTCCTGCGCCTGTCACCCCGGCTCGTGATCGATCACTGGGAGCAGCTGGAGCCCCTGCGCCAGCGGGCCCACACCGCCGCTGCCGAGGGGTTGATGCTCAAGGATCTGGCGTCGCCCTATCTGGCCGGCCGCAAGCGGGGATCCTGGTGGAAGCACAAGCGCGATCCCTACAGCCTGGATGCGGTGCTGCTCTACGCCCAGGCCGGCAGCGGTCGCCGCGCCAACCTGTTCACTGACTACACCTTCGGCCTCTGGGATCGCCCACCTGGGCCCGATGGCGCAGGGAAACTGGTGAGCTTCGCCAAGGCTTACTCCGGCCTCGAGGACAGCGAGATCACGGCGCTTGACCGCTGGATCCGCAGCCACACCACCGAGCGCTTCGGGCCGGTGCGGGCGGTGGAGCCTCTCCAGGTGTTTGAGCTGGCCTTTGAGGGCATCCAGCGTTCGAGCCGCCACAGGAGCGGCATCGCCGTGCGCTTTCCCCGCATCTCCCGCTGGCGCCGCGACAAGCCGGCCGCCGAAGCCGACACATTGGTAAGCGCCCTGGCGCTGCTGGAGGAGTGAGGGATGGCAGGGCCAGCGAGCTGAAGCGCTGATCCGCAGATGGTCAGCTCAGTAAAGGATCCACACACTCAAGGCCCTACGGGGCTCTGTTGGTGAAGGGCCAAAGCAGAAGGTGATTGATCTGGAGCTCCGAGCATCCATACGGGCTGTATCTCAGCATGCTCATCACGCTTTAGACGGGGAGATGAACACTGCTTATAGCAATGCAGAGTTGCGATCCAAAGAGTAGCTAAAATGAGTAAGCCGATCGAGCTCTATTAGAATGACAAAGCCTAGTTCTACAAGCCGTCAGCTATGGACTCACTCGAAGATGTTGTCAATAAGTCTACCCCGGCGCATCACGCCAGGGATTGAGCACCTCCACACCCGTTGGCAGGAAGTCGCCCACGTTGCGAGTCACCACCACCATCGCGTGCACCAGAGCCGTGGCTGCGATCAGTCCGTCACGCAGCGGGCGGGGATCGGGCCCATGCAGCGCAGCGCTGCAGCGCGCCACGGCCTCATCTATAGGCAGGATGCGCCCGGCAAAAGAGGGCACCACCTTTTGATCCAGCCATTGGCGCAGCAGCTGGCCCTGGCGCGGATCGCGGTGTTGCTTCAGGCGTACGCCCAACTCCAGCTCGTGAAGCGACACCACCGAAAGGAACAAAGCCGCGGGATCGGCCTGCTCGGCCCACGCCACCACACCCGGATCAGCCTTGCCACTACCAGCCCGGCGCAGCTCTGAAACCACATTGGTGTCGAGCAGAAACATGCCAGATCAATCGAGCTCGGCGGGCTGGGCCAGCTCACGGCTGGAGGGAATGGCGAGCTCCACGTCGTCGGCCATGGCCAACAGGTCCACTAGCGAACGCTGTTCCCCGCTGAGGCGGCGGTAATCGTCGATCGAAAGCAGCACGTGGGCCGGCCGGCCGCGGTCGGTGATGAACACCGGACCCGCCTGGGCTGCTCGCTTGGCGCCGGCGGCGTCCTGGTTGAACTCGCGGCTGCTGATCGTGGTGGCCATCTGCCGCCTCCCATCGGCTGCACCAACAGTAGCAACGTTGCTAGGTTTTGCGGGCAACGGGCGATCGCAGTGGTCAAGGCCAGGCAGGCCGATCTCCCAAACGAGCTTCTGGCCCCGATCGAAGCCTGGTTCGCCCAGCAGGGCTGGATGCCGATGCCGTTCCAGCGCCAGGCCTGGGCCGCCTACCTGGGCGGCGAGAGCGGCCTGATCCAGGTGCCCACCGGCTCCGGCAAGACCTACGCCGCCGTGATGGGCCCAATCGCCGAGATGCTGGCTGAGCCCAGCCCCGGCCTTGGCCTGCGCCTGCTCTATCTCACGCCCCTGCGGGCCCTCAGCCGCGATCTGGCCCTGGCGATCGAAGCACCGATCGAAGCGATGGCCTGGCCTCTCCGCGTCGCGATCCGCAACGGCGACACCCCCAGCCATGCGCGCACCAAACAGTTGCGCATGCCGCCCCAGATCCTGATCACCACGCCCGAATCGCTCAGCCTGCTGCTGGCCAACTCCAAGGCGCCGGAGCTGTTCGGCGCGCTGCAGGCGGTGGTGCTCGACGAGTGGCACGAGCTGATGGGCAGCAAGCGCGGCGTGCAGGCCGAGCTCTGCCTCAGCTGGCTGCGGGGGCTGCGGCCGGGACTGCGCACCTGGGCGATCAGCGCCACGATCGGCAACCTCCAGGAGGCGGCCCGCGCGGCGGTGGGCGTAGGTGGTGACCTGGGGGCGGCAGGCCGCACCAAGCCGCGCATCATCACC
>Ga0169931_10009240_pt1 | contig 14258 bp, 11 predicted proteins | sample Kivu_15m_20L_FD_129675 | JGI IMG/M metagenome (GOLD analysis project Ga0169931, IMG submission 129675) | Freshwater microbial communities from Lake Kivu, Western Province, Rwanda to study Microbial Dark Matter (Phase II) - Kivu_15m_20L... | ecosystem: Environmental > Aquatic > Freshwater > Lake...
ATTGGACAGTCTCAATGGCTTCTTGCGCTTTCTGTCGCAGATGTTTTTTTTCCATGCTGATAAACCATTGAGAAGTCGTACGATAAATGAGAGGAGCTTTTGATCGCCAAGAATGAGGGTAACTATGAACGACTCTGCCTTCCTTCATAAGGGCGCCTGCCTGCTGAAGAGCTTCAAGAATGGCTTTATCTGCTTTAAAAATATGCTGACCAGCAAACAGCGGGACATGATCGTAATAGGAGCCATCTTCCGCCACTGTTTCTGGAACCTCAATGCCGTGAATCTTGCAGACATCGAAATCTTCCAGTCCGTGCCCCGGCGCCGTATGGACAAAACCGGTTCCTGCCTCGGTGGTCACGTGGTCACCCGCAATAAGCGGAACGGGAAAATCGTATCCCTGTTGATGAAGCGGATGACGTACTTGTGAGCCTACGAGATCAGGTCCTTTGAGAGTATCAAGAAAAGTAAATTTTTTAATCCCAACACTTTCTGCAAAAGAAGACATCAGCTCTGTTGCAATTAAAACTTTTTCACCTCGAATAGCCTGAGAGTCTTCTGTGATTTCCTCTATTTGGTAAAGCCCATAGGAAATCTCATGACCATAGGAAACAGCGCGGTTTCCGGGAAGCGTCCAGGGCGTCGTCGTCCAGATGATCACAGAAGCACCCGTCAGAGCGGGAATCGATGACGTCACAACAGGAAAGCGGACGTAGACAAAAAGAGAGGGTTTATCCTCATATTCGACTTCTGCTTCAGCCAGGGCTGTTTTTTCAACAACAGACCAAAGGACAGGCTTGATCCCTCTATACAAACTGCCATCTTCCAGAAAGTCCAGAAGCTTTTCAATGATCGCGGCTTCTGCGGCATAATCCATGGTCAGATAAGGATGATCCCAATCCCATAATAACCCCAGACGCTTGAATTCTTCCCGCTGGATATCAACCCATTTTGCGGCAAAATCCCGACACTCTGCCCGAAATTCCGCCAATGAAACTTCTTCTTTCGATTTCCCTTTGGCACGATAGGCCTCTTCAACTTTCCATTCAATGGGAAGCCCATGACAATCCCATCCCGGAACCATGGGACTGTCTTTTCCCAGAAGTTGTTGGATACGGATTACGATATCCTTCAAAATAAAGTTAAAGGCATGTCCGACGTGAATGTGCCCATTGGCATAGGGGGGGCCCACATGCAAAATGAATTTTTCACGCCCTTTGGCTTTTTCTCTCAAGCGGTTATAAACTCTTTTCTCTTGCCAATATTTCAGAATTTGAGGTTCCCGTTCCCGCAGGTTTGCTTTCATGGCAAAGGGCGTTTGGGGAAGAAAAAGCGTGTTTTTGTAATCAGTCATTGGCATCAGGCTCTTTATTATAAAACTTGAGGAATACCTTTTTGCTTACACCAACTTTGCAAAATGTTCCACTGGCTTATTGCGCAAGTGTAGTCAAATGTTTAAATTCTTGATAGTCTCAACTTTAAATTAAACAATGGGGGCATTTCTTCATAATGGATGGTTTTGAATTAAATCGCATGCTTGCAGCGGCGCTTTTGGCGCTTCTCCTTGGAATGCTGGTCTCAAAACTTTCCGATGAACTTGTTTCTCCCCGTTATCTTGCAACAGATGCCTATCCTATCGAGGTTACTCAAGAAGAAACATCTCCTGCCGCCTTAACCCAGGAAGAAGCCAAAACTGAGCCTATCGAACCTCTTCTCGCCTCTGCTAATATTGAGCATGGACAAGATGTTGCAAAAAAATGCCTTCAGTGTCATACACTCGAAAAAGGGGGTGCCAATAAAGTCGGCCCCAACTTATGGGGAATTGTGGGAAACAAAGTGGCTCATTTGGAGAGTTACGCCTATTCCAGTGCTTTCAAGGGGCATGGGGGTATTTGGACTTATGGGGAATTGAACGATTATCTTTACCACCCGCAAAAACATATCCCGGGAACTAAAATGGCTTTTGCAGGAATAAAAAAGACCCAGGATCGTGCTGATCTTATTGCATATTTAAGAACTTTAGGAGATTCTCCTCTCGCGTTACCAAAATCTTAAGTCATAGGTGAATATGTGTTGAGCTTTTTAAAATGTCTTTTCTTCAGTTTAGGTTTAGGCGTTGTCTCTTTTTTTGCTATTGCTGAGGATAGCTCTGAACCACTCCAGGGCGTAGCGATTTATGGAGATGTTAAATATCCTAAAAATTTTAAGCATTTTGACTACGTCAATCCTCAAGCTCCCAAAGGGGGAATACTTCGCAGGGAAGCCGCCGGCACATTTGACTCGTTTAATCCTTTTGTGATCAAGGGGCAAGCCGCAGTAGGGATTCAAGAACTTGTTTATGCCAGTCTTACCGCTCGTTCCTATGATGAGCCAGGGTCTTGTTATGGTTATCTGGCGGAATCCATAGAGATTTCTCCTGATCGTACGTGGATTATTTTCAATCTTAGATCTGAGGCGACATTTCATGATGGAACGCCCATCCGTGCAGAAGACGTCCTCTACAGTTTTAATATGCTTATCACTAAAGGTGTTCCTTTCTATAAAGGATATTATAAAGCAGTGAGAAAAATCGAAGCGCTCAATGATTTAAAGGTAAAATTTACTTTGGACTCAAGCGCCAGTCGAGAACTTGCCGTTATCCTGGGACAATTCCCTGTTTTTTCAAAATCCTTTACAGAAAAACATGGGTTTGAAAAATCGGACTTATCCCCCCCTTTGGGCAGCGGCCCCTATAAAATTGGAGACTTCAAAGCTGGGAAGTACCTTACTTATGATCGCATCAAAAACTGGTGGGGAGAAAAGATTCCCGTTAATAGGGGGCGATATAATTTTGATCATCTGCGTTTTGATTATTTTCGTGACCCTAATATTGCTTTTGAAGCTTTCAAAAGTCATAGTTTTGATTTTCATATAGAAAACGTCGCCAAGAATTGGGCAACGGGCTATGATTTTCCTGCTTTTAAGAAAGGAAAAGTTTTTAGGGAAGAAACCATAGATCGAGATCCTGCCCCCATGCAGGGCTTTCTGTACAATACTCGCCGACCTCTTTTTCAGGATCGAAAAGTGCGCGAAGCTTTGGCTTACGCTTTGGATTTTGAGTGGATGAATCAACATCTCTTCCATAATGCCTATCGACGCACCCAAAGCTATTTCCAGCGGTCAGATCTTGCTTCTTCAGGACTTCCTCAGGGCGAAGAACTCAAGATTTTAGAACCCTATCGCGATCAATTACCGCCAGAAGTTTTTTCCAATCCCTTTGTTCTTCCTTCTACAAATAAGCCTTCAAGTTTAAGACTGAACCTTGAAAAAGCAAAACAAATCCTGAAAGAAGCAGGTTGGCAAGTTCAAAAGAATATTTTGGTCAATGTAAAGACCGGGAAACCTTTTGTGTTTGAAATTCTTTTGGGACAACCTTCTCTTGAACGTATTATTCAGGGATTGATCAACAATCTTAAACGATTGGGAATTGAAGCTCGCGTGCGCACTGTTGATTCTGCACAATATCTTCAGCGTGTGGAAAATTATGATTTTGATATGATTTCAGCGGTCATTCCGCAATCTTCCACACCGGGGAATGAACAGCGAGAATTCTGGCTTTCCAGTCAGGTGAATATCGTCGGTGGGTTCAATTGGGCAGGCGTTAAAAGTCCTGTCGTGGATCAGTTGGTCAACCTTGTGATTGATGCGCCTGACAGAGAAAGTCTTAACCAGCGCGTTCACGCCCTTGACCGTGTCTTGTTGTGGGGATATTACGTTATTCCTGGCTGGCATATTATTGGAACGCGTGTGGTCTATTGGCTTCCGCTCAAACATCCAGCTACGCTACCTTCTTATGGGATTGACCTGATGTGTTGGTGGATGGATAGGGAAACAACTTCTTGAAAGCGCCTGTTTTATGCTGACCTACGCTGTTCGACGCTTATTGCTGATGATTCCTACACTCTTTGGAATATTGCTTGTTAATTTTATGATTATTCAAGCCGCGCCCGGCGGCCCCATTGAACAAATGATTGCCAAACTTAGGGGAACAGCCGTTGAAGCAACCGCCCGCATTTCCGGAGCAGAAGGTGACGGGTTTCAGGGCAACAGTATGATTGATCATGGTGCCTCTTCAAATTTTGAATCCAAATACCGCGGCGCCCGCGGTCTCGACCCCGAATTCATTGCAAAGCTTGAAAAAATGTATGGCTTTGATCAACCAGCCTATATTCGCTTTGGCAAAATGATTAAGAACTATCTGACATTCAATTTTGGAGACAGTTATTTCAGAGATATTTCTGTAGCAAAACTGATTGCAGAGAAACTTCCTGTTTCTATTTCTCTGGGGTTATGGTCAACACTTCTTATTTATTGTATTTCGATTCCCTTGGGGATTCGCAAGGCGGTCACGGATGGAGAGCGCTTCGACATTTGGACAAGCTGGGTCATCATTGTGGGATACGCGATCCCCAGTTTCCTCTTTGCTATTTTTCTGATTGTTTTTCTGGCGGGGGGCAGCTTTTTGCAAATCTTTCCCTTGCGAGGGCTTGCTTCAGATAACTGGGCGACGTTTTCGTGGCCTCATAAAATTTCTGATTATTTCTGGCACATTACACTTCCTGTCTTTGCCAATGTTATTAGCGGATTTGCAAGTCTGACATTACTGACAAAAAACTCTTTCCTGGAAGAAATTAACAAGCAGTATGTCTTGACAGCGCGGGCAAAAGGACTTTCTGAACGACGCGTCCTCTATGGTCATGTTTTCCGAAATGCAATGCTGATTGTTGTGTCAGGCTTTCCTGCCGCTTTTATCCATATCTTTTTTACAAGCTCTCTCTTGATCGAGGTTATTTTTTCTCTGGATGGTCTGGGATTATTGGGATTTGAATCAGCTATTTCCCGCGATTATCCCGTTGTGTTTGGAACGCTTTTTATTTTTACGCTCATCGGTCTACTGATTCATTTTTTGGGAGATTTGACTTATATGTTCATTGATCCACGCATCGATTTTGAGAAAAGAGAAGGGTAGAAATATGGCTTTGAGTCCGCTGACACGTCGTCGCTGGCAATACTTTAAAACAAACCGCCGCGGCTATATATCCTTGTGGATTTTCTGTATTCTGTTTTTTTTGACGCTGGGTGCCGAGCTCATTTCCAATGATAATCCGCTCATGATTTCTTATGAGGGGCGGTGGTATTTCCCTGTTTTCAAGATTTATCCAGAAACAACCTTTGGGGGAGATTTTGAAACAGAAGCAGACTACCGGGACCCCTATATCAAGGAACGTTTGGAAACCCATGGCTGGATTCTTTGGCCACCCCGACGGTATAGCTATAGTACTGTGAATTATGATCTTCCAGTTCCAGCTCCCTCTTCTCCTACATGGGAAAACCTTTTGGGAACAGATGATCAGGGGCGCGACGTGCTGGCACGTCTCATTTATGGATTCCGCATTTCAGTATTATTTGGTCTTGTCCTTACCTTGGGCAGTTCCGTAATCGGAGTTATTGCGGGGGGTGTGCAGGGATACTTTGGCGGTAAAATCGATTTATTTTTCCAGCGTTTTATTGAAATCTGGTCAGGACTGCCAACCCTTTATCTACTGATTATTTTGGGAAGTCTGGTTCAGCCCAATTTCTGGTGGCTTTTGGGTCTCATGTTAATGTTTAGCTGGATGGCGTTGGTGAGCCTGGTACGTGCAGAATTTTTGCGTGCGCGTAATTTGGATTATGTGCGCGCGGCTCGTGCTCTTGGGCTTTCAACTCCCAAAATCATGTTTCGCCATATCCTGCCCAATGCCATGGTGGCGACACTGACTTATCTGCCTTTTATTCTGAACAGCGCCATTACCACGCTTACCTCTCTTGATTTTTTGGGTTTTGGATTGCCGCCCGGTTCTCCTTCCCTGGGTGAAATGCTGGCGCAAGGTAAAAATAATCTACAGGCTCCGTGGCTGGGTCTTGTCTCTTTCTTTAGCGTAGGGCTTACGCTGAGCCTGCTTATTTTTGTTGGTGAAGGTGTGCGCGATGCCTTTGATCCCAGAAAGATACGACGTTGACAAAAAATCCTCTTTTATCTGTTGAAAATTTAAACATTGCTTTTGGCGATACACTTGTTGTGAAAGAAATCTCATTTGATATCCAGCCTGGACAAACATTTGCCCTGGTAGGCGAGAGCGGCTCTGGAAAATCAGTCAGCGCTCTTTCAATTCTGAAACTCCTTCCCTATCCATTCGCTTCTCATCCTCAAGGGAAAATTCTGTTTGACAACCATGATTTGCTTAAAAGCAATGATAAAGAAATTCGACAGGTTCGGGGAAAGCGCATTTCGATGGTTTTCCAGGAACCCATGACATCACTCAATCCCTTGCATACAGTAGAAAAACAGATCAGGGAAGTTTTTGAACTGCATTCAGGAACGTCGTCACACACCCAGATTCTTGATTTGCTGAAACTAGTGCAATTAAAAGACCCTGAACAAAAATGCCAAGCTTATCCTCATCAACTTTCGGGGGGTGAGCGACAACGCGTCATGATTGCCATGGCGCTGGCGGGTCAACCGGATTTGCTGATTGCCGATGAGCCAACCACCGCTCTTGATGTGACAACACAAGCAGAAATTTTGAAATTATTGAGTGACTTGCAAAAAAAATTTGGCATGGCACTGTTGTTGATCACCCATGATTTGGGAATTGTACGCAAGATGGCCCAGAAAGTGGCTGTCATGGAAAAAAGTGTTATTGTTGAAGCGGGAACTGTCAAGGATATTTTTATAAAGCCTTCTCATCCCTATACTCAACGTCTTCTTTCCTCAGAACCCCAGGGTACAGCGGATCTCTTACCAAAAGAATCTTCCATTCTGATGGAAGTTCAAAATCTTTCTGTCCATTTCCCTCTTAAAAAGGGGCTTTTTCGAAGGACAACAGGTTACACAAAGGCCGTTAATGAGATCAGTCTTTCCCTTCGACATGCAGAGACGTTGGGGATTGTCGGAGAGAGTGGTTCCGGAAAGACAACTCTAGCGCTGGCTATTTTGCGCCTTATTGCGTCCCAAGGAGAAATCAGTCTTGAGGGACATCGGCTTGATAAACTTTCCAGCACAGAGATACGTCCCCTCCGCAAAAAAATGCAAATCGTTTTTCAGGATCCTTTCTCGTCGCTTAGTCCCCGTATGACGATCGAAGAGATTATCGGCGAAGGTCTCGAAGTGCATTTCCCTGAATTAGAGACGTCTGGTCGCACCGAACGTATCATGGCTGTTCTTCGGGAAGTAGGATTAGAAGAAAGTATGAAAACGCGATACCCTCATGAATTCTCAGGGGGGCAACGTCAGCGCATTTCTATCGCGCGCGCTCTGATTTTAAAGCCAAAATTATTGATTTTAGATGAGCCAACCTCTGCACTGGATCGCGCGATACAAGCGGACATTCTTCAGCTTTTAAAGAAATTACAAAAAGAGCACGCTTTATCTTATCTTTTCATCAGCCATGACCTGAAAATTGTACGAGCCATCAGCCACCAGGTCATCGTCCTGAAAGAAGGAAATGTTGTAGAATCAGGCGCTTGTCAGGAAATTTTCAGGAACCCGCAACATCCCTATACGCAAAGGCTTCTCAAAGCAGCCTTTGACATGGAAACATAACATTTTATGGTGTATTGATTCAGATAGAAGATAAGGTAGCGTGAGGGAAGCAAAAAATACAATTTTATTTTTTGCTTCTAATTTTTTTCTACTGATTACTGTTAGATTCGGGAACCGAGCCGTCTGATTGTTCTTCGCCTACTTCATATCCTCGGCTTTCGGTATCGTACCGATCAGGATTCCCCTTTTGAGTAGCAGCATAAGCCAAGAACAAAAATTGATTTGCAATAATAATAGTCAAAATAATAGATGTCATTTTTCTCATGGTAAAGCCTCCTTATTGAGCGTTCGCTTTAAGTATACCTTATTTAGATAATATTAAAAGTAGGATGTTGTCCTTTTTATTAAAGAGAGAATATAGAAACGTATTTTTGAGAAAATATCTTACAATGTGAGTGCCTCTTAATTTGTGCTTGCTTCTCTATAAAGCTTCAGTTAGGTTACGAGCTATCCTGATGGTCCCCATCGTCTAGAGGCCTAGGACACCGCCCTCTCACGGCGGCAACGCGGGTTCGAATCCCGCTGGGGACGCCACGTGCGAAAAAGACTGAATGATGGTTTAATCGAGAGCACGTCATGGCCCCTGTGGCGGAATTGGTAGACGCGGCAGACTCAAAATCTGTTATTCGCAAGGATGTGGGAGTTCGAGTCTCCCCGGGGGCACCAATGATAATTGTACTGCAATGTCTGGAAAATTAAGTATTATTTATCTATCCTGTAGAATATTATTTTCAAGTAAATAATGTTGCATGTAAGCCTAAGTATATACTCTTTATAGAACGTGTTCTGTGAGTCCATTAAGAAGTCCTTGAAAGAGAAAAGCGTGTTTGTCAAATCTGGTAAGGAGTCTTCTTGGAGGTTTCATCCAAGCTAAAGAATCGTTCAACAACCCACCTAAAAATAAAAATCTATCCCTATACTCTCCCACTTACGAAACAGGTTCTAGATAATCAAGAAAGAATAAGTTTTTGATTTGAATCATCAACTTTTATATTAGATCAAGAAAAATTCTTATCTATCAAATATAAAATAATCTATTCATCATTTAATTGAATACATCCAAATAATTAATTCTAGTACTATGGAACTATATTAATAATCTTGTAATTGAATTTTTTTCAAAAAAGAGTTAAATAATTAAGAGAAGATTTTTTTAAAAGAGTTTTATTTTAACCGATGGTTTCTGCACACAACAAAGAGCACGATAGTTTTTCCCGCTCTGATTCAACAGGACGTGGATCCTATGCTGTCATCGATTTGGGAAGCTATACGTGCCGTCTTCTTGTTGTCAGCCGATGGGAACATTGTCTGGAAACCATCGAGGTATTTTCCCGTTTCACGCGTCTGGGAGAGGGGATCTCGCGCTCGAACCTTCTTTCTGAAGAGGCAATAGTGCGAACAACACAGGCCTTGGTGCAGTGTGCAAACAGAATTCAACAACATGCACCCATCGCAATGCGTGCTGTGGCCACAGAAGCTGTACGACGGGCTCAGAATAAGGATGATTTCCTAAAACATATCAGAAAAAATACTGGTATTTCGCTGGAAATTATTTCCCAGGAACAGGAAGCAAAGTTTGCCTTGAAGGGATGTGCTGGACTTTTAGAATCTTCCCATCCTTATGGACTTGTTTTTGATATTGGGGGAGGAAGCACGGAAATTACCTGGATCCTCCAGAAAACGGGTTGCGCTCCTGAAGTATTGGATTGGATCTCTCTGCCTTTTGGTGTCGTCACAATTGCAGAAGATTATTATACAGATCAGGCAAATGATTATCGCTTGGTTCGAGAAAACACTTGTAATTTGTTGGAGAATTTTACAGAACGCAATAATATACGCCGATATATTCTGGAGAATCAGGTACAAATTCTAGGAACTTCAGGTACAGCAACCACAGCACTGGCACTTCACCAGGGCTTAAAGCGTTACGAACGCACAAAAATTGATGGGATGATGTTTAAATATCCGGATATTTATAAAGTCATTAAAATAGTTCAAATGATGTCAGCGCAGGAAAGAAATTATAATCGCTGTATAGGCATAGGGCGCGCAGAACTGGTTTTGGGTGGTCTTGCTATTCTGGAAGGACTTTGCAATATATGGCCTGTTGGCGTTATGAAAGTTGCAGATCGCGGTGTGCGGGAAGGAATCGCCGCAGATATAGCTTTTGGCAAGGATTCTCCTCTTGTTTACGAGCCGTACGAAAGATTAGAGGTTGCAGCTTAAATCACGATGAAAAAGAACATATTCAAGATGCAACGTGCAGTCACTGTTCGTTTGAAAAATGCACGCAAACTCTCTACAGGTTCACAACGATGGCTGGCACGCCAGTTGAATGATCCCTACGTGCAACAAGCCCAGGCGCAAGGACTTCGTTCACGTGCAGCATTCAAGCTTATTCAGCTTGATGATAAATTTCACTTTTTGAAAAAAGGCGCCCGTATTGTTGATTTGGGAGCGGCACCAGGTGGATGGACTCAGGTTGCTGTACAACGCGTTGACTCACAAGGTATAGAAGGATGTGTTATCGGGATTGATCTACTTGAGATTGAACCTATCGCCGGAGCATCTCTTATCCAGGGAAATTTTTTAGAATCTCAAACCCAGAATCAACTTAAAGCCATAATGAAAATACCCGTCCAGGTGGTCTTGAGCGATATGGCATCTTCTACAATTGGACATTCCCAAACAGACCATCTCAGAACTATCGCTCTGGCAGAAGCAGCTTTTTATTTCGCCAAAGATGTTCTGGCACCGGGTGGTACGTTTGTTGCCAAGGTGTTTCAGGGTGGCACGAATCAGGACTTGTTACTAGAACTTAAGCGTCATTTTCGCCAGATCAAACATGTTAAGCCTTTGTCAAGCCGAAAAGAGTCTCCCGAAATGTATGTCCTTGCCTTTGGCTTTAAACAATGAAAACTGGCGCGCGCATTGGCGCAATGTATGAAATACTGGATTATTTTTTCAAGTCTCAAAAACCTCTTGATGGCGTGATTCAAGAGTATTTCACACGGCGGCGTTATGCAGGTTCCAAAGATCGTCGTTATATTATTCATCATACTTTTAATTTTTTTCGGTATTGGGAAACGCTCAAAGGGGAGGTAGGATCCGACAACCCCAGAGCCCTTTTAATCGCCTATTTAAAGCGCATTGAGAGTTGGACACCTGAAGACTTTCAAACACATTTCAACGAAGATGTTTACAGTCTTTCTCCTTTAAGTTCTGCAGAAAAGGAAAAGACTGAAGCGTTGACGCTTCCTGAATGGGCCTATGCCAACGTTCCGGAATTTATGTGGAAAGAATTCATACAAAGCTACGATACAGAGTTTTTAGCACAAGCTAAAGCACTTAACCAGGAAGCTCTCCCTGATTTGAGGGTAAACACTTTGAAAACTACACGGGAAAAAGTTTTGAAAGAGCTGAAAAAACTTTCCCTTGAAGCTATTGAAACGCCTTATTCTCCCTGGGGAATTCGACTGGGGAAGCGAACCAATCTTGCAACATTACCTCTTTTCAAGGAAGGATGTGTTGAAATGCAAGACGAAGGCTCTCAAATGCTGGCGTTATTTTGTGATGCAAAACCAGGGCAAAAAGTTCTGGATTTATGTGCTGGAGCAGGAGGAAAAACGCTTGCTTTGGCAGCAATGATGAAAAACAAAGGGCAAATTATCGCGACAGATATTGAAACACACCGCTTAAAGCGAACAGCTCAACGCCTGCAACGCGCTGGAGTCATCAATACAATCCTCAAGGAGTGGCCTCTTTCAATGCAAGAAGAACAAACCTTTGATTTAGTGGTGATTGATGCACCTTGTTCAGGTATGGGGACATGGCGCCGTTCTCCTGATTTGCGGGCGCGTCTGACGCCCGGAGATTTTCAAAAGATACTTGAAACCCAGAAAAATCTCTTGAAAAAAGCGTCACTCTACGTTCAGGAAGAAGGACGCTTGATTTATGGCACATGTTCTCTCTTGAAAAAAGAAAATGAAGAACAAGTGAAAGACTTTCTTGATGACCATCCCGATTTTCATCTCGCAAAAGAAACACGCCTGTCTCCCCTAACCCATCAGACCGACGGATTTTATGGAGCAGAAATCCTGAGAGAGAGGAAAAACCGTTCGCTCTAAAGATTCAACAAATGCTGGGGTGCTGTAAAATGATATCCTAGATTTTTCGCCACAGGCTCGCATGTGACTTCGCCAAAACACACATTAAGACCATTCAGCAAATGAATATTCTCTAGCAAAGCCTGACGGTATCCTTTATTTGCAATCTCCAACACAAAGGGCAAGGTTGCATTATTCAAGGCCAGAGTTGAGGTTCTAGCAACACCACTGGGCATATTAGCCACACAATAATGAACAATTTCATCTATAACATAAGTGGGACTATCATGTGTTGTTGGTTTGCTTGTCTCAAAACACCCCCCCTGATCAATAGCAACATCCACAAGGACAGAACCAGGACGCATGGATCGAATCATTTCAGCTGTTACCAGACGCGGAGAAGTAGCACCCGGCACTAATACCGCACCAATCACAAGATCGGCATGGGTAACGTAATGTTCGATCGATTCCATCGTCGCGTAAACTGTATTGAGGCGGGGTCCAAATTCTCTATCCAATTGTTCAAGACGTAGCAGGGATTTATCAATGATCGTCACTCTTGATTCAAGCCCGACCGCCATCCGCGCCGCATTAGCGCCGACCACGCCACCACCCAGGATCACAACACGCGCTGCCTCAACGCCCGGAACACCCCCCAAAAGAACACCTGAACCACCAGAACATTTTTCAAGGGCATGGGCACCTACCTGAATCGACATACGGCCTGCAACTTCACTCATGGGACGCAAGAGAGGTAACCCTCCCTGAGTTTCTGTCACCGTTTCATACGCAATAGCGATGCATTTTGACTGGACAAGACCTGCTGTTTGTACGGGATCGGGTGCTAAATGAAGATAGGTAAAAAGAATTTGCTCTTCCCTAAGCATAGCTGTTTCGGAAGGTTGAGGCTCTTTAACTTTGACGATCATCTCAGCCTGATCGAAAACTTCTTCAGCGCTAAAAACAATTTTTGCTCCCAGCGCACGATAAGTCTCATCCTTAAAACCACAATAAGCCCCTGCTCCAGTTTCTATGATCACCTCATGACCATGATGAATAATTTCACGAACACTTCCAGGAACCAGACCTACCCGATATTCATGGGACTTAATTTCTTTGGGAACTCCTATCCGCATCTTATTCGCTATCCTCTCATTTTAGTTACTTGTTTATGACCAGAGTGGTATAAGCCTTTTAATAAGGAAAAGCTATCAAAAATGTTATGTTGTGGCCAAAGGAGATTCTGAAAAGCACAGACAAGAGGAGCAGTCTTGTGTTTTGAAACAAGTACTATATCCAAAAGATTTCAAAATCTGGGTAGGCGGACGAGTGGTGAGTCTCGCGCAGCGTACATAAAAGTACGTGAGCAGGACGAATTCCGAAGTCCAACGACCTCGGATTTTGAAAGGCGAAGGGTATAACTATGCTTGAGGCTCGGGGGTTAATTTGGGACTTTTTCGGCGAGGAGTTGAACCACGCGTACTCTTGGCCTTTGTTGTCATATCCTCATGACGCACAAACTTTCCCGTTTTTAAAAGATCATCAATTTCTTCGCCCGACAGGGTTTCAAACTCCAGCAATGATTTAGCCAATAGATGTAAATGATCAAGGTGATCTGTCAAGATTTTCTTCGCACGGCCATATGCATCGTCAATAATCTTGCGAATTTCCTTATCAATCAGGGTTGCGGTCTCATCAGACACATTCTTGTGTTGTGTTACCGCATGCCCCAGAAATACTTCCTGTTGGGGTTCATTATAGGCAAGAGGCCCTAATTTATCACTCATTCCCCATTCCGTAACCATACGACGCGCCATATCTGTTGCATGGCGAATATCGGAAGAAGCGCCGGTTGTAACCTTCTCAGTCCCAAAAATAATTTCTTCGGAAAGTCGCCCCCCCATTGCAACGGCCAGGTCAGCATAAAGTCTGGCACGAGACAAAGATACACGGTCATTTTCCGGCAATCTGACCACCATCCCCAAAGCTCGTCCGCGAGGAATAATCGTTGCTTTATGAATAGGGTCTGAAGCGGGTGTATAAAAAGCAACCACAGCATGCCCTGCCTCATGATAAGCGGTCAGGGTTTTCTCTTCATCATTCATGACCATGGAGCGGCGTTCTGGCCCCATCATCACTTTATCTTTAGCTTCTTCAAAATCACGCATCATGACCACACGCTGGTTGTGACGGGCCGCCAAAAGAGCCGCTTCGTTAACAAGATTGGCAAGATCAGCTCCTGAGAATCCAGGCGTTCCTTGCGCAATCACCTTGGCGTCAACATCACCGGCAAGAGGAACTTTGGCCATATGAACCTTGAGAATCGCTTCTCGTCCCTTAATATCAGGAAGGGAAACAACAACTTGACGATCAAAACGACCCGGCCGCATCAGTGCAGGATCCAAAACGTCCGGACGATTTGTGGCCGCAATCAGAATGACGCCTTCATTGGTCTCAAAACCGTCCATTTCCACTAATAATTGGTTGAGAGTTTGCTCGCGTTCGTCATTACCGCCGCCAAGACCAGCACCACG